>Ga0209700_104178_pt1 | contig 26441 bp, 16 predicted proteins | sample SiratroredBW_FD_187528 | JGI IMG/M metagenome (GOLD analysis project Ga0209700, IMG submission 187528) | Root nodule microbial communities of legume samples collected from California, USA - Siratro red BW (SPAdes) (version 2) | ecosystem: Host-associated > Plants > Roots > Nodule | place: USA... | reverse complement strand
TTTTTTTTTTTTTTTTTTTTAACTATTAGAAAATCTTTGATCAATCTTATGGAGTTCATATGATTCTATACGGGCTACTGGATGAAGTCTTCCAAAAGTTTTTTTCACTGCTGAGTTGAGTTTATTTCTTTTAATAATAATATTTGCAATATTTTTGGATGTCATAGAGGTATTGTTCTTATATTTTTTGGTGCTTTTAAGAGGCAATTTTTTCAACCTCTAGTTGATAGAGTCAAGACTAAACTTGCTTCTTAGAAAGATAAGTACCTTAGTATGATTGAACGTCCACAACTTGTTAATTATATTATCTTTGGTATTATGTCCTACATTTTTCATATTTATAAATGACCTATAAACCTGTTAAAAGAGGTGAGTAAATGGGTTAGGAATTTTATCTAGACTAGTGATGTTCTTAAAATTAGCCATGTTATTGTGAGTTGGAAGTTGTTTGTGCTCCTAAGCAGAATGAGGATTTGTAAGCCTTGATTTGTAGATAGAGAATAAAGCTTACCTTCTTCGACTTCATGAGATTTTGCATATATATAGTTCTTTAACTTGGTCTGGTCTAATGTGTAATAAATTTCTTCACTTAAATAAGTTAAGGTTCATGCTCATCAATATTAATCTATATGGCATGGGATCAAATATTTTTATGATATTATTTTAGAGAATACTTTCTGGATTGTTACTCAAGGGGATAGAGTAAATTTCTGGAATGATGTTTGGTATTCCTCCAAATATATTTCTCTTTTGGTGGGTATGAATCCCCAGGAAAGGATTACTTTTATATCTAATGTGACTTTTATATCTAATGTGACTGAGTGTTGGAATGATTCTTCTTGGGATTTGTCTCAGAATCTACTATAGCATACTCAATTTTAGACTTTGCACCATTTGACTATCATTGATCTTTAGGATAACCCAAATTGAAAAACTTATGGACAGTGGTATTCTTAATCAGAAGGCATCCAAAAATTTCTTCTATACCCATTCACTTGTGAGTAGGATAAAATCATTTAGTCTAATTCTATTCCCCTACTAAGACTTTAGTTTTTTGGAAACTTCTGCATAGGTGTTTGCCTATTGATCTAGATGCTAAAAAAAAGAGGTGTTTCTCTTTGGTCCACGTACTCTCTATGCAAGTTATAAGTTGAGAATATTGATCATCTATTTTTTAATTGTTTTGTTGTTTCCTTTTATATGGAATTGGCTTAGTAATATTTTTCCCATCTTAGGAACTTATCTTCTGCTAGCTTTATTACTTTCATTAAAGCTTCTTGTAGTCCTCTTATTCGTTTAGTTAAACTTTTTGCTATTACCTTTTTCTTATGGATGATCTAGAGGGTGATGAATTTTACCAGATTTCAATAGGTTATTATCTATTATCATGAATATTGATTTACATGTTATTAAGGATTGTATTCAAATCTCTAGTAATACTTCCAAAAAAGCATATAACCAAATTTGAAATTTTTCTATTTTGAAATATTTTGACATTAACACTAAAACTGGAAGGTTCCTGACTTTTATACAAGTTTTTTGACGCTTTGCTAAAGTTGGTGTGATTAAAGTCAACATTGATGGAGCTGTAAGAGACACTCTTGGTTTTGTAGCTTGTGGAGGTATTTTCAGGATAACTGTGGGGAATATGTGGGTAGTTTTTATTCGTTCTTGGGTATTCAACATGCATTTGATGCTAAAGTCATGATTTCCATTTTTGCTTGAATATACTCAATTAAAGGGTTATAAAAAGCTTTGGTTGGAGTGTGATTCTTCTTTACTTTGTCAAGTTTTTGGTTTGTCCCATATCATTCCTTAGACTCTTAAAGGTAGATGACGTAAGTGTAAATTTGTGCTACTATGAATTTTAGAGTAACTTATACCTTTAGGGAGGGTAATAGTTGTATTGCTAATTTTGGTGTGAAAAATAGAGTTGAGTTTTCTTGGTATTCTACTTAACCTGTATTAGGCTAAAATTTTTCAAAATAGGTTTCAACTCTCTTTGTTTTGTTTGTGTGGAGTTTGTTCCTTTTTGCTTGGGTTTGATGTGCCTCTCATACATTTTTTTCTTTGTTCTGTTTATTTTTCTTTAATAATTTTTTTCATGTGATGACAAATGATTGTTGAATTTTGAAGTGTTAGTCTAATTGAGATGTCAAGATTCATAGTAGATTCATAGTGATACTTAACATAAGTCTTTTATCTATAAAAATTCTTAAAATATGGTTAGAAAACAAGAATATCTTTTAATAATATATTTTTAAAAATATAAATTTTAATATTGAGCCATATGCTTACAATATTCAAAGCCTTCTATTCTATTGTAGTTCTTAACTAAATACATAAATGTTTTCACAAATAAAAATATATAATTACGGTTAGATTCTAAATAATTTATCACATTAATTGCTCTATAATTAAATTGTAGAAATACATTAATTAAAAGTACACACAGATTTATCTGAAAACAAAAAAAATTAAAATTATTCAAACTTGCTTATTGATGGAATTTAATGGGTTGAATTGAATATTTTGCTTCCGTCTCCATTTCCTGTTTTTATTTTATTTGTCTCTTTTCATATGAGACTCTCCTTGAACATTGCAGGATAGTACACAATATTTTTCTTTTTGTTACCCCAATTTGTTTCTAAAACCATACATAATACATGAAGCAATGATATAGGACACAACAGTTATCAATCAAATAATTTTTTAAACTGATTTTTCAACAAAAATAGGTTTCCATAGCCTTCTTGATTAGTTGCATGTGAATTCTAGGGTATGCTTTGGTCTACGTTTTCGTGTTTCTTCCAAGCATTTGAGACATTGAACTTAGACTAGATGGGTTGTCGTGTCATGAAGGTGACCATGCCATGAATGTGGGATGAGTCACACTTTGAGGTCTTGTTCTTCCACTTGTCCAATAAGGACATTTTCGTGCACTTTTCAAATCCAAAAAGGGTTTCCCTTTTCTTCTCCAATTTGTGGTGAACATGTTTGTAGACAACTTGGGGTCAAGGAGTGGCCACACCTGCCATTTTAAGCCAAAGATAGCAATCAAACAAATGTGGGTTGGCTTTTTCGTATAATCTTTTCGAGGTTAAATCAAATGTGTTTGTACAAATGAATGGGATGTCATATTTTTTATGTATATTTCAAAATATTGACAACTTTATTTTATTAAATCAAAAAACATTTTAAATTATATTAATAAAATATTTTATTTAATTTGGTTTGGTGAACTTAGTCATTTTACATTTTGTTTAACCTTTTAAAAATTTACAAATATGAATATAGTGGATAAAGGTTTAAAGTGTTATCTTCCTCTCTTGTTTTCTATTTTTTTTTATTTGAATTAGTTTTATTTCAGAACTTATTTATTATCTCAAAATAATACTAAAATAATTTTGTCATTCTTAAAATAATACTAATTTTTTATTATTACATACTGATTTTGTCAATGAGTAATTTAAATTTTTTTATTATATGTGACAACATTAAGACAATAGAAAGATAAGGAGTTTGAAAAATTTGAATAAAAAGAAACATAATTGTATGATATTTTTAATGATCTAATAACAAGTAACAAAACTCAAATATGTAAAGTAAAAAATACACAAGAACATAATTAATAAAAAAACTTGTGGTACATTTCATAAAGAAAAAAGGATATTTTCACAAACACATTCAATGCAAACACATACTAATGGCGTTTATGACAAATTTGAAAACAAATAACTTATGAAATAACATTTAATGATTATAAAAGTCAAAATGATTCAAATAAAAATTGTTTTAACCAATTAAAATTGAAAGAAGACTAAAATTTTTACTGAGAACAATTCAGTTAGCACAACACAAGATGGTTCAAGTAAGAACAAGTGATTTGAACCAAAGAACAAGACATTCAAGCATATAATAAGTGAAAACTCATCAAGACATGAAAAATATTATTTAAACAACATGGAAATCGAAAGAACACAAAAAAATTTGGAGATGAACTTATTTCTTATAACCAAGGCTCGTGAAACCACATCATGGAGCCAAACCATGCACCATGCATTGTTCTTCTTCTAATGTTGAATTTGTTTTGAATTTCTTTGCATGGAGATGGAGAAATGTTGTGGAAGCATGAAGAATTAAGTGTTATGTCACAATTTTGAAGATGAAAAGTGTTTAGAATCTAGGTGAGTTGGGCCAACACACTATGAGGAATTTAGAAGTGGTTTAGAAAAGAGACTACTTTAGAGTGAACTTTGAGAAAGGTAGAGCTTTTCCAAATTGGACAACATTTCATTACTCAATTCAAATTTGAACTTACAAGGGTTGGACACTCCTATTTACGGGGCTTGGGTCGTGTAAGAAGCTTATACGAGAAGCTTTATACCCTAGCTCTAACCCTAACTTATGGAGCAAATTTTATCCTAACCCTACCTTGCCACCCAAGATACAAGTCCTCTCAAATGAGACATTGTTGAATGGAATACTATGATAGACACACTAAACCTAGCTAATAACCTTAACTCGCGCACAAGCCACACCAAACCCTAGCTTGCCACCAAAGTCTCTCTTATAGGGTTAGGCTATTTATCCTAACTTATGTATGGCCTAAATACAAGGCCTGAAATCCTATTATAATACTTTTACATTTTTACAAGACTAAGAAAAAAAGAAAAGTAAATTCTAGTATTCTACTCTCCATAAGAGAAGAGTCTTCTGAAGTCCTTCTGCCTCTTCTATTTTTTTATCCATAGCCCTAGTTAATAGTCCAACATGTGTTCTTCTAGATGATATTCCATCAAATTTATTCTAAGATAAACAAGATGTTCACTTGAGCATCCAATGTGCTCATACTTAATAGAGAAGTCACTACCTTACTGAAATGACCAAGGGATACATGATTCTTAATCTTATTAAGTGTGAACAGAAAAGTAATGTTTACATTTAGTATGAGTACAAACCTAATAATTATGTTAAGATAATGATTACACTTAATGTATTACTAATTTTATGATTAATGCAAAGTTATTTCTTTAATCTTGTATTACATGTATGGATTGTCCAATATACTGAAAGAGACATGCGGAGTAGTTAAAATTGGGCTATGCACTTAAAAGTGACATGTGAAAATAGTTACAACCATCACATACTTGAAAGTGATATGTGGAGGAAGTAATAACAAACACATGTGCTTGAAAGTAATAAGGTGCTTGAAAGTAACATGTTGAAGGGAATTTTTTTGCATATGTTCCTTCTCATGTCTCTAATTGTTGGCTTTTAGTTATAGGGTATTCTTTTAATTCTCTTAAAATATTCTATATGCTACTCATCTACACATCTATTTGCTTGGACAATAATACAAAATGGGGTAGCTACTAGTATAGGGTTATAGTAAGGAGCAAGACAGTGTTATGTGTGATGCAAATGATGAAATTGTTAGTCATTTATTTTCACTTGTAAGGTCATTGAGAGTGTATAGGCATTACAAGAAAAATTGATTTAGAAACCAATTTATTAATTTCTAAAATGTTAAAATTAGTTACTAACTTAATTAGAGACTAATTTAGAATATAATAGTAGTAAATGACTAAAATCTTGGTAGTTAAAGTTAGATACAAATTTAGATTCTAATTCAAAAGCTAATTTAGTCATTATTAAAGAAAAATCAATATAAAAACTAATTTAATAACCAATTTCATTGAAATGAATTCAGCAACCAAATATATAAAAACTCATTTAATGACCAAATACATAAATACTAAAAGATGGTCACTATATTGATCTCTAAACAATAATAATATTATACTTAAAAATCACTTTATTATTTTAGGATTAAGTCATATCTAGAAAAATATTATCATAATTAAAAGAAATTTAACATAAAAAAGAAATATATAAGTAAAATATTTGTTTTAAAAATATAACAATTAAAATTAATAAAATTATAAAAAAATATTGTATATATAAGTAAAATAGTTTCGAATATATATTGTTATAGTTTAAAATGTTTTTTTTATATAGGATAATATATATCCATTTATAATTTTAATTTTTCAAACGAGAATAATGAAATCAAGACTCATATCACAATAACTTAAAAGCCTGGTCATCCAAATTACTTTTTAAATATCCATCAATAATAGCAGTCCATGTAACTGTATTCTTTCTTGACGTTCCATCAAGCACACGACGAGCTTGATCCAACTCAAACAATCTTAAATAACTACAAATCAAATTATTATCAAACATAAGTATTTGAATGTCTAAAACATTTCAAGACAATTGCATGTACCTTTAGACTTCTTCCACATTATAACACAGTTGTAGCCAATGAGATACTAATTCTGGATTGAAGCATTGATTTTTCTCACCAATTTCTCCATCTTCCAGCACGAAGCATTCGAGGGAGACTTGATAATATCTTGGAACTTCAAATCTACAATATTTAGTGCTTCATTGTTTTCCATTGCACTGTCACAAAGTAGCCAAGCACATGTCCTGAAGCTTTCCAAAATCTTGTTACATAGACATATGGTGGAAAAAAGCTGAATAAGCAAGTTTGAACTATAAATTGACTCATTCTTGAATGTTAACACATACTGCTAGTGATATAAGATCCCTACATTGCAAGGACATAAAAACCCACACGCATATTATCACAGTTTATCCTAGGTCAAGGGTAAGCAAGACAAATGCTAGCTGAACAATGAGTAATAAAAGAACTTTTAGAGAAATGAGAATGAAAATATAATATGATTCTATGGATGAATTTGATTATAGAAGGCACCAACATTAACTTTATTAATGATAAAGTATTTAGAAACACCAAACATGTGACTTCAACCATTGAAGAGCTGGACAGTGGACCTCAATTATATTAGAAACGTAGCATATTTACTTTTTTTAGCACAAGACTCAGTCAATATTTAGTTTATATTTTTTTTCTAGTTGTTATTTATTCTCATAGTGACATAGTTATTTTCTATTTTTTTCCATAGTTATTTTCTATTTTTTTTCCAAGTCAATTTTAAACCACTTCGAAAGTCACTATTAAATAGAAGTTTATTATATTTTTCTTGTGCATAAAAATAGAAGTTTTATTGAATAAAGTGTTGAATATGTCTTTTTTAACCAAAAAATGATTTTTCTTCTATTCAAATTAATTTTAATCACTCTATTCTATACATGGTATCAAGAGTCATAATTGATCTTACCGATCTTCCTTTTTAAGCCATAAAACTCATGTATATCTATCAATGTTCTTTTAAATCTCACCCTTTCATCTTTATTGGCGAAAATATCACATTTGGTTAGTAAAGATGCAAGTTTTTTTGAAAGCTTATCACTTCTGGAAAACTATGGTTGAAAACACACCAATAATTCCATTACCAACCAATCCTACCATAACTTAGATCAAATCACACAATGAAGAAAACACAAAATAACCCAAGTCCAAATTACCAATACAAAAGTTTGTAGCAGATTGTGTGTTCTACATAATCATGGCCTGTAAAATAGCAAAGGATACATGGTACAAAAAGTACAAAAAGAAGAGTATGAAGAAAGTGATAAAACACGTCAAATGTAGGTTTTGATTCTGAAAAGAGAATTTGAATTTCTACATATGCAAGAGGATGAAACAATTGATAAGTATTCTGATCGGATCTCTTCACTTTTTAATAACATAGATTGCTTGGTGGTGATTTTCCAGATAAAAAGATTGTGGAGAAATTTCTTATTACTCTTCCTGGGAGGTTTGAATCCAGAATCTCAATCCAAGGATTTAAACATTATCTCCTTGGGAGAGCTGATGAGTGTTGTCAAAGAACAAGCATAAAGAAGATCTATGAGGTAGGAAAATGTCACTGAAGGAGCTTTTTATGTGAAAAGGCAAAATTTTGATATAGGAAAACAACAATCTAGTCAGAAAAATAAGATTAAGAATGATGGTGACAAAGTCATATCTGCCTTGGAAGTAAACATTGTAAAAAGACAACACACATTGAGAAGTATTACTAGTTGAGGCCTAACGCTATGTGTGGTGATTGAAAACAACTATGATATATATCCAAAGTTTGCAAATCTAAAAGCAAAGCCTCCAAGCAAGCACAATTGGCTAAAGTTGCCGATGCATAGGAGGAGTGACCTTTTGTGGTCTCTTACTTCTCAACAAATGATTCCTCTGGTACTTGGCTAGTTGATAGTGGTTGTCCACACCACTTGTGCAAAGATGTTGACATTTTCAAAAGAATGGATGTTACACACAACTCTAGGGTAAAAGTAGAAAATGATATATTCTTGGATGTCAAAGAAAAAAGTTTATTCTTTGTATCAACAACTTCACGTACCAAAGTTGTTCTTGATGTTCTATATATTCTTGATATTAGCCAAAATTTATTAAGTATTGGATAGATGCTTGAGAATGGTTATTCGTTATTGTTCAAAGATTGCAAGTGCACCATTTTTTATTCCTATAGTGTAGAATTATTCTGTGTCAAAATGAACAACTGAATTTTCCCAGCTGATTGGGAGAAAGCAAATGAGTAGGTTTATTCAAGTGCTTCACAAATAGTTATAAATTTGTGACAACCACTTCAACCAGAGAAACATTGTAGAGATAAATGAAAAGGATTTGGTGAAATATTTACCTAAAATTTTTCATGAATCTAAAATTTTGTGAGATCTGTCAACAAGGAAAGCAAACAAAACTACCATTTCAAAGAATCAAGTATGAAGAGAGTTTCAGTTTGTTCACAATGATGTATGTGACCCTATAAAAACAAAATCTTTGAATGGTTTGAAGCTTGGCAATGATGAGTCATTTGAAAAGGTGGATGAAACATGTACAGAAGCTTAATTAACAACCTTCTATACCACAACACAAGCAGGCCCCTAACATTCTATTTGTTGTAAGTTTACTATTTAGATTCATGCATTCTCCTAGAGGAAGTCATTTCACAACCGCTCAAAGAGTGTTGAGATACATAAAAGGGACCAACATACTTGGGATTTTCTTTCCAAAATTTGTAAAAGATACTTTGAAGTTAATTGGCTACACTGATAGTGATTGAGGTGGTTGTGTAGATGATTCAGAAAGCACCTCTAGATATATATTCTTTTTAGAAACTTGTTTTTTAGTTGGTGTTCAAGAAAACAAGAAACTACAGCTCAATCAACTGTAGAGGCTGAGTATATTACAGTTGCCTATGCTATGATTAAAGTTATTTGACCAAGGAAGATGTTGGAAGACTTGAGATGTAAATAAACAAAAGCTACAAAGATTATGTGTGAGATTATATTTGATAACAGTTCAATAGTTTCAAAAAAATCTAGTGTTCTACTATCACACTAAGCACATCAAGATAAAGTTTCATTTTATTAGACAAATTCAACAATCAAAAGAAGTGTTGTTTGATCATTATACATCTGAAGATCAACTTGTTGACATTTCACCAAGTCATTACCTAAGGAAAGATTTGAAGATTTGAAGCAAAAGATTGATATTTGTGCCCGAAATATTAAAGAGGAGTGTTAGAAAAATGACATTTCAGCTACTGTTAGCACAAGACCCAATCAATATTTAATTCCTATTTTTTTATATTAGTTGTTATTTATGCTCATAGTGACATAGTTGTTTTCTATTTTTTTTAGTCAGTTTTAAACTATTTTAAAAATGACTATTAAGTAGGCCTTTGATGTTTTTCTTATATATAAAAACATAAATTTCATTGAATAAAGTGCTGAATATTTTTTCAAAAAAAAATTGATTATTCTTCACATCATTGTTATGTATCATGTTATCACAATAGTCACTTAAAGATAGAAAAAGATTAAAGCTTATCTTGTGTAGTTGTTGAACAACTTCTTGTTTGTCATTTTCACGAAAGATGTGGAACCATTCATCAAAAGTTTCAACAAAACTAAATATTTCAGGTAAAAGAAAGTTGAGAAAAACCCAAAATTTATACATATTATTCTATCACAATAAAAGAAATAAACAGTGTTAATTACTCAAGTGAACTCGTATCATTAAGCTCTATTATAAATTATTCTATTTTACATTCAACTTCAATTTTAATTTTAATGAATATCCATATTCTATGTATGACATAATACATCATTCAACTGTAAAAAAAAGTATTACTTAATTTATTTGAAAACAATAAATTATATCTTCCAAATTATTGACATAAAAGAACGTTACAGAAGAAAATACAACAATCAAAATAAAAAATGTCAAACTCTTTTCTTTTTTTTTTAAAGATGTTCCGATCAAATCCTAGATTAAGATGTATGACTTTCAACAAGTATGGATAGATGATAGTACTAGGCAATTACTTACTGCACTCCCACATTTGCTTCCTGGCACTCCATCAAATATGTGAATGGACATTCACATCCTTGTTAATGAAGACAAAGGGCTTAGGGTGTTTATTGGAGAGGCACCGTGGATTGTGGGAGGTGCTGTAGAGGAGGTTCTAGTCTGGTGGCATGACGGAGGCAAATTTCACACTGCAGATTTACTCTTTGGAAGTAAAGAGATAAGTGTTTAATATATATTAAAAATGTTAGGGGTGATTGTTTTTGAATGTGTATAATGATTTAGGGGTATGTTGGGGTGGTTGTTTATTGGCTATTATGGAATTTGGGTGGTGATGGATTTAGGTGTAGAGGGGGCGTTTAATGGTTTTGATTTTACTTTTCGGAAATTGTTTTTAGAAATATTTTGGAAAATGATTTCCATAACTTATTTTTTTAAAACTTTTTTTTTGTTCATTTTAGATTTTTCGAAATGTAAAATTGATTTCCAAAAAATCTTTTCTAGAAACATTTCAGAAAACATTTTTCAAAATATAAATAAGGCTTTCAAAAAATGTTTTTGACGAATTTTTTCTCATTTCTCGTCTTGCATTTAAAAAGACTAATATACCTTTAGTGTAAAATTGGAAAAGACAACACTACCCTTCATCCCTTCACCCTTTATCCTCCTTTCATTTCACTGTATCCGTTCACCCTCTTGGATATCCACCACCCAACACTGTCACCGTCATCATTACCATGTCATCACTTCGTTAGACGAACTCGTAGAATAAGATGGGTTTCTGCTTTATTGGCCGAAGAGGATCTTGTAGCAGGGAAGGTTTACCTGCAACAACAGGTTAGTAGGGTCCATTCCAAGGCTTCCAAGTTTAAAATGAACATTGCAGAGACACAGAGTAGCTACAAAAAGAGGACAACAGGAATTGATATGGCCAAGGTTTCACCCTCGCTTATTTTGAGGTCAAGTGAAAGGGATGTGGATAACGAGGTTATCGTTCTCCCTTCTCCCTTCTCCCTATTTGTCAAAGGTTGGGAATCAAGTACCATCAAAACCGGATACCACCCGTTCGGTTAACAAATGTTTTGGTTACATGCAAATTAGACAACGAGTGGGTGGATATTGTCCAATTTTACAAATTTGTAAATTGGACTGTGTTCTTCCACTTGCCATTCAATTTACATATAACTAAAACATTTATTATCTAGAGTGAGTAACGTGTAAACCTGATTTCACTTTTCTATTTTGCATTCGATTTGCAATTTGGGTGACTTACCGACTTACCAAAACGATCAAAATTTATGAAAATAAAAAATCTTATCTCGCCGTGTTTCTTACCATCAATTAACACTTTTCCCAGGTCAAAAAGTTTTCCTTATCATTTAATGACTCACTAAACCTTCAAAAATGTCACCGTCGGACGGAGGTGCAGGTGAGAATATGGAGGTAGAGGAACAATTGTTTTTCTAAAATATATTTTCGTAGAAGGTTTTTCAGATGTCAATTTCGCATTTCTTCGAAAAATGTTTTCTAAAAATCATTTTTAAATTTAGGAAAATATTTTTTAGAACTACTTTGTGCATCCTCAAAATTTATTTTGGAAAATTAAATCCGAAAGTTATTTCTACATCCTAGTATTCATTCCAGAATATTAATTTCGAAAGCTATTTTCATATTCTTAAGATTAATTTTGATATTTTAAAAATATGATGAGGTGTAGGAAGCAGATGAGAGAATGCAGTGTAGTTCATTCAACATGCGACATAGGGCCCATAGGGCATGTGGGCTCTTCTTGGCCGAAATTGGGTTATAGATCATATGGGTTTTCAGATACGAAACTTCTCCGTTCACTTTCCGATGCACTTTTTTCTTTGCAAATTCGCCACTTATACTACTTACACGTAACGTTGCAAGTATCACTAGTTTTCAATTAGGGTCGTTACTTATACCACAAAAATTATCACAATAATTTATGGTGCAGGCACCGTTGACCACATGGAGTGAAATTTTTATTTTGGATAAAACAATCATGAAATAAAGGTTTATTTTAAAAGTAACTCCAGAACCGAACAAATATTTAAAGATTACAATTTTCAAAACTTAAGTATACATAGGCCAGTTACAATAGCTTCAATTGTCTGTAATTATGTATTCGACATTTGCACTTAACATGACTAAGACTAATAAATGGTTGTAAATTCAAAACTTTTTAAGTGACAGTAAACATGCAACTAGCTCAAAAACATTAAACAGTCTTTTTATTTAATCATAATAATATTCTATGAATTCTTGGCAAGCGCTGGATATGTCCTCAAATTTTGAACACCTTTTTATGCTCTGCTATAAAAATTAGCAAAATTGGATGGTCAAGATTTTGTGCCACGTGCTGTTTATGCAGTCATTTGGAGCATTTGGTTGGAGTAGGATTATCACATTAATGAGAATGTTTATTAGGAACCTTTGGTGTTCTGAACAGAACTATTATAAGGAAATTAATATTTTTAGCATAGAGATAGGTTAGGTAGATTTACTAGTTTATTTCGAAGTTTCTTCGATCACAACTAATTCTCCGTGGACTACATTTCCTACAACAGAATACCTATATTAAAAAAAAAACATTACACCACCAAAAATAATATAGCTTGAGATGGAATATATGTAACAAACACTTAGCTTAGAGAAAGAAAGTAAGAAAACTCATCTTTAGAAAGACAAGCGAATTTGACATATTGTGCAGAATAGATAAACTAAAACGTAAAACTCTCTTGTTTGTATCTTAAAAGATTTTCATATCCAAGACAAGCAAAACCACACAGCTGAAAGGCAAAACTATTTGGATCCACATTTGAAGTTAAATAAAATAAAAGTAACTTAATAACTCAAATTAGTTGCATTTCCATAACAGAATCTTGGAACAACATACACTAAAATGATAAACTCATTAACTTTATTCATTAATGAGAAAGGAATAAAGATATGAAGCTATACAAAGTGCTCATAGTAATATGTGTAAAGATGAGGCATACGAGGAATAAGAGAAAAAGGAGCATTAAGAAATAAAAACAAGGAGCATAGAAAACAAGAAAAGAAAAAAAAGAAGCATTTCGAAGAAATAAAAACAAGAAAAAGAATTAAAGTTTTGAAAGAAGAAATGAAAAGAATAAAATCAGTGAAGCCCTTCAAACTTGAGAAAAGTGTAAAATCGGAGAGAAGTAATTTGAGAGAACTTGAGAAAAGTGTAAAATGGGAGAGAAGTAATTTGAGAGAAATTCTTTGACCATTATATTTCTTTAAAGTTTCACTTATATGTTTTTATGTATAAAGATTATCAATAATTACATTCCATGAACTTACATAACTATCAAGTGTAATTTCTTAATTTTTAGGAGATTAATTTATTTTAATTATAGTTAATTTTTGTTAATCTTTTCGACTCTTCAGATTCTATTTGAAACTCCCATAACTCTATATAAAAGAGTGTTTTCCATGGTACAATGAGAATAACCTTTGTGGTGTTTTGAGAATTTATAAGTGTCTCAAGTGTAACAAGTTTAGGAGTAGAACCATTTGTTGCGTCTCATAAGTACTCGGTAATAGTCCTTGAAGAGGGAGGAGAAAATGGTGCTGAACAGGTTTATGTCCAACGGATATTTGGGTAATGGTTATATGTCGTGGGTTCAAATCCCTGAACCGACCAATCACATCTACAAGCACGGATGCCACGTTTTGTTCGACACACCGAGATCGGAAGGTGATTTGTTCGTCAACTTATGCTCTTTTCTTGCTTTTGGAAGAATTTGTTGGTTGAAATTATGAGAAGAGTGGAAATCCTGTTTGTGTGATGGGTTTACAAAAGATGGGTTTACAAAAGATTGGCAATGGTGTTGTTATTCCACCATCTGGGTGGAATGTTCCAAATGTGAAAAGACAGACACACAATCTTTGGCTGATTCTGACTGATGGAATGATTCCTTGTGGGAGAAACAACTAGGATGGAAGCGGTGGGAACAACCATGCTATTTATCATTACAACGTTGTAGACAACATCTGAAGTTGTACATTCACAACCCAACATCTCACCAACCGCTGCCATGTGATCTCGGCTTTTGAAGGTCTAGGAAGAAACCCATGTCTTTTATCAATCACTTTCAAGTTTGCTTATCTTGTCTTGAGTTATGTCTCTTGTTGATATCTTTGAAATTGTTGAACTAATTCTTCTCCACCCAAGGTGGGCGTAAAAATATTCTCGAAAAGAACATTAGATTGGTATATAAAATTTTGATAAGTTATGGGACTCTCTTTAAGTATTTAAATTTATTTTTATTCTCATTCGGAAAGTTTTCTAGAAGTATCAATATTTTTCCAAGTTTTATAGAAGTTTCAATATTTAGTGAATTTGATAAAAATATCTTTTTAATCTCAAATTTTTAATGAGGTCTCAATCTTTTTATTGAAGAGACACTTTGCAAAAAAGAAACCCTATTCCTCACATATTCTTTTATTTTGTTTAGTTGACACGATACAATTATGTTGGAGCAATCAGTTATATGTTGACAAGAGTTAATGTGATTTTTCATGTGGCATACTATATTGGATGATCCAAAGCACACTTTATTAGTATTCTTCAAATGTATGTTACAAGAAAACATAAAAATATAAACACCTTACTCACTTTTTCTCATTGCCACAGAAAACCATTCTGAAAGCAAACAATCCAATGCATTATCAGCACAGAATACATATCCTGATTTTTTTTAACACTCCACATTTCAATTTTGATGTTCTAGCTAATTAACTGAATATTTTCATCATTAGTTACTCTTCGAGCTATGTAAGTCCCAATTGACACCACAAACACTACTCCAATTGCCACTTTAATAGCTTTTGTTCTGTTTCTTGTTTCAACCCCACAAATGAAATGCTCCCTTACTGCTTCTTTAGGCATGGCAATAAAGAGAAGGCCATGAGAAAACTTGGCACGAATTGAATTCGTATCACACCCTATTGAGATCTTAATTTCTTTGTGGAAACGGCTCCATTTGTTATTGGTTGCATTCACAGGCCTTTCTCCATAAATTTTTAGTGTTCCCCAGTTGTCTGTTTCAACCTTAAGTTGCTCCTTCTTGAAACCTGTAAAAATGTAAAACCATAAAAGATCACTATTTATTTTTTTCATTCAGACCAATTGAATTTATATAATAGGGTTTGTATATATATATATATATATATATATATATATATATATAAATAAAATGATATAATAGGGTTTATTTGATTTTTATTAGACCCTCTTGGTATAAAAAATCAGCATAATAAAGTATTGGAATAAAATTTATATTATTATTACTTTTTTTCCATTTTTATTGATTATAGGTGGGAAGTTTAGGAAAAATTATATATTGATTCATAATTATAATTGTCAAATATTAAAAAAGGGATAATTTAAGTTTTTTTCTGATTCAACTTAAAAAATGTACTTATGACAGTTAATTAAAACAAATAAAGAGATCAAAAGTTAAAAATCATGATATAGTCTAATGCAGATTCAATGTGGGATCTGAAACTAATTATAATTTCAATTATTGGTTTTTCTAATAAACATTATAATCATCCAAATGAGAACATACAAGTAAAAACTAAAAGGAAATTTAATAGGTACCCTTCAAATTAATTTCAAGAATCACTTGTCCTTCCAGTGTAAGCCATTTGCAATAAGGTTCAAAATCCTCATAGGAGCGATTGGTAGCAGCTTCAGCAGCATTGGTTTCCATTGCAGTTGTGATTTCCTTTTGATCGAGATGAGAATTTTCTATTGATAGAAAAAGTTGTGGAAATGGATTGAATAAATAAAAGAATTGTGATTCAGTTTCCAAAGTTTCATTTAGCTTTGGGTTGAGAATAATTCCTTTTTGGTTTGAGTAGGAATTCTATGGGATATTGTTTGCTTCATTCCTGGTGTTGCATGGTGAGAATCAGGTGTGAAACTGTAAATGAAGGAAACATGTGTTTTAATTTCACACCCCATCTTATTATTCTTTTTCTTTTCTTCCCATACTTTTGATCCTCTTACCACAACTAAGATTTTCATTTTACATTTTTTTTTCCAAAAGTATTACTATAACTAGCTCACTTAAGCTAAGATAGAATAACAACAAATAGAATAACAACAAATTATAGAATACTGATGTGATTGACAAAGATAATGTTTGCAGCAGAAATGTTGAACATTGATCTTATTTTTTCTCTTGAATAGTTAGTATTGTATTACCAACCAATGTCCAAATTTGGGAGCATTATGGCTGTAGAGGATTTTGGCCACAGAGGATATAAGTTTGAAACTCAAAATAGGAAAACTATCAAAAGATTGTTCCATTAGAGTGATGAGGGTAAAATGAGATGTTAGCAAGGGAATTGATAAAATTCTGTAAAATCAAGGAAAAGGATTAACATATATTACACCAAGAATTCCAAAATACCTAAATGAACCTTTGTTTCGGTAAGGTTTACATCGGACAATTTTACCCGTGAAAGTACTGGATTTAATTAATTAAAATTAAAAAAAATATTATATTGTATCAACCTAATATTATTATTATACTGTACTTCATCATCATATGTTGTATTAGTAGTATATTGTATCAACTCAAATATTATAACTTATTTATACCTAACTAAATGTGTAATAAAAATATATCACTACATCATTTATCATCTTTAGTAACACTTTGCTAGTTACATTTATTTAAAACGTTACAATATATGAATTTTAAGCATTATAGTAACATTTTTTCATATAAATGTCACTGTAAATAATGTAAAAAAAAAATATTGCAACATTTTGTATATAAATGTTACTGTAAATCATGTTTATACCGTTAAGGAAGATGAAGAGACCAAACAGGACTTTGTAATTGCAATTAGTTACAAAAATCATGCCATTGTTAAGACTAATTGAAACTCACTATTGTGTATTTTTGTTAACAACAAACACTCTCTCCAAGGGTCTCAACAACAGAAAAACCCATTTACTCTTCCTTTGCGCTCTCTACAAAACACAGTTTCTCTGTCGAGCACATAGGTAAAAATTAGAAAAGAAAATCCCTATTCTCTCCAAAAATCGAATCAATGACGAAAAGATTGAAGACGGATGGAGCGGAGGAGCCTTTGCCGGACCACCTCCGTTGCGGCCGCACCAGCTCCGTTGTGGCCGCACCGACAGTTGACAATGGTGTTTCCAGCAGCGAGTGAAGGAAAAATATGAAGCTGTGCGGGATTCAATACCTCGAAGTGCCATTGACAGTACAAGGAGAAAGTTCCGGGGCGCTTGAAGCTTCACCGGAAGCGCATGACAAGCAAGGAGAGCCTAATGTTGTGGACAATGTCGAATCTAGGTCACGGAGAACCTCTATTTTTCTTCTATTTTTTTGCTTAGAGGAAAATTAGATAGTGTTTTGTGTTGCTCAAGAGTGAGTCATTAGGAGTGGTGCTGTATGTAGTGAGGCATGAACTTAGTATGAATTTCTGTTCTGTCAACTTTACTTTGTTTGAAAACTAAAAATGATTTTTGAAAGTTGAAATCAAACACACTTTGTTTCTGTAATTTCCTGCGAATTTGTTGTTCTTCCTATGTGAGCCCTTGTAACAATGTTAACATTAATGCAGGTTATTAGCTCCCATTCATTGATTGTTACTGGACATGGTGTTGGAGGAGTTATAGCTTCTCTCTTTACTGTATTATTCAATCAATTCAGGTTGTTGTTTATGAGATGAGATTTGGATTGTCAATGATTCTGTCATGTATCCTGGAAAAAAAAATGTTTGAATGCACTTGGGAAGGAAAACATCAATGTGGTTATGGTATGGTATTTCATGAGTTTCTGTTTTGCTTGAATTTGTTTTATAATTGTTTGGGAACTAACATGATGAGCTTGACAGGAAATGATATATACACACTTATGCGCTTCCCTCGGGCTGCTTCATGCAAGTTCATTTCTGTTAAGCATGGCATTGAGTTGGACATGCGTCCTGCATGAGTATAGAGTCTGCCACAGGCTTTTGTTTGGTGGATATGGATTTGATGGAAAGGCTTGTTACTCTTTCAATTGGCGTTGTTGCTGATAAGATGATATATATACTGTTAATTCTAATTCTCTAACAATATTTTGAATTGTGTGATTTCGGAATTTATTTGTTTTATTTGTTGGTTGTATCTGAATCTTCACGAACAGGTATCTGTGGTGCAATATAGAGCTGCTATATATTGGAGCAGTTTTGTTCATGTTGCTAATTCTAAAACAATTGATGATAAGTTAAAGTCGTACATGGCAGTTTCTTTATTTTGATTTTTCTGTTAATAAATTCATTTCTATTTGCTTAAGAGATTGTATGTTTTCTACTTCAGCTCCTGCACAAGATATTTGATGAGTTTGTCAGACTTCGATTGAGTACAATTTTTTTTTTTTTTTTTTTTTTTTTTTTTTTTTTTTTTTTTTTTTTTTTTTTTTTTTTTTTTTTTTTTTTTTTTTTTTTTTTTTTTTTTTTGTGTTTATATGAATTGTAGATCAACTTCGCTTCTATTTTTTTTTAGTTGAGGCAGTGTCATAGACTATAGTGTACCTGTTAAAGAATGTGTAATACTAATAACACTAGCATGACAAATGGTACTGATACACTCTCCAACATTTTCTTTCCAATATAGTTTCCCTTATCAAGTAAAGTTCTGTGACTATAACTAAATATATACAGTCTCGTTCCTCCATTTTTGGTGGGCTTATTCTCAAACAAACAGAACTCAGTAAATTCCAAACAATAAGAAAGAGTGTCTTGAAGGAGAGATTTAAACTGTGTTACCAAGGATCCTCATACTGGTATAGTATTTTTTTCGAGTCACTTCCATTTTATTCTTGCAGAGGAACAAATTAGTACTGTTAACATAGTTTTACAACATTGTTTATAATCATCATTTGCATCTCTAGTTGAAGCAATTATAATGATGAAACACTGACAATTCCTTCATAATTTGCTACTTCTTTTGCAGAACAATAGATTTAAAGGGCAAGCTTAACTGGATATGGTAACGAAGTAATTGAACCATAATAGTCTTACTTGATATCGAGCATGCAATGGAAGCTCAGTCTTGATATCAGTTGGCTCTTGCAACATATTTGGGTCTACAATTAAGTGAATACTCAACAGCAGAACAATTGCAAGGACTTTACCTCTCGGGGGTTGAACTTGACACATTCTACTTCACTGAATGCATGCATTAATTTGCAGTTGTGTGAAGCACTAGGAATAGACATACAAGCAATACTATAAGTGTCGCTTTCTATTAAATCAAGAGTTACAACTTGATAACGCTCTTGTTGAAATTTGTGTTGCAAACTTTCTTGCGCTTATGGCTAAGATAAACTAATCTAATTTAGTTAATTTATTTTGTACAAAGCTCTAATTTATCTGATAAAGTCTTGAATTTTTTAATTATTTATTTTGTTTATCGGCTAAATAAAAATATAGAAAGTAGGAGTTGAATGTTACAAATATATTAAATAGTTTAACAATTTAGTAACATTTATTAAAATGTTATAAAATATTTATATTAGTGACATTTTTATAATGTTACTTTTATTGAGAAAAATATTACTAATGACTTTTAATAATAATTTAAAAATGTTACATTTTATTAAAATAAAAGTTACTAAAAATCTTTAGTAACATTTTTATAATGTTACCTTTTATTAAAAGAGATATTACTAAAAGAATTTAGTAACATTTGTAAGATGTTGTCTTTTTATCAAATAAATGTTACAAAAGCTATTTAGTAACATTTGTATAAATGTTGTTGTTGAAAGGTAAAAATGTACAAAATGCTTTTAGTAACAGAGTAAACCTAACATTTGATTATATGTTACTAAATTATATTGGTAATATTTTGTTTCATGTAGTAACATTTTTTTGATGTTATTAATTATGATATATGTAGTAGTGTATTATGCTAGAACTATATCAGTTAATCAATCATCAATCACAGTATTTAGTGAAGTATACTATTTAGGATTTTTATTAACTTTGAGTACTGAGAGTGTCCCAAATTAAAAACAGAAGGAGTGAACCAGACCGAAAAAAGGAAGAAAATCAGGAGAGTAAAACGAGTTGACAAAGAAGCCGAGAGAAAAAAACTGAAAGAGTGACCCGAAAGTGAAAACCAAGAGAGATAACCAAACCTAAATGAAGAAGAAAATCGAGAGAGTGAAGTAAGTGGAAGAAGAAGCCTAGAGAGGAAAACCGAAAAAGTGACCTAATAGTGAAAACTGAGAGACTCTGAATATATTACACCTTGTTATATTGATATTTTCACTTGTCATTAGATACATTTATAAAAATGTCACTAAATATTTTTTGTAATATTTATTTAATAAAAGGATAACATTTTAAAAATGTCACTAAAATCTTTTAGTAATATTTTTAATAAAAAAATAACACTATAAAAATGTTACTAAAAGTTTTTAATAACATTTTACTTATCATTAGAAACATTTATAAAAATGTCACTAAATATTTTTTGTAACATTTATTTAATAAAAAGATAACATTTTAAAAATGATATTAAAATCTTTTAGTAATATTTTTTAATAAAAAAGTAACACCATAAATGTTCTTAAAAGTTTTTAATAGCTTTTTTTAATACAAAACAACATTTTAAAATTATTACTAAAAGTATTTATTTACATTTTTTTAGTAAAAGTAAACTTATAAAAATATCACTAAATGGTTTTATTAACATTTATTTAATAAAATGATCATTTAATTTTATCCCGTTGGTTCTGCTAAATAGTAAAGCATGTCTAATATCATTTTCCAGCATTGATTGAACTTATGTCGTCAAAGGACAAAACAATAACACAGTCCAAGTTGTAATGTATGATTGAACTTATGTTATCAGAACACGAAACAATAATACAGAACAAGTTGGTACTGTAATTAACATTCCTAAAATGTATCATTTTCAATTTCATCCGTTCACACGCTCAATCCCTCCCACAACAGGTTCACCAATTCAATCTAACTTTCTGCCTTCCAGAACATTAAAATCCTCCACATTTCCAACAACCCGCCAACTCTCATCAAATGGCATCCACTGCATCAAAGAACAAAGCCAATATTCAATGTGTCTTTGGTTATGATGAATTTACATTACTCTAGTTCTTTATGGAAGAAATTCAATTTATTGCCAAACTTGCATGGGTTAAAGAGTGTCATAAAAGAATTCTGACATCTCGTTTTATGAATCTAGAATTCCTTCTTAAGATACTACTTATCTGCTCCCAGTCATAAACAATTAGACTAATATATTTTCAAAGAGGTCATGAAGTACTAATATATATACCTGAACTGTGGCTCAAAGCCCACATGCTTTAACTGCAACAATAAAATACCCAGCCCATTTCACTGATGGTTCCATGATCAACTCCTCGTTAGTGGTATAAACTTTCATTCTTGACATATATTCAGAAGAAAATTAACATCATTCAATCTAAACTTCTTCTATTACCTGAAAGAGTAATCAAGGTTCAGGTATAAAAGAACATGGAACCATGAAACTTGATATGACAATGATTTCATTTTGCAGTTCAAGCAATATTTGTAACACTATACACAACAAATTCTTGGTCTGGTCACCCTAATTCCAGGGACACACTCACTATATCATAACATGTTTCTCAAAATTTGACCACAATAATTTTCTTGCCCCTTCAATCATCTCAAATGTAAAAGAAAATTGTTTAACAAATGTATAATGTAAAAGAAAGTTGACCTTAAAACACTTCTAGAAATTCAGCATTAACCTGAAAAAATTGGAAAGAATCCAAAAACATTAGCTTTAGGTCAAAAACTAAAAAGATAAATTTCCAGTCAATCATATATGTTATATCATGACTAGCCCACATTATAGGTAACAGAGATTACTAATTCGTGTTTTTTCTTTGACCTCTCTCACTGTTGCTACACAAATATTCTACCTGTATAAGTTGAATAAGTAGGATATATATACAAAAAGGCTCCACTTCCTTGAAAATGTCCATTCTTTTCATGAATCACTAGGACTTAAGATCATGAATAGTTAGGAAATGAAACATTAACACCAAAAGCCAATAGATTTGAATAGTGGTACGGAGATAGGATTTGATTTGATTTCTTTGTTATATTTTATTTTCTAATCAAACTTCAACTCTAATAGAAACACATATAGTAAAATAGTATTAGTGGCGTACGAGTGTGACAAGACACAAGAAGTGCTCAATTATTGTTTAATAATTATCCATTGCACTTGTATCAATTGTTGTTCTAGGTATATCATCCCTAAACCAACTAACATCCTCATATTCATCTTCATCAATCATAGATTGGTGAAAAAATAAACTTTTTAATTTATCTTCCAAGTAATTTTCCATATCATCATTTTCTAAATCTTCATGTACATCAAACAAATCTCTAGCCAATTCAAAGAAACACAACCAAACATCTAAAAAATGAAATAAAATAACTGTCATTTAAAAACTAAAAAATAAAAATCAAAGAAACCAGAGCAAGGAGAAATAAGATTTGAATATTTAATTAGTAAGCAGATGCAACTGTTTAGAACTAAAAACAAGAATAGCAACTGTTTGGAGAACTGGCTTACTCCAACCTCTTCCACTCCAATGTCGCTTTATCAACCTCAACCAACGATCCGACGTTGTCTGCAATTTGAGAGAAATATTCCACTGTCTACAAGTTCACTGGTAGACCACGACATCTAGTCCAAACCACTTTGTTCCTACGTGAATTTTTTGCGTTCCATGGTTCAAGAACCTCGAATATCTCTGCCAGAACCTCCAAGTTAGCTCTAAACAACCTCCTTGAGCTTGATTCCATCCTGAGCTGTTAACAGGACCACTTTATCACCCATGTATTTGATTCTAATGGCACCCAATCCTACACGCATTAGTTGTTCTCTTAACGTCTCCATATTGATATAAGTAGTCATTGTACCCACCCCAACTTTCTAACAACCACTCGTGTTCCACCGTTGGAACTACAAACGATTGGCCTTTCCACACAGAATCGTTATCGTTTCTGTCTCTAGGCTTTCCTTTCATCTGGGATTTCTTTTCTACTTCATCCTTAACCCTCCACACTCATTTTATTTTAGGATAGGTGTCGCAACCGGGATCATGATGTAGACAGCGATCCGAAAGAATTAATAATAATTTGATTTTGAAAAATTTAGAAAAGAGGAGTCGCCACCATGGTTTGTTAGGAAAACCATGGAAAAACCGAAAATAGGATAAGACGAATTTGCGAAAATCAGTTTTTGGGTTTGGGAGTCGGTTACGTGTGGGGAAGGTATTAGCACCCCCACGACGCTCGTCCTAAGACAGTACCTTTAATTAAATAAGTAAAATGAGTATGATTTTGAAAATGTTTACTTTCCAAGACAAAATGAAAATAAAACAAACAAAGATATTTTTTTAATTTTTAGAGGGCCCGACAAGGTTTAACCTTGCTCCTACGTATCTCTATCAGGGATACGTAGTTCTTTGGTAGGAAACTGTTGGCTTGTGTGTTCCATATTTTGAAATTTTTATATTTCATGTTTTTTTGAAAATTTTATATTTTTAGAATTTTATGGTTTGTTAATTTTGAAAAAATTCGGATTAAAACTTGAACGTCTTTACGAGACAAAGTAACTTCAAATTAAACAACGTATGATGCGAGCGATCAATTGGATGTTTAACCGAAATAATTATTTATTATATATTTTAATTTAAAAAAAATAAACGATAATTTCAATTTAAATACCGCATGACGCATGCGGTCATTTGATATTTAATTGAATTATGTATTTATGAAAATGAGAGAAAAGATAACAAAAAGATCCAAAAAAAAAAGATATTCAAAAATAAAAGAAATAAAGTAAATGATAAATTAAATTTAATTTTAAGATCTAATAGTAAAAATAATGTGCTTATGTATTAAGGATTGCCAATTTCAAAACTGAAGCAAAAGTAAATAAAGAAAGAAAAAAAAAATCTTATGCACTTGGTGACAAAAAAAAAAGAAAGGAAGAGAAAAGTGTCCAAGATTTGGTTTTGCTTCATGCTATCTAGCCGAAGCTTTCCAGCCACGTTGGTTGTTAGGTGCCAAACACAAAGAAAACAAATTGAATCAAAAGAAAAGAAAGGAAAAAAAGCGAACGAATAAAAAAAAACTCCACGTATATGGAAAAATGACAAAGCTAAACTAATGTCACATTGTTTATTAAGTGCCAAACTTAAAAAAAAAAACAAATTGGACCAAAATAAAATAAACAAATAAATAATAAAATAAAAGGCACCAAGAATGTAAAAAAGGAAAAAACAAAGCCTAAGCCACGGTACTCATTAGACGCCAAACTTAAAGAAAATAAAATTGGGTATATGCCAAAATGGGAAAATGGGCTAAGCCCAACCAGCCACGTAATCCATTCTCTTTGCTTAGGTTATTTTGATTAGATGCATTAGGGTTACCAAAAGCACAAAAGAGAGAAGAGAAAGGTGTCGCCTCATAAAGAAAATGAAAAATAGCACGGCGATCGTTTGGTGGTTGTTTGATGGTGACGATGGTGGAGGTAGTGAGGCGGGGGCAAGGTTTAAAATGGTTGGGTGGCGGTTGTGAGCGGGGTTGAGAGGTGAAGGAGAAGGCATGGCTCGCCATGGCAGCAGCGGTGGTGCAAGTAGAGGTGTGGAAGAGAGTACTTGGTTCGCATGGTGGCTTCTGACGAGGCGTCGGGGGGTGGTTTGTGGCTGTTTGGTGGTTTCTGGAGGCACGGATGATGGTGAAAAGGGGTTGGGTTGCTGTGACGGTAAGAACCATAAGGCCGAGATGGATTTTATTTTTTTTTAAGAGGCAAAAAGCATGGTGGAGATCCGGGAAAGGCTTTGGTGTCTTGTATACGTGAGTAGCACAAAGGCTTAGGGTGATTGCTCTGTGAAAGCTTTGTAATTTTTTTAGTTTCAAACACTATTTTATTATTTCAACTAACCACTGTGTTTATTTATTTATTAGATGAATGATGATAAGCAAGCTCAAGGAATGGATGGTGAACGTGTGATGTAAGTTTAGCAATAACAGAACAAAAGAAAAGGATGGCAAAAGAAAGACACAAAGAGAAACAAGAAACAGCGTGAGGAAGTGAACCTTCTTCTTTTGATTTGCTTTATAAACAGTCTCCCTGTATTTTTTGTCCTGCTCCTTCCTCTTCCTCTGAACTGATGAGAATTAACAGGGGGAAAAGCCAGTGGAAATGTGTTTTCTTTTTTAGAAGAAGGTTTGCTCTTCGTGAGAGCAAGGATGATGAGAGCAAGGATGAGAAGCAAAAAAATTTTAGAGAGTCGCAAGAATCAGAACTTAATGCCGTGAGGTCGAGACAACCCCCCGCTTGTCTATATGGATCCTCAGCCAAAGAAAGACAAAAAGCTATAGAGTTGACTTGGTCCGAGATTTACAGGCACAAAACAATTTTGACTAAGAACAAGCAATGTTTGGCAACAACAGAAAGCTTGGCAGGGGGAAATTAGTTAAAAAGGGGAAATCTTGGTTGCAGAAGAAACAGGGAAGCATTGCAGAGGGGAGGACAGGCGGAAGCACTGAACATAAAAGGATTTGGAGTTTTCTGAAATAAGGGTGGTGCAACCTGCTGAAGAAAAAGATCACACTGATTCTAGGCAAAAGAAAGAAAGTTCCTCCGAATTCAAATTTTTTCTGTGTAATGTTTAACTTTTTAGAAAAGAAAACGTAAAATAAAATTGCATACGAAAATGAAATATTTTTTTGTTTTTTTTGATTGATTTTTATAAAGAAGGTAAAATATAAGAATGAGATAAAATGAAATCTACAAAAATGAAGATTATACATATTTTGCCTTTTATTATTTTTACTTTTCTTAAAATGAGAAAGAGATAAAAATTAAACCATATTTTTATTTGATAACGAAAATAAAAGAAAAACAAAATAAACATTTTTTTTTGAAAAATGAAAGAAAATAAGAACAAAACCTAAAATGTTAACTAAAGAGATTTTTATTATTATCAATATTTTGAAA
>Ga0209700_104177_pt1 | contig 26443 bp, 13 predicted proteins | sample SiratroredBW_FD_187528 | JGI IMG/M metagenome (GOLD analysis project Ga0209700, IMG submission 187528) | Root nodule microbial communities of legume samples collected from California, USA - Siratro red BW (SPAdes) (version 2) | ecosystem: Host-associated > Plants > Roots > Nodule | place: USA... | reverse complement strand
TATATATATTTTTTTATGAATTTTATTTTAAAACTTTATTCATTGAATATAATAGGACCAAAGTCTCTCTTTTTTTATTATTTAAATGATAATAATATAACAAAACTAGATATCAACCCTTTTATTTTAATTTTTGTATTTATTTTATAATCTGAATTAATTTACTTGCCCAGACGAAATTGGGTGTTGACATCTCTTTTCATGTGTTTCCTTGCATTGTTTTCTTTTAAAATTTTCAATTTTGTTGGTTTGACTGACACCCTCTTTGCATTCTATCCCCATGGTTATTATTGAGCTAGGAACTGAACTGAACTTGATTTTTGGTTGATTCACTTAGTTGGACTATTTCTTATATGGATTTTGATGAATGTGTCTAGTTGATTGTGTACTTGGCTTTTATGTATGTGATAGCATTTTGTGACCCTATGAGTTTATTTGGGCCTGCATGAATGGATTCATCTATATACCATTCTCTTTTTCTTGTGTAACATTGCCACTCATGGATGTTGTTTTCTAGAACTTGCTTTCATTCTTTTTGACACTGTATGTTCACTTGTTTGCATGATTATGATTGAGACATTCTTTCTCTTTAACCTACTTCACCATACAACCATCCTATCCATTATTTCCCATTATCAACCCCTTTTGAGCCTATATTTTCTCATTCTTTCATTTAGAACATTACAAGCCTCCATGTAAAACCATTTTTGTCCTTTCCTTTGATTATTGATTGAGCATAATGGTCTTTTTTTGGGTTGTGTAAATTACTAAATGTGGGGGTTGGCCAAGATGTGCAAAATGCTAAGTATGAGGGCAGGTTGATTGATCATGTATGGATTTTAGGACTTACTATTTGATCACGGATCTCATTTTTCTCACTTCTTGTCATAAGAGTTCTGTAAAAAAAAGAATAAAAAACAAGAAATATCTTCGTAAAATTACAGATAAAATAAAATAAAGCTTCTCCAACAATTCACCAGAGACTCACACTACCTGTCAAATCCTTTGCTCAAGTGTAATACACGATCATCGCAGTTTAAAAACAAAACAAACACCACACAAAAATAAGGGTAAGCTAGAGAGTTTTAAAAAATATATATTTTCATAAATTAAATTTCTATCTTAACCAAACAACAATTCAATCTTTCATAATTCATCTCACATAGAAAGACACTAGACTTTCTACTTCCAGAAGACTCGTGCATTGAGTTAGACATAGAGGTTTGCACCTATCATATATCATCCATCTGTTCCGATCAGCTCATATTTCAAACCTCGAATACAGTCTATCCCGATCAGTTCCTATTTCGAACCTCGGGTACAGTTCCCATATGCACAAAGTTAATTCATATGTCCTATTCCAATCAGCTCATATTTCAAACCTCGGACATGGTCATATGAACCTCTTTCAACTCTTCACTAACTGATAAACTTTATCTATATGAATCCAATGTACCAATAGAGTCAGGATACCTCCTTAGATAGATCGAATCCCCAAACAATGCACGTCCTAATAATCTCAACACAGGTATCTCCTTTCTTGAAGATATTATGTCTCGATCATACACCACATCGTTCACAAATATTGATACTACATCATACAATACATAAACATTCATCCAATTCATTAATAAACAAATAGTTACAATATTTATGAAAAACAATCAATCTAGCTTCCTTACCCGAAAATTCACAAGATAAATAATTACAATATCTAAATAAAAACGTACAACTAGCTTCCCTTACCTCTATAGAGTAGAGATACTGAAAAACCCTAAAATCACAAGCAACCTAACTCTGTTCAAGAATCTAATTAGACACTCTTGATCTACTCAATGCTAGGAATCTAGGGGTGTCCTCTGATTGCCAATCTGATAACATATGAGATCACAAATCTAGAGAGAAGGTAGAAAACTTTAAAGAGAAATTGTTTGAGAGATAGTGGTTTTCATAAGAATGAAACTATATATCTTCTTAAAGAAAGAGAGAGAGAGAGAGAGAGAGAGAGAGAGAGAGATTTGGTAGTTTTAATAAACAGAATATCTTCTTAGAGATAATTGGTAGTTTTTATAAAAATAAAACAGAATATCTTCTTAGAGATAGAATATATTCTTTGAGAGAGAGTTGGTGGTTGTTATAAAAATAAAAAGTATATAACTAACTTTTATTTACTTAAACAACTTTTCTGTTAAAAAAGAATAGGTTTTATCTTATTTTTCTCTAAGACTAAATTCTAGGTTAGTTTTTATTTCATAGCTATTTTTCTAGGGTATTACAACAGTCTCAACCTTTTAGCCTTCATTTTCTTTTATCTAGTTTAGATTTTGCCCAGGAGTGCAAAAGGATAAGTGTGGGGTAATTTGATATGTACTTATTTTAACCACTTTCCTAATGCATATTGATAAGAATAATGACAAGTTTTGGACTATTTTACTGTATTTGGGCTTATTGATCTTTAATTGAAAGTTTGACTCAATTTGATGAAATTTTCAGAAATTTTCCAAACATGAGCGTATTTCGTATTTTGTCGATAAATTTTGCTACAGACCTCTAATTAACTTGATCTTTATGTAGTTTTGTAGATAACTCAAAGGTCTACAAACGTTGTGAGAGAGTCTAAGACCAAATTCGGACTTTAAAGTGGACAAAATAAGCCTTGAAGTTGATGTACGGAATCTGGACAGTACTTTGAGCGAAAATATTCAATTGAGAATAACTTAGTCATTTCACCCCAAACTAGTTGGGATCAAAACTGTGCATTTTTGGTGTTTTAGAGCAACTTACATGTGGGCCACCTTAGGTTAGGTTAAAACTCTAAATATTATGGTGAGCAAAGGGGGCAGCCGCCTACTAGGTTTTTTGAGAGATTTTGAAATACAATTTCGTGACTTGCTTGTTTTCTTCTTTTTAGATCGTTGTTAGCTTTTTGCAGTTTTATTTTCATCTTCATTTGCTTCTACATTTTTATCTTGGGCTATGTTTCGTGTTCATTCCACCATGAGCGGCTAACGTTTTTACTCAATCTGGTCCCTAGAGGTTCTCCCGCTTCCGTTTATCCCTAGGTTCGTGTTTCGTGTTGTTTTTCCGCAAATACGTATTCATTTCGATTGCTAAATTTAATGATTGGATTGAATATGTAAATAATTGAATATATTCCAATTGGAATGTATTGTGGAGTTCCCGAATCGAAATCAAGTCGAACCGATGATGTTGCCAACCATGCGATTGCATTGAATTTGCGCACTAGGTGTTCGATAAAATGCTTTGCGATTGTGGAGTGTTCGAGACATTAAATAGATGCAAGGATTCCGATCTGTTTAAGCCACGTATGTAATTGGGGTAATATTTAGGAAGCAGTGAAGGATTAGAGAGAACCGAAGGGAGACCGGGTTGATTTTCATTACGTTAACTTCTCCATTTTGCTTGAATAATTTTCTTTTAGTTTATTTTGTTTAAGTGTCCTGCTTGCCAAACCCCCCTCCCTCCCCTTATCGTGCTACTGTTTTATATTTTTAGTAATTGAGAACGTTTGACTGGTCTTTGGAAGAATGACCTAGGTCTGCTATATTAAAAAATCTAGCCTCCTAGTTAATTTGGAATGCATTCGACAGCTCAAATCAAGGGTTAGGGTTAGTCTTAATTTTTTCCTATAAATAGAGGTGTTCTCCTCTTGTAAAATAACTTTGATGAATATATTAAATTGCTGCCAAAATATTTTTAGCACTTCTACTCTTATCAAGGTTCTTTCTAGATGAGTCTTATTCAAAACCTTAACTAGACTTTTTATCAAACACTTGAGGTTCAACAATTTCCTTTCACACAATTGATCAAATACCTAAATTACTAGCACAAACCTATGGAATTGATGACATTATGGACTTACACATGACTTGACAACATGTATATGGATTATAAAAGCAAAGGTAATCAACAAAACAACAAAGTAAACCGAACTAAAATTGAATCAAGACTCAAACAACATGTAAAAGCTTGTGGCACACACTAGAGTACCTAAACACATGATTTTTAGACAGTTCAAGTGGATTGAAGTTGTTTGAACCGATTAAACTGAAGAACAATCACATATAATCGGTACAATCAATCAAGAAAAGTAAAAACAATAGAGAACAACATAGAAATTGCTGAAAACCAGTGAAGGATTCAAGAACTTATCTCTTGAAGACCAAAGCTCTAGATACCAAATGATAGAAGAGCCTTCATGATCCTTTGCTTCTAGGATCTCCACTTGAGTTTGTAGAGTGCTTTGGAAGATTTGTACCAAATGAATGGATGGAGGAAGACCCTTCAAGCATTCAGAAGCATTGAATGTGTACTTGAATCCGTGAATGAAGTGGAATGGAAATGGAAGAAAGAAGGGTGGAAGCTTCAATGGAAGAGTAAAGTAGGTGATGAAGGAGTTCTTGGTAGAGGTTAGCCCAATGACCAAGAGTTTTTTCAAGGTTTCTTTAGAGAAGAAACCTCAAAGAAGAGCTTAACAATGTGTTGAAAATTTTGTAGCAATTCATTACTTTAATCAAGCTAGTTTTATACTTTGCCTGCACATGTATTTATAGAAGAAGAGTAGAAGAAGAAGCTTGTGGCAGAAAGCTCTCCCAAACCTAGTGTTCTATGTATATTATCCCAAACCCTAGCTTGCTTCACACACTACCCAAACCCTAGCATGTAGAGCAAGTTTCCTAGCCCTAGGCATCACAACCTTCCTTCCAGTGTTGTGTTTCCATGTGGCACCTTCTAGAAGGGGACGCCTCCTACAATGCTAACCCTAACCCTAGGCTCCTTCTAACCCTAATGCAGATAGGGTTTTTATTTTACACAGAAAATTTATCAAAACTATTTTTACAAATTATCACAGACTCAAAGTTGTCAGCATTTTAATGTGCACTGGTGCTTATGACTCATATTGCTCTTCTATGCGTCTGGCAATGGCTCTTGTGATTCGATCTTGCCTGAACCTTCTTCCATCAGTAGTAGTCTCTTGAATATTTTTTATTTTACTTTCTATGTTAAATTCTCTTGAATCATTTTTGTTAATGAGTATATTTTTATTGATACTTTTTGTTGTGATTTATTATTATTGATTGTAATATGTTGAAGGCTTTAGTATTGGGTCCGAAGGTGCTCAACCCTTGATAATGTGTATTGTGTCTTATTGCATCGAGTGAACCTTAGTTTTTCGTTTAAGATTTAATATATAGATTTAATACTACCATCAATTTCAATTATTAAAAAGTTTTCTTATATTTAAAAAACAGATGGAGGTAGTAAAGATAAGCGTTATATTGAAATTGAATTGTCCATTTGGACAGTTCAAGAAAATTAAAATATTTTCATAATTCATTAGTAGGTATAATTAATAACATTATGTATATTTCATGAAATTTTGGTTCATTGTATTTTGTATTGTTCTTTGGGTGCATATTTGATTGTGGTTGACTTAACGTCGTCACTCTCATTTTGTGCTACCTGAAGACCAATCTGAAATGCTATAAAAAATTTGTGAGGTGTAAATAATGCATATTAAAATTTACGTACTAATGAATTATAAAATAGTGAATCTTCTTTAATGGGATAGGGTCACACCTTTTTTTAAAATTGGAAGACATTCATGTATAAACAAAGTTCATATACATATCATTAATTATCAACATAGGAAATGTTGATATTTGTGGTTTTCTTGAGTCACAATCTATACAAAAATTTGAGAATAAAAAATGAAATGTCAGATTTACATTAAACAATAGATTCATGATTCCCAAAAGAAATTTTATATGACTCATTTTATTAATGGGTAATTAAAATTGGCTACATTTAGATATTACATAATTCAAGGAATACAACTAATCAAATGGCTATTTTAGGTCTCATTGGCAATTGATGCTTATTTGTCCCATGGATAATACTATGATGTGGTTTTGTTCATTGCATAAAAAGCTAAGTGTATATATGAAGATTGTAGTACAAGGGATGCTTTAATTAAAAAATAACATCTTATTGTAGTTTATGTAATGTATTATAAATTACTAATGACTTTTCTTCATAGAGCAATTAATGTATGCAGTGTCTTTGATGGTATATCCACTTTATTATCACATAATCTACGTTGGATTTGTCCTAAGGTATTTAATTCTTTATTAAAACTATTATATTTCTATTTTATAGTTGTTCAATAAATTAACATCGTTGAATTTCATATATTATAGTGCAATAGGCAACAAGGTAGTTTCAAATGTGGTTATTACGTAATGCATTGAATGTTGACCATAGTCTGTGTCAACATTATTGATTCTTGGAAGTAGGTATTAAAACATTTAAATATTCTGAAAAAACTTTGTTAGAGGTTTCATATATGTCATTATGAAGACTAATATTTGTTTTGTATTTCAGCCTTTTGTAGGTAGTGAATCATTGGACACAGACAAAATTAAAGAAAGGTCTAGAATTGGCTAAATATTTTATACATTGATGGAAACCCTTTGGAGGCAACAGAAGACTCCAATTAAACTTCAAACTTTTCCTCAAGTTTATAGAGAGAAACTCAAGAAGAGTGCTCACTTCCGAGGAAGGTTCCTTAGTAATGAACCTAGGAGAAGATTACTCCTAAATTAAGTGACTTTAAAAGAACAAGAAGACAAGCAAAATGCATAGTCAAATTCAAGTTCAATTTCAAAGTGAGTACATGATAGCGGTAGGCTCTTTTTTATAGGCTTAGGAGATCCTAACACTAATTAGTCTAAGAGATGCGGGACTAAAATGTTCAAAGTGTAGCTGCACTTATAATTTCTGCACATACACATGTCCCAAGTCCCATATGGCTCGAATCTTGCATTTTCCAAGTGTTTATAAGCTTCACAACTCCCTTTATGAGTGCATAGTCATGTAGGTTGTGGTTGACTTCATTTTGACCCAAAACTTAGTCCACCTCAGCTTCTATATTTTTGACCCTATATGTGGTCTTCGAAGTGGTCCTCCATCATACATATTAGAAATCAAAACTTGTTATAATTTATAAATGTGTGGTACATATACATTGTTTTTGCATTAGTTTTGATTATGTTATGTTATAGTGACTTTAGTATTCCTAAGCTTTTATTTCCACAAGTTTTATTATTCCTATGTTCAGATTGTTGAGAATCTCAAAGGATTCATCATTTGATGAAGTCAAACATTTAGAACAAGGCAGAGCAAAGCATTGAAGTTGAAGATGAAGACTTAGGCCTTATCTTAATGGGTGTGAGTGAGTGTGGTTGAAGGTGAAGGTAAACCTATGCAAAGCTTAGAATAAACTACTTTCACATTTAAAACATTTTTAAAAACAAGTAACAAAACTAAGCAACAACTTTTGAGAAAGATCATTTTCGAAAATCCATTTTTCAGTAGAAAATAAACCGAATCTGTTCCATGAAGTTCATTCATTTGTGCTCTGCACATAACTGAGTTAACTGTTTTTCTTAAAACAGTTTGGGTATTTTGGGTTTTAAAATACCTGGGGCTTTTTGAGCGATTTACGAAAAACATATAGAGAAGAGAATTGTGAACAAGTGTGTCAATAATTCAAAGAGAAAAAGATTGCTTGGTTTTCAAATATTAAAAGAAGTTTTATTGAAGAACAAAGATCTTGAAATTGTATTATGCCATTGGAAAATCAAGGCGTTTCTCTAACTCAATTCTTGGCTTGTTTGATTCAAATATTGCGTTCTTGATTTGTATAATTGTAATTGTTTGATTCAATTGGGTTTTGTTGATGCTATAGGGTTTAACATTGTTGTAATTTGAATTGTTTGGGGTTGTAGGGTGTTAGTTTTGTAATTCAGAGGTGTTTTGTAATCTTGCAGGGTGCAAGAAGTGTTCTTGGTTGTAATTGTGTACAATTAAGTGTTGTTAGTGGAATTTTTCTTGCTAGGGCTGCAAGAAAGACTAGATGTAGCCCTTGAGGAAGGGTGAACCAGTATAATTGTCTTGTGTGTTCTTCTCTCACTCTTATCCTTCATTTGATTCTACATTGTATTAGTTTTCTGGTTTTTTTGTAGTGCTATATTTGCATTTCTGTATTTGAATTTGTGCATATCTGTTTTTTGTGTTTTTAATTCACTGTGTGCCATTTAATTCAACTTTTATCACTGTATTGGTTTCTTGAATGTTTGTGATTCTGTGTTTGTCAAATTTTCCATAAATTGGGTTTTCAAAATGTTTTATCAAATCTGTCTTTCTTAATCTACTATTTTACAGATCTATTAAATTGCTCTTCCATAGCACTTTGTTTTTGAATCTTTGAACATAATCTGTGCCAAATTCTCGTGTGTTTGATCTGTGTTTTTTCTTTGCAAACTTTTCGAACCTGTTAGTTTAAAAATCTGATTTGTTCATTGTACATATTTAATCACTTCACTGAATAACTGTATAGTGTATCTTGTTAACTGTATTAGTAGTTATCTTTTATTTGATCTTAAAATTGGTTTTTGATTTTTCTGCATATGTGATTCCAATTTCTTAATTGATGTTATCACATTAGTTCTTGCTGTCAAATCATTATATACACAACTCTCGAACTACAATATTATTCATAGCCTTCCTTGTGTGTGCCCAACTTGTCATTTGATTTGTTTTAATTTTTAAGTTGGATCTCAATTTTGCACATTTTGATCACTTGTATTGAATACCACTGTGCTTTGATTGTGCGTGCCTATTCTATATCTTTGTATGAAATTCTGAGTGTTGCTTATTTTGTTAGAAAATAAACTAGTTTATTTCTGCCTGAATTGATTCATGTTTTGTGCTACACCTTGTATCAGTGATCTCAAAGATTCGTGAAAACTTTCATTTGGCTTAAAACGTTTTCACTGCTTTTTAAAAAATTCTGTAAAGTTTAATTTACCCCCCTCTTGAACTCAGCCTAAACATATTTTCACAGATAAAGACAGAAATATATTTTCCTCCTATCTTGTTATATTTGTTACAAGTTGGAAAAATAATAAAATATTTGACAAAAATTATTTTAGAAAAAGCTATGCATATTATATCAGTTGTTGCATTAACTCATGCAAATAATCACATATTACATTGGTTCTAGAGGATAATCAATGTAATATGTGTCTTCTTTTAACTCTCAAAATGAATCAGGAAAGGATGTTACATCAATTCCAACTTACAACTGATGTAATAAATTTTCTACTAACAAACTTAACTAATATCGATACATTTTTTTTGGTCTTTTATATATTCTTTTAAATTGGTTAGTATTTAAACCCGATGTAATGTATATTTTACATCAATTTAGGAACCGATGTATTCTTTACCCTAGTGTCTTTTCTTTGATGATTTTTAGCTCACTACAAGCCCTCGAAACTGAAATCCATGAAAAATCTGACTTGAAAGCTTTAAGAAACTATAAAATTGTTTTGTAAAATGGTTCAAAAATAAATAGATGGGAGATGTCACTTTGAGTTCAAGGAGAGAATATGATGAAAATATGGAAACAGGACATATAATGAAAACTATATGAATTCCTTCATATATGGTTGAACCAACTCTATAGATAAATCTTGTGAAGAAACAAACCAAAAACCAAAGTCATGTGACATGATATTCCATTTCTCATTTTCCGCAAATTTTTATAAATGTGGTGAATTTTTGTGTGCACACTAGACATATTGAATGTACAACAATAAAGCTTAAATTCAGTGTGTTGGTGAGAAAAACAGGCATATTGCATCTGGATTAAACTTTGTGCATTTTATTTTTAACAGCAAAAAATGAATTAAATAAAAGAAACACTTCAGGGGTGCTCCAACCCTTATACAACACAACAGACTCAAACACAAGTGTCAAAACTACCAATACACCTATCTAAACATAAAAAAGGCACTCCATAAGAGTAAACCATTATAAGAAACTGGAAATACAAGAAATAATAACACATAAATACCCACATACAGAGTTCACCTTTCCTCATGAATTGCTAGGCCATAGATTGTAGGCACAAAACCGGAGAAAAATGCCAATCCGAGTAAGGAAAAGTGGTTCTCTTTATCTTGTACTTAGCCCAAAGCCAGCCCTTAACTTGAGCAAGACTAAAATTTCGTCAGTGTCCACAACCCCATCTCTAAATACCACCTTATTTCTTTGATTCCAAATTTCCGATACAATAGCCACCGATAGCCCTTTCCATGTTTTATTAACACTCTGCCTCTGACCCAATAAATAGAAACTCTAAAAATTAACAAGTGTAGACTCATGTCTAACACCCACATTTCCAACCCACCTGTCACATTGATCCCAAACTTGTTGTACCACACTACAAGTATTAAACAAATGATTAGCGGTTTCAACACCTTCTTGGCCCAAGGGACACTGCAAATTCCCTAACTGGACTCCCCTTCTCGCTAAATTAGATCTAGTTGGCAATCTATCCAGTAATAACCTCCAAGCACCCACTAATACTGAAGGAGCTACATTTAAACTCCATACCAACTTGAAAATCTCCAAAGTCTGCATAAGACTCTCACCATTCAAGATACTATAACCAGACTTAACTGTATAATCCTGGTAATCCTTATCCACCCACACCAGCCTATCTTCTCTCCTCACATCCCACTTTACATTTGAGATCAAGGCCAACATTTGTTCTTCTAAGCGTTTTTCCCATTCAAACCTCTCTCTACGCCAACTGAGATTCCAAGTTATGCAGCGTGAGGTCCTACTATCATCCCACTCAACAATGTCTACCAGACTATCTTTATTCTGAGAAATTGAGTGCAACCTTGGAAACTTATCTTTTAGCGCTTGCTCATCCACCCACATATCATCCCAAAATTTGATACACCGACCATCCCCAACGCACCACTGAAATCTACAATCAAACCAATTCCCTTGTATATCATTACCACAGACCTTGATCAAATCCTTCCACCACATAGATACCTTGGTAAGACCTGAAGTATCACCCATATTCCTCCAACTACCGTACCTTGCTTGTAGAATATCCCTCCACAAACCATTTCCACTTAGCAAGCAAAGCATCATTAAAACAGCTGATGTCTTTAATACCCAAGCTACCATTCTCAACTTGACTACATATCGTCTTCCACTTCACCCAAGCAATCTTCCTGCCATCATATCCCCACACCCACACTGAATACGTCTAATCTGATTACAAACACTAACAGGTGCTCTGAAGAAGGAGAAATAAAACAAGGGCAAAGCACTGATAACTGACTCGATCAGACAAATTCGACCCGCCATCGAAAGCAATCTCCCCTTCCATCTCGATAATCTAAAACTAATCTTTTTCACAACAGGATTCCAAAACTCACGTCTCCTAGGGTTTCCTCCAATTGACATACCTAGGTACTTAAAAGGTAAGTCCATCTTCCTGCTACTGAGACATTTTGAGTAGACAAGTAAATCTAGCTCAGAGATGCCCACTGCCCCAACCGTACTCTTATGAAAGTTGACCCTAAGCCCTGACACCAACTCAAAGGATCTCAAAATAGCTTTAATAACCAACACATTGTGATACGAAAGAATTACAAAAGAATAACGTATCATCTGCAAATTGCAGTAAGTCTACCTGCACTTTCTGACTACCCACCTCAACGTCTTTAAATATACCTACACTTTTAGCTTTCCTCATCAACCCTGTAAGACCCTCAGCAACAATAAGAAAAAGGAAAGGTGTCAGCGGATCACCTTGCCTAAGACCCCTCTTCGGCTTAAATTCCTCCGTGGGGCTACCGTTCACCAGAATGAAAACAGAAGCCGATTCCAAACAAGCTTTGATCCAATTAACCCATACATAACTAAAGCCTAATCTGCCCAACATATAATAGAGGAACTTCCAATTCACAGAATCGTAAGCTTTTTCAAAGTCCACTTTAACCAACACTCCACTCTTCTTTTCCTTCTTCAGGTAATCCACCGTTTCATTTGCTACCAGAACCCTGTCCAACAAACCCCTCCCCACGAGAAACGCAAATTGGTTAACATCAATAACACTAGGCAACACCTTCTTCAACCTGTTCGCCAATACCTTAGAGAAAATTTTGAAGACACAACTGACTAAAGAGATCGGTCTAAAATCATACAGCTCATATCGATTATCCTTCTTTGGTACCAGCGTGATAAAGGAGGCATTACAACCTCTCGGAATATACCCATTGCTATGAAAAAAGAGTATAGCTCTGACAACATCCTTACCTATAACCTCCCAATTATTCTTAATGAAGAAGAAATTAAACCCATCAGGTCCAGGACACTTCAAGCTTCCACACTGACAGCTTCTAACACTTCCGCCTCAGTAATAATACCACTCAATAAAGCATTCTCATCCTCCGAAATAGTCCTAAAGCTGACGCCATCCAAATTAAGCTTACACTCTGAAGGTGCCTCGAATCTACTTTCAAAGAACTGTTTCACCTGGCTTTTGACACATTGTGGATCTTCGCACAACGTACCATTGATACGGATTCCCACAAGCTCGTTCCATGCCCTCCTCCATCTCAACTTGGAGTGAAAAAATCTGGAGTTTGAATCCCCACTTTTAATCCACTCGACTCTCGACTTCTATTTAAGCAGGGCCTCTTCTTTCTCCTCCAAACTTCTCAATTGACACAACAAGTCCGCACGCATGATTCTCTCATCTTCCTGCAAGGTGTCATCATTATCACATTTGTCAAACTCCTCTATATGGGCTATCAACTCTTTCTTCCTCATCCTAGTGCTAGTATTAACTACTCCGTTCCATTTCTTGATCTCACACTTCAACCTTTTAAACTTATCCTTGATATCTTCCAAACTATTACCACATAAGGGGGTGTTATCCCAAACTTCTTTGACAACCTCTTGAAAACCATCATATTGCTGCCACACGTCAAAAGACCGGAAAGGTTTCGGGCCCCAATCAATAATACTTTTTTTACCACTAAAGCACAATGATCAAAGACCTGCTACTAAGCACAAATTGCTTAGAGCCGGGCCACTGTGATAGCCACTCGTCAGACACAAGAACTCTGTCTAATTTGCTTCTTGTCATCCCATTAGGTTTGTACCAAGTAAATTTCCTCCCCACAACTGGGATATCCTTCAGCATGCATCTGTCAATAAACTCACTGAACCTGGTTATGTCACAATTATTCACTATCCCATTATTCAAACCTTTCCTTTCCGAAGCCTTCCTGACTGAGTTAAAGTCACCGATCACGCATCTAATACATCAATTTGCAGTTGCCAACTTGTCCTCAACTTCTTTCCACAGTAAGACTTTATCCTTATTGGAGCAAGGACCGTAAATATTCATAATTAGGACCTTCACAGCTGTACCTGACACACCATTATTGTAATCTCCCTGGACAAGAACGTACCCTTTCCCCTCCATCGACGTCTCGCACTTAAACACCTTGTTATCCCACATGGTCAAAATGCCCCCTTCTTCTCTATCAATCCCTCTATGAATCCAACTAATATCGATACTATCCCAAAGACTGAAGCACATAGCAGCATCTAGACTAACTATCTCCTGCACACACAACTTTGTGCATGTATTTGGTGGTTGTTATCTCTCATGTAGTTATGATAGAAAAGAAACCTAGATTTAACGGTGACGTTTAGAAATATGAAGTGGGAGATGTGTTGTGCTTCAGCCCACTTGTTCAACACTAAAACATGTTGGCATTGTGCATAACACAGATTTATAGTCAAAGACTTTGAATTACATAATAAAGATTTATAGTCAACTATATCACATCAACTATATTTATAACATCTTAAGGTAAAAAAAACATTTTTTTATTAAAATAAAACCACTAATATTACATTTGTATTTAGTTAAATTTCTGTTAAATCGAAGTGTATCATACGAAAACTTATTATTGTATTCGTAACTTTTTTTATTGTAACGATTACTTGTAGCCGCAAAAGCTCTTATTATTGTATTCGTAACTCTTTTTTTTGTAACGATTACTTGTAGCCGCAAAAGCTCTTTCTCTGTATAAGAACTTCCCAAAAATTATAAAAATAAAATTAATTTGTTAAAATCAGTTCATGTAAAAGTTAAAAATAAAATTTGGATAAACTACGTGAAAAATCTTCTATACATTAACATATACATGATTATTTTTTTTTATGAAATAATTTATTTTATTTTATTCTTAAAAACGTTTATGGAAAAGTTGGTAGAAACTAATATCAAATATCAGGAAAAAAATATTAGGTAGGGAAAATAACGTATGACTGTAGGAAAATACGACCGAAAGAAAAACGGGTTGAAGAAATATTAGAGTGACCATGAGTGCAGTCTACATAAACTCAAAAATTATGAATCAGGGGAAAAACATTCCGTAAGGGAATTAGGATCAAAAAGAAAGAAACAATAACAAATTAGAATGACCTAGTGAACATATAATAACTCTGCTACAAATTAAATTACCCGATGCTCCACCACAGCGTCCTAGTCTAGCACACATACTAGATAAGCTGCCTGAAATCAGGTCCCATGCGTTGGTGGACCAAGTAATCTTCACTGTTGGATACGTCTAACAGCATGTTCTGATGATGATGGTGTTGTAGGAACTGTTGTTGGTGGTGCTGCTGGGCCCGCACCATCTCCTTCTGCCTTCGCAGCTCCAGCACCTTGCGGTGCGAGTTTGAGTGCTTTGTCAGAACAAACGTTGGGCTTGCGGCTGGTCGGTACTCGGGCACCAGCCGCCCCGACTTGTACCTCACTCCACACGCGTTACACAGTGTCTTTGGGCCCATGGGCCCTGTTCGCCACTGTGGCGTCTTGTCTGTGGCGCAATGCAGGCACCTGCGTCCGTCGCCTCCGCTGCCATCCCCGCTGTCCTTCTTTCTTGGTGTTGCCTTTGCGGGCTTTTTCGTGGAGGGAGGAGTGGGGACAGGAGCAACGACCTCAGGGTCTGAAGAGGACGTCGTTGGGGACAGGACGAGGAGTCGCGAGGCCCAGTTACATGGGGGTCCGCGGGACCTTTTGCTACGGGCCTTGGCTGGAACCGACACTTCAGAATTGAATATCGGGTTATTTCTGGTGGGCTCGGAGTGAAACTCCCTTCTTGTGGGCTCGGAGTGGAACACGCGGGCCTTTGATACGTGGTCGTTTCTCGCATTCATGCCCGATATCAGCTGCATCTTCTGCAGGTCCTCGCTCGAAAACGACTCCTCCACGAAATTCGAAAGCCATTCTAGCTCTGCTATATCATCATACTGCTTTCAAATTTAGATGAAATAACAAAAATTATACATATTGCGTAATAATATAATTTCAGAATTTGTATACGCGATACATTACATTCTTGCGCGTTTCAGCTTGTGGAACATTGTATTCATTACGTTCGTCATAGCTAGCGAATAATTTTCAATGTGTAGAAAAAAAAAAAATGTAATAATTTGGAGGAATGGTTGTAAGAAAAGTAGTTATTGGACCGTGAAATGTGGAGAATTCTGTTAAGCTTTTCCTGAAATTATTGGCACGAGAAGAAGGACAAAGTGATTGTGATGTATGTGTTTACACAAGTTAGCGATTTTAAGGGAGATAAAATGGTCAAATTGAAATGCAGGCTTTGTGCGATACCCGTGGGTTATGTTGTGAGGTTGTGAAATGTGTTTGGTTTGGCCATTGATTTTGACATGGAGTAATAACTAATGTTATAAATAATACTAATAATAATAATAATAATAATAATAATAATAATAATACTTATTATTATAAAATAGTAATTATTATTATTATTATTATTCTTATCATTATAATGTTACAACTTTATATAACCAATTAAATGTGCTATACCGGTACGCATAGGTCACCGGAAAAATGACCATCGGAGATATTCCGGCTACCAATGTCGGGAATGGTATGGGGGTCGTAGCCAGAGAAGGAGGAGGAGTTGCAGCTATCAACGGTGGTGACGTTGGAAGAGTCGGTGGAGTTGACGGGGAGAGAATCGAATATGGCGTCGGCGATTACAGCATCGTCGTTGGAGAAATCCAAGAGGTCCTCGACAATGAAGTGGTCAGGGTTATTGTTTTTGCTGGTGTCCAGGGAGAATTGTGGGAAAATGGGGGAAGAGTTGGGTGATTCCATAGTGACGAATGTAAGAAAGGGAGTTTTTTTTTTTTTGTTGTGTTTTGATTTTGCTTGTCTTTATTTAAAGATTAAATTTTAAGGTTTAGGTTAGGAGGGAGAAGGGGATGACGACGCGACGATAGAAGTGAAGAAAATTAGTGAGTGAGAAAGTATAGGAGTTTGAGGAAAAAAGTGAGAGAAGTTATGGTTTTGAGTGGAGTCTCGCAGAGAGAGAAAAGGAGAGAAGAGGGTTTATTTGCGCTAGAAGGGGACAAGCCACACCTAAATTAGAGTGCTTTTTTTCTTTTCCTCGTTTTCCATTTTCTTTTTCGAAAACTCCACTCCTACCTCCAAAAGTGAAATAAAAGCCTAAGTATTAAGTAAATAGCCTTTAATTAAGTTAAAAGAAACTAAAGGAATTTAAGTTTCCAGTGACTTTCATGCCCTTTTTTGTTTTATCCGTTTTCTCCATGATAAAAAACAATCTTACAATTTTGTCCACAACTTCATGCAAAACCTGAACAAAATAACTTATGCATAACCAAAAAGCAAAAATTTAGAAAAATTTTATTAGTTTATGTATAAATTAATTAATTTTTGAGAAATATTTATTGAAAAGTTCATTCAAATATATATATATATATATATATATATATATATATATATATATATAAAAATATATTTAAATATATATATATATATATATATATATATATATATATATATATATATATAGTAAGTAAGAGAGAAACTCATTGAATTGGATGTAGAATAATTTTTAGTGCTCTTAGTATTTATATTTTTTTATAGTAAATGGTAAATATGTATTTAATTATTTTTTGTTAAGTAATTCTTATTTTAAATGTGATAGGATCAATTATATGCTTAGCCGTGAAAATTTTAAAATTTTAAATTTATTTTATTATTACACATAAAAGAAAAAAAGCTCTGTATCGAATAAACGTTTGTTAAAATTTTAGGATCAATCTAAAACTCGTCTAGATCACATTTACATTAAGTCTTTAAGATAAATACTTATATTGAATTTACAGTTTAAATGCAGTAAATGGATGTTCAAAATTCGAAATTGAATTAATATTTCCAAACTCATAGTACTACCAATAATACAAGTTCGGGTGTCACTCAAAACTAAACATATTGAAGTGTAAGCTTGTCATTTACATGCATTTCAATTATTTGCCCATATACTTAACGCACGTGCAGCAACTATAGCTTAAAGTAGAAGCAACTTAGAGATATGTGCTGATGATAAGGGGTGTTGTACAAACTAAACAATGAACTGATGAAGAGATGTATGCACGAAGCAATGTAATTTTTCTTCTTAATTGCTCCTTAGAACGCTGATTCAGTACATTTGGTTTAGTTATGTTTGAAATCTACAATTCTGGTTTCGAGGTAAAAAGTATAAATGATTTAAAATTAATTTCAAATTGAATATGCATCATAGATTTATGATTGGAGGAAATCAAACTAAACATACACTAATAATTCCGTACAAATAAAGGTGTGAGCATAAAATCGGTAACATAATTTTATTTCAAATTCAATATAATATACTATAGGCACAGATTAAACGAGGATAAAAAGGTCATCAATGTGTACAGTGCCTGAGGAAGCGATCAAACAGGTTTACAGGGCGATTCATGTGCTTTATTTATTTATTTTTAATCTTTGTTGTTTTTAATAATATAATGCTTTTTTTTCTATTTTTTGTTGGGTCTTCCTATATACAAAGGCTATAATTTTAGGAAGTTAGTTAATTGCAAGAGAATTGTTACTGACGAAGATTTGAAACCAGTGGCTAGTTTAATAATTTAATATTAATTACTTAAATCAACAATATTTGGATGGGGAAGCTAATTAAGTGAAGGAGAAGAGTTATGATGTGACAAACGTGTCGCTCGCCGTGTTCAAAGTACCTTCCAATTCGGTTGTCAGTTTTCAGCGTTGACGACTAAGATGTACGGAATTTTTTTTCCAAAATAAAAAAAAATCCAAATTCTTAAAATGCGCGTTTTCATGTCCGCAATGTTTTCTTTTAAATTTTTTATATTCAATAAATTTACTATAATAAATTATCTAGATTTGTTTAATAAATTTCTTATAATATAAGAATATATTAATACTATTAAAATTACATCTAATATATTTTTGATTATTTTGAAAAACATGTATAAAGTTTATAAATATTATATATTAATTAGAATATTTAAAAATATTTTAAATTTAAAAAATGATATAAATTAATAATAATTATTATTATAATTTATAAATATTTAAAAATTAGGTTAATATAGAATTAATAAAAATACTCAATATTAAAGTTTGTAAATTTAATAGGGAAATTTCATAAAGAGAAGGAGGAGAGTTAATTCAAAAAATAAATAATTAAAATCAAATTAAATAATATAAAACGTTGAATGTGATTTTTCTTTTGGGTTTTCAATAATAAAACAAATTCTAAATAAAATAAATAATAGAATAATTTTATTTAAATTAAATAAATATTAGTTTTGGCTGTGTAATTTAATTTAGAATATAAATTATTATTATTATTATCTTAATAATAATAATAATAATAAAGCACGAAAAAGAAAGTTAATATAAACTAAAATGAGTTATAATACATTATTAGAAATATAAAGTAATATTTGCATAAATTATTCCTTACAATTTAAATAATTTATTTCATAAATTTTATTTATAAAATTTTAAAATTATTAATAAGAAATGTAGTTGGAAAATTTACTTTAAGAATATAAAAATGTATTTTTAAAATAAAATAATATTATAAAAAATTGGTTTTAAGAATCACTAAAATAAATCACTAAATGTCAAAAATCAGTCCATGTATTAATAACAATAGTGGCCAAAAATAGGTAGTTGCGAATATTGTAACATCTCATATTTTTTATATAATAAAAACTCTATCGCATAGAAATTCTATAATAAGCCTAAATACAAATCTCCGTACATTCATAAGAGTATTTCAAAATATACTTCTCTATATGAGATTTAATAAAAATATATTCATATAATCAATAAAATAAAATAAAATTAAACTTCTCCATTAATTCACTGAGGAGTCACGCCACCTGTTAGATCATCTACAATAACTAATATCATGTATATACTGACTCACATACAAAGATGCTTAACTCTTTAATTTCGGAAGACTCGTGAATTGAGTTAGACTCAGAGGTTTGCACCTGTCATACAACTCCAAACTTTGAATCCACACAACCCCCAATCTTCAATCTTGTATGACAAGGTTAGTTCTCCTGAGACTTTTCTGACTAATTATATTTCAAACTGCAGTCACTCAGTTCGAATCTCCATCGACTATCACCACCTAGTAATATTCATCTATGTGATTCCAATATACTAGTAGAGTCTGGACACCTCTTTCTCGATAAATCCTTAAACAATGCACATCCTAACAATCTCAACACAGGTATCTCCTTTCCTAAAATTACTATGTATCAATCACCATTCCATATCATTCACAACAGCTCATTCAATCCATAACATCAAAACAGATAAGGATATATCTTACATCAAGGCAATAGTTAACATAAAATTAGTCATTTCATCAAACTATACAAAATTTCGTTATCACTATTAGAGAACATTTCAAATCAAAAACCACATCTCATTCCACAATTCAGTACCCTAACATAGTGTACTATAGCATATTTTTAAGACTAACTTCCCCTACAAATTCAACTTAATAAAAAGGTAATTACAATATCTGTTAAAAATATTCAAACTAGCTTTCCTTACCTGTATAGAGTAGAGACCCTCAAACGAGTTTCAAAAACTTAAAATCACGGGCAACCTAACCTGCACAAAGAAATTCTGATTAAAGATGTAAACCTATCCTAAGGATACAAAACGAACAAGGATAATTCTTGATGTCTCTTAAACTACATGAAAGAATGTGCAAGCATATTTTCTTTTTAAGGAAACCTTAAACCGCTTAAGAACATAGAAAATTGGTACTTACCTTAACAAAAACAATGATTCGCTAAACTTGTTGTACCCTACACTAGGAATTGGATGAGAGCTTTTGAATCTCTAATCTGAATCAATAAAGAAATGAAATTTTCTAAGAGAAAGAGAAGAGAGAACTGAGAAGGGATTTGAGATTTTTGAGACAGAGCAAAGAAAGTTGAGAAAAAGGGTTTTGGGGCTTTTCAAGAGAGAGATAGCAGAGAGAACTATAGAGGTTTTTGTTGTTTAGAGAGAGAGAGAGTGATTTTTGTTAAAATGATTTTCTGAATCCTTACAATCTCCCCAACAACAAAAATTTTCGTCTTCGAAAATTGACTTACTAGAAGAATTTAACAAGAGGTTTCTCTTATGGTTTCCACCATCTTCCAAGATGAATCTCTAGACTTAGTATAAAAACATTCTAGCCAACGTAAAATTTTATCCTAACTGCTCAAATAATCCAAGAGGCAGTTCTAAGCAAATCCTATGAAGTAGGATAGTCCGCCTGATTTCTAAAATATCTAGGATCACATGCTAAAACTATAAGTGAAATGAAATCGCCGATTAATACTAGGCTGAAGAATACACCATGTAGTATGGTTATTACGTGGATGAATATGAATAACTTCTATATAGAATTCCCCCAATTCAATTAGTGAAATATACGCAATCTTAGTTAATCCACTATTACTCATACTGAGTTATATTTCTCCTTTATTATAACTTGACAAAAGAAAAATCCAAAACATTAGTAATACCACCGTCACATGCATAATTATATATATATATATATATCATATTTGTTCACTTAATTATTTAATTACATACCTTTTAGCATTATCGTATTAAAAGAGTACACAGAAAATTAAAATCTAAAGTATTATTACCTTGCACAGATTATACATGATAAACCCAAAAATTAAATGTGAATTTTCAGGAAGACATCATATAAATTATATTGGATTAACAAAGGAGAAAGTTTCGAAAACAGTTGCATATGAGAAACCTATCATACAAGTGTTACTAAATCAAACATCTAATAATCAAAATTAAAATACCAAATCATATAATTTCATGAAAGAACTAATTAAGGACACAACACTTTAGAAACGATTATGCACAATCCACAAGAATATTTTACTACATTTGCATGTCACCATAGAACTATTGCATACAAACATTAAATTTCCTTGACCCTATTGTGAATCAAAACCATTTGACAAGATAAAACATTTGTTAGGTTCTTAGAGGATAAAATTCATCATATGAAACATTCTCTTCCGTTTTAACAGAAACAAAATGTAATTAGCCCATCTTATAATTTATATGCTTTTGAAATTGTGAAAACTTGAGGTTTAAATTAAGAGCATATGTTAATAGCAACTACATTAGTCAAAATCATTCAAGGTACATAGTCAGAAAAGCAAAAGTACGAATAATCATTGTTGTTCTACTTATCCATAGGGAAAAGACCTGTAATCAAGTTCCTTTATACAAATTGCACAAATTTGAACAAAACACCCATATTATAAGCTATCATGCAATATGATACATGCAAGTCTTGAGCCATCCTGAAAAGGATAAATTCATAAATAAATTTCAAATAATAGGATTTGATTTTCACATCGAAAGTAAGAATTTTCAGAATAAGAACTAGTAAAGCAACACAATTATGCACAACATCTTGCTTTCGTTATAGGATTTATTGAAAGTGTATATTATTCCAAACAAACAACTTTATTTGTAATGAGAGAATAAAGTGATTAACAATATAGTATAAGAGAATCCCTAACTAATAGTTAAATATTTGTTTTCCCTATCTACATATAATTGATATGATATGATAATTCACATTAATTAAATATAGTACTTTAACTAAAATGGAAGGTTACGTGAAAAAATTGGTGAAGAGAGGGTCTATGAAAAAATATAACAATGCAACAACAACACAGTTTATACACACAATCATCATCAATCAGGCATAAGAAGAGCATAGTAATACAAAAAATGAAAGATGATAGTTGAGTGATGAATCATTATTTTCCCTTATTTACTTTTCTTTCTGTACCTATTTTGATTAGTGATTTGTGCTTAACTGTCTATTATTTTCTCAATTTCACTGTTTGGGCTTCATTTACCAGAAATTCGTAATTTTATTTAATTCAAATTTTCTGAGCTAATTTTATTATTATTTTCAGGGCAGCTTTGGAATTTTATTGGGCTTGGAAATTAATTTTGGAATTGAAAACATTATCAGTTTTTATTTTTTAACTTTTATTTTTAGTTTTTATTCGTTGGACCAGAATTTAAAAATTTGGGCCCGTTGGTTTAGTGTTGAGGGCTGACCTAGGTCTAGCCGCCTATTAAAGGAGCTAAAGCGCAAACAGTTCATTATTCTCTACTTTTGGGATTCAGTTCGTTCTCTCTGGAAAAAAATGGTTCTGTATTTATTTTCTCTGCAATTACGCTCTATTTTTGTTTCAATTCAATTTCGTTCCTGTTTCAATTTTGTTTCCTATTTTAATTCCATTTTGTGTTTGATCTCCGTTGCGTTTAATCTTCGTTTGCTTCATTCAAATTTAATGCAAGGTTAATTTATAAGGTTATACTTTTGATTTAGATTGCGATGAAGCTTTGAGGTTGTTGTTTTGTTACTCTCTTCGCCTCTTAACTCTTCATGATTTTATTTTCGTGCTTAATATTTTTATTGTTTCATGCTTAATGTTTCAGTTAATATGAAATTCGTGTTTCTGTTCATGCTTAATGGAGTGAGTCACGGGTTGTTGGGATTGAATGAATGATGTATGTAAATGCTTAATTTACATAAGGAAAACTTGTGTTAATTCTCTCTTAGTTAATTAATTCGGATTGGAATTAGGGTTCAGTGAGTTGAGCGTAAATTTTTGTATCCTGTGATAAGCGAACTACAATCTAATTAAGAGGGTAATCTAGTTCGGTTAAGGAATTCTAATTTAGTTTTGTTTGTTTTTTATTTTATTAATTTTGATTATTTCATGAAACCCCCCCTTTTTGTGTGTTTAATCCTTTGACAAAAAACTAGGTCCTTGGGAGATGACCTAGGAGTCACTTCCTAGTACCATATTTAACTATAATTATTTGACCGGATACGACTTCGATCATTGAGATAGATAAAACTTTGCAATTATACCCGAAAAAATCTAAAAAAATTGTTATTTTAGTGGTAGAAATGATTTTTTTTATCTAAATCATGATAGCAATGCCATAACATTAAAAATAGTAATTAGATGATTTGTTTTATTTTTCGAAAAGTAAAAAAATAATGATAATGAATATATATTTCAAAATAATAATAATATTAAAATTAAAAAAGTTTAAGTATCTATTTCTATGGTTGTGTTATTTAGGTTGCTTTCAATAAATGTAAAAATGGAAAAACCAATAAAGATAAAACGAATTAAAAAATAATAATAAAATGTTTCAGCCACGTTACCTCCAATATTCCCCATTTATTCCCCATATTCATTTATTTTCAAATTTGATTATACGTATGGGAGGTTATGATGCCATAACAGCAATAATGGTACAATTCTGTCCATTTTTCAGTCTGTGTTCGTCCTTGGGATTTAACAGTCAGTTAGTGTCATAAGTGAGGATAATTAGGAATTAATAGATTTGAATCTGAATTAAAAGAGAATAATCAATTGGAAGTTCACAAATTATAATTAAGTGGGAATAATTAGGAATTAAGGGATTTAAAATTTGAATTAAGAGTGGACTGACTAGAATTAGTATAAATATGCATAGTGAGCAAGTGGATACACAAGCGAAAAAAACACGAGAAATACTAGAGATACTAGAAAGGGTCCTGAATATTAGTGAGTAGATCGTTTGAAGGTGAGAGTTGAGAGAAGAAGGGAACGTGCTTTTGGAGGATCTTCAACTGGTACGCTCTATTTACTCTGTGTTATATACTTATCACATACATGTGGTTGCTCTGTTTGATGGTTATTATGATATCCTGAGGTTCATCTCTTGACTCTTTGATTTAAAAAAAATAAATAATAATAATAATAAAAAATTATAAAATATTTTCCAATTTTCTAGGAACGAGCTTTCTAAAATTTAATAAATTAATAGTTCTTGAAAAAATATCAAAAATATAAATTTTCAAAACAAAAAAAGGGAAAAAGTTTCAAAACAGCCGTAAAATAATAAAGATAAAACATCTTCAAAAATAATAAAAATGAAATAAATATAAAAACATGTCTTTTCGATAATAAATATAAAAATATTTTTTATGAAAATAAGGTAACAGAAACACGTTTTTTGAAAATAAAATATAAAGACAATTTAAAAATGAAATAAAAGAAAAAGTTTTTTTTATATAAAAATAGTTTTTTTTCCAAAATAATGAATAAAAAATTAAAAAGGATATGTTTTTTTAAAGTATAAAAACAATTTCTTTAAGATAATAAAAATCAGTTCCTTTCTCAAATTAAAATAAAAATAGTTTTTTAATAAACATTTTTAAATATAAAAAAAATAGACTTGTCCCGAGTTTCCTTTAAATAAACAATTATCAAGAAAAAAATAATAAAATAGAAAATAATTAAAAAAATTATATAAAATAAATTGCCAAAAATAAAAGAAAATAGTCGTAAGCTAAAAAAATATCAAACGTCATCCAACAAATTTTTAAAATAGAACTACGTGTACCATGATTTTCTATCATGGATAGAGATATGTAGGACCAAGGTCAAGCCTTGTCAGGCCCAAAAAAATAAAAAATACATATGTTTGTTTGTTTTATTTTTGTTTGTTATTTTTATCCGCCTAATTATTATTTATTGTTATGATTTTTATAAGCATGATTTATTGTTTGTTTTGTTTTTTTATATATTTGTTTGTTTTGTCTTTAGTCTCATTATTATTGTTATTATTTGGGAAAAATGATATTTTTTTAAAACCACACTTATTTTTATTCATTTGATTAAGGGTACCGTCTTAGGACGGGCGTTGTGGGGGTGTTAATACCTTCCCCACACGTAACCGACTCCCGAATCTTTGAATCTGGTTCGTAGACTTTTTTATTTTTGGTTTTTCTATTGTTTTCCATAATAAACTATGGTGGCGACTCCAATCTCTAAATAAGTACTTTTTAAATTAACTTTTTGATCGCCCCGTCGTGATCCGATTGCGACAGATGGCGACTCCACTGGGGACATTTTGAGGGTGAGGCCAATTTAATTAAATGAGTGGAATTTGTATGGTTTTCTTAATGCTTATGTTTCCCTTTCTTTATATATATTGCATGCTATATATTTTAATTTTGCAGCACAGGAGCGTATTCCAGGTAGGTAAAAATTTGTGTGTTTATGCTTATTGCAATATTGAAACCTAGGGTAGAAGACATGCTATATATATTTGCTTGGGAATTTTCTAGTTATTTTGCAGGTGGGGGTTAGGTATGCATTGTTCTCCCTTCACACACAACTTTGCATATCATGAGTGGGGAATAGAGGAGTTGTGTAGCAAAACTGGATGGATGTACGTCCTAACCCAGGTGAGCGAAAACTCCAGCTAGAGTCTGTTCCCTTTATTGTCATGTTCCCTTTATTGTCATGTTCATAGCTCTAGTGGTCTTTAATAGGAAATTAGGATAAGCCACCCTTTGTGAGCACATTTACATGCATAGAACTTAAGCCTCATTAGGGCAAACCCTAATTAGGACACTAAGGGAGACTTTTTGCTGCAGCTCAATTAGCCACTGTCATTCATTACCAATAATTATTCAAAATTAAAAAATATTAATCTCATTTCTTCTTGCATACAATACATTTTTTAAGGAAAATCAATCTCATTTTTTTAAAGAAAATTTGTGAGAGTGGGCTGAGAACAATTCTGGCTAGGAAAGACTTAGTACTTAAGCAGTCCAATTGTGACTCACCTCTCTTTTCTAGGAGTTTACTTGGTATACTTTCAACACTTTTCGTTTAACAAGAAGAGAAATATTTTTTATATACATAAGTACCAATCTCATTTTTTTTATATATTAATATTTTCTGTTTCAAAAAAAAAACAACAAAAATTGATTTTCAGAAAAACCTTAATTTCATGCATCACATATTTTTTATTTTAATAATAACAAAAAAACATAATAGAAAAACATTAATCTCATTTTGCATTACATATTTCCTTTTTTTTTTCTAAAAAAAGATTTAGGAAAATAAAAATAAAAGATATTAAATATTTTTTTTCTAACATACATTACAAACTTTCTAGGATTTGAAAAAAATTAGATATATAAGAAAAATGATTTTTTTTAAATGCATTACATTTTTTTAAAAAAAAAATTAT
>Ga0209700_104176_pt1 | contig 26460 bp, 10 predicted proteins | sample SiratroredBW_FD_187528 | JGI IMG/M metagenome (GOLD analysis project Ga0209700, IMG submission 187528) | Root nodule microbial communities of legume samples collected from California, USA - Siratro red BW (SPAdes) (version 2) | ecosystem: Host-associated > Plants > Roots > Nodule | place: USA... | reverse complement strand
ATATATATATATATATATATATATATATATATATATATATATATATATATATATAGCATAATTATCTAAAAAAGTCACTACTTTGTAATATGCTCGTTTTTACTGTCAATCATTCAAAATTGAACTAAACATTTAGTATATATTACTACAAGTTTTATCCATTTCCTTACAGTAAATAAATCCAAGTATTTATAATTTAATAAAATATGATAATATTTGAACCTTATTATGACGTAAAATATTGTACTTTTTGTTTATCTTGTGGCACATATTTCTCAAAATTTTACATCAAATTAAATTATGCAGTGTAGTGGAACAGAAAAAAAAAATGAAATCAAGACCTTATAAAATAACTCTTGCTATAAATTTTTTAATATTTTTCAGAAAGATAAAAAAAATGTGCAAAAAATATAAAAAAAAATGGTTAATTCAGTCTTTAAATATGTAATTCATTGTTTAATGTGCAAAATGACGAAGAACAAACACCCAGAAATACAAAAACTGCACCAATTATACCTTGCAGATAAATTACTTTACACTATTTGTTTAAACTATAGTTTTGAAGACTAATTTAATATTATATCATGTATTACTTTTTATGTTTGTATGGTGAAAACAATCTCCATAAGATTGAGATGTCCTAGACATCAATTCACAGCTTCATATTAAATTATAATATTTAAGAATTAGTATATAACTTTGGATACTCATACATTAAGACTCTTATCTATCATTATATCCATTTGACACTATTAAGACTCTTATCTATCATTATATCCATTTGACACTTATTTGACACTTTTATGTAGTAAAAAATTAATTTTTTATTCACTTGTGCTATTGTATATGTTTTTCTTTTTTAACAATTTCAAAAATATTTATCAAGCAAATCACATATCAAAATAGAGAAAATCACTTAGATATTTTTGAAAGAGTTTTGCAATTTTCTGGTACATAGTACTTACATTTTGATATTGTTTGATCACAAATGGAAAAACATATTTCATTATACAATATTAGAGTTGTATTTTTTTTTTCAAAATGAGAGAAACATCAACCCATGAGGTTCCTACTTTTCATACATTTTAAAAGAGTTTCATAATTTTTTAGAAATATTTCTATTTTAACCTTATTGGATCAGAAACGGAAAGGCATGCTTTTTTCTTTATATAATGTTATAACTATATTTTTCAAAAATAAGAGAAAAATGTAAACACATGAAGTTCTTATTTTTCATATATGTTAGACAAGTTCGAAATTACTTATCAACAAATCATATGTCAAAATAAAAAAAACTACTTGAAAAAAACTATGATACATTTTAAAATAACTTCATAATTATGTCCATCTCATAAACCATTAAAATATTCTTTTTTTTTTACTATGTCATGATATCAAATAAAAATATTATGATTTTCCTTAAAAGACTAATTTAATATTAATATTATATCATGTATTATTTTTATGTTTGTATGGGTCAAAACAATCTCCATAAGATTGAGATGTCCTAGACCTCAATTTGAATACCTTACAGCTTCATTAAATTATAATATTTATGAATTAGTCTATAATTTTTACACATTATGAAAGGAGTTATCATGTTTCTTGAATAATTAAATTTACACTGAAAATTTCTTCTTTCCATGAAGATTGTCCAAGTGAAGCACAGTTGGGACACCTTCTCATTTCAGTTCTTTCATTTTCAACCTCTTTACACCTTTCGTTCTCAACCTCTTTTCACCTTTTATTCTTAGTTCTTTCACTTTCAAACTCTTTCAACCTTTCGTTCGTTATTTGTGAAATATATATATATATATATATATATATATATATATATATATATATATATATTATATATATAATATTCTGGGATGTTAGTATTAGTAATTTGTTTCTGCATCACTAATCTATACTCAGATTCTGTGGTAGCTCAATAATTCATCCCTTTCATCAAAACCCTAAGTCTTTTTACATATAAACCGTTAAATACTAGAAATACACGAACAAAATGTTGCCATGTTGCCCACGTGTTCATATTTATGACTTCATGTCCTTCTTCACCAAAACAAAATACACTCTCCTTTCAATGTTTTATTCACAAATTTTTATTAAATATTTTCCTTTACACAAAAATTCCGTCTTAATTTATATAAATGTAAAAAATACTGTCATGCAGATGCAAGTTGGTATGGAGCAAATGCATTGAGACTTTTTACGCATAAAATAAGACAACCTCAAGATGATGTGATGTGTTGTGTTGTTTTATGAGGTAAAGCTTTATTATTAGTTTAGTGTTGTGTTTGGTTGAGATGCACAAAAATAAGACAATATTTATACATAATAAGACGAAATTTATATACGTTACTTTATAATATAATAAAAAGTTTATTGAGAATTTTCTAAAATGTAAAAATTGTTAGAAAATTCGTTCTCATTTAATATGATAAAACGTTATTAAATTTAACATATATCAATATTTAATGAGATAATTGAGCGAATGCATTAAAATTATTGACCAACCAAAATATAATAGATCGAGACTGGTTAAATTTTAACTAATATACCAAACTCTTAAATATAGTCAGTATGATAAATATTTTTTTAGTTTTAAAAAATATATAAATTATTCCTTTAATGAATATAATTATGTTTTTAGTTGTTAAAATATCTACAAAATTAGTCTTAAAATAGTGGTGTTGATGATTTTATGTCTACTTCGTTGGTATTATTGCTTATGTGACAAATAGAAGATATGCCACCTAGTTACGTATGATTAAGAAACTCATTATGTAGTAATCAATACACTATTGGACTTGTTAGTTTTTATTTTTAATTTATTTTATGAATTCTTATTAAATATCGAATGTTGATGTGAAAATGATTACATTTTGTTTCTTCTTAATAAAGAAATTGGTTGGATGAATAAGGAAGGAGAAAATCTTCTTCTTTATTGATTATGTGTATTCACTTTGGGACCATAATTTTTTTTTTTATTTTCTAATGAATGAAATAAATTTTATTAGTTAGGTAGTGTCCAAATCTTAATGGACCAATGTTGTTTTCAGAATTAATTTCTGTAAATTTTCTTTAACAGGCTGAAAAATCAATTGTAAAGTTTAGAAATTGCAGATTTTTTTTTCCTGAAAGACTAAAAAACGCTTATATCTAATTGAGGAATTAAAAGTATATTTAATAAGTCTATTCTTAAAAAAATAAAAAAAATTAGGTACTAAAATAAAAAATTATTAAAAACCTCTTATAAAAATATATCAAATAAATAACAGGTAAATCTCTTTAAATAATTATTTTTGTCAAATATAAACCGTTAATATCCCACTTAATGGAATTTGTTAATACCCTAATGAAATAAATATAGTCCATTTTTTTACTACGGTAATAGAAACGAAAATTACGAAAGCTCTTTCTTATGAAAACCATTAATTAAAGCATCACCTTTTTTTTAATTCGCTTTTTTTTTTCTACTACAGTATTCATTCCACCAAACACAGATGTAATCTTTTATCGTATGTACTTTTTGCTTCCAACTGTAACTATGTATTATCATTTTAAAGTTAAGAAAATAAATCTAATCTAATCTCTTAAAGTTTATATTATTATTATTATTATTATTATTATTTTAAAACTTGACACGTCTTCATTTAAGTTCTCCAACTCAAATCACAATACCTATGAAATATTCGTAAAAGTTAAATCAAACAATTATTCCCTTATTATATATAATATAAACCTATATTGCTTTAATAAAATTATATGTGCTTTATGTTATATTTACTTTTAAATGTTTATACTTTAAGCTAGTTGTTAATAACATTGGATTAAAAATTATAGTATAAAAACTCACAACTAAAATAAAAGATAAAAAGAAAAAAAAAAGAAGACAATAGTCAATAATATAATTTTAGTAAATAAAAGAAAATTACAATACATATCTTTAGAGAAAAAAATAATATCCTCTCTTAAAAATAGAAAGAAACAACTATAACTATAACAAGATTTTTAAAAGACAAATTATTTTCTTTCGGTGTGAAGTCATATGTCAAGTTGCACCTAAATCCACTTATCATGTAATTGTTTTCCATAATTAGAGTTAATTACTACTCAACATAATAAAATATCTCTGTCTTTTGACTTACTTGCAACACAATCTTGTGAGGTTAATGCATCAAAGTTCTTTACTCCATTTTTCTTATTCCAACAATCTTTCTTTGCATGTCATCTCCCACTACAATGATATAATTTAAGATTATTCTTACTCAGAGACTTTAATCTACCATGAGTTTGATTTTCACTATAGGTTGGTTTCTAATTATATTTTGCTTCTATTGTTGTTAGAATAATGCTGTAGAAAGATCTAAGTATGTTTTGTGATTGCACCTAGTCTGATTTTTCACATAAGAAAAGACTTATTCTTGTTACAGGATATAAAGTGTGGTAGTGTGAAAGTGTATATCTAGGAAAGTTCTGTCTAAGGAAATACTTTGTATTTAAGAGTGTTCATTAACTCTAAATTCTAAACCCTAAACCTTAACTCACCTTGACTTGCTAACAATTTCTCCCTTAAGTGTGAGTTTCTTCCACATTAAAACACTTCCTCTCAAGTTAGAAACATTTTTCAAGCCCAAGTATTTAATGGTGATCTTTCCTTTCTACAATTTTTCTATAATAGGACACACTTTCTTGAAATGAAATGCTTTTCTATAAAAGAAATCCTTAAACTTTAAGATTTTTCACATACTTTATATTATACTCCTCTGAATTGTCATTAAAGTGAATTAGATTTTGATACCTATGTTAAGTACCAAAATAACAATATAAAAATTCACAACTAAAATAAAAGAAAAAAACAAAAATATAATAAACATATAATATAATTTTACTAAAAAAATAAAATTACAATACCGTTCTCTCTAACTCCAAGAAGAAAACAATGAGAAAATATTACAAGGAGAAAATATTTTTCTTCTCTTAATTTTTCTCTAAAGCACTAAAATAATACAAAAGAAAAAGAAATAATGTGTGTGTCTTGCTAAAAGAATATTATTTCTTTTTATTATAAGATAAGTAAGTATCAAACTAATTTTTTTCTAATGTGGATTTTTTTTCTCACAGTTAATAATTTTGCCTTGCATCTATAAAATGTGAGACCAATTAAGAAAACTTGATACTCTACTATTTTTTCATTTGAAGTGCAAAGAATCTTAGCTTTGGATGGGTAAAGAGAAAATATATAAGAAATAAAGAAGGAAGAGTGGAAAAGAAAAAAAAAAAGTAGGAAATAAATTAAAATAAATATTGTGTGATTAAAAAGAAATACATAACAAGGTGAGGAAAAAAAGAAAATATATATTATTTTGGTCGAGAAAAATGTAAATTTAATATTATTTAATTTAAAAAAAAATTACTTTTCATATTAGTAATTTCTTGTTGATAATTTTTATATTATTATTATTTTTTACTATTATTATTATTATTATTATTATTATTATTATTTAATTTTTGGAAGGTAAAGAACCACGTGTCAATAGAAGTAAAAGAATCATGTGAAAAATAGATAACTAATAATGGGAAAGAAAAAGAAATGTAACTGTTTTGAAAGCAATTCTGAGGCAAATCTTTCCTTCATTGAGTGTGAAGTTTTAAATGTGTGTCCCACAAGTCCATTTGATCAAAATATGATATAACAGGTTAAGAGAATTTAATATAAGATATCAATAAAAGAATAAAATAATTTATAATTATATTTAGTATTTGATGTATACAAAATAATAAATTAAATAATGTTAATATAATTTATTTTATAAATTTAAAAATTATTAAAAATAAAATATAAAACATTTATATAATTTACTTCTAGAATTTTTAAAAATTATATAAGATTTTAAAATATAATTAATATCTTAAAATATTGAAATTATTATTAATTTATTTAATATTATAATAAAAATATTTTTCAAAATAATTGTATATATAAGATAATATGTTAAATAAATAATTATGGTGCATATTATCATATAAATTAATACTGAGAAAATTAAACAGAATTTTATTTTATTTATGTTATTACTATTTCCTAAAATTATAAAGAAGTTATATAACATTTTTAAAACTAATATTAGGATTTAAGTAGTTTTTAAATATATTTGAATAATGAAAATGTAATTTTCATATTTTATTTTTTATTGTTATATAAGTTAATGTATGAATATTATACGAAAAAAATAAAAAGAAAGTTTATTTTATCATATATTAAACTTAATTTAACTTAAAAATATATACTAAAATATAGACTATAATAAATGATAAACTAGGATCAGTTTGACAAGACTAGTTGATAAGTTAACTTACTAGACTAAAAGTATTTAATAAGCTAACTGATAAATGTAAAATAATATAAAAGGATGTAATTACATAAATTTTATTATATAAATAAATTTTGTATTTCTTATAAAATTATATAATTATTATTAAAGTTTTATTTTTTAAATAGTTAAATTCTTATAAAATTTTAGTGTTTCTATTTATTTTTTTTAAGTTTCATATGTTGTTTATTTGGACAAGTCATTTTATTTAGATGAGTTGGTTTAATGTATTTTAATCCATTTTATTTGTTATTTACTTTTTAATTTTTATTTTTTAATTTAAACTGCAGTTATATTAATTTTTTTAATAATTTTTATTTTGTGTAATTATCGCATAATATCATATATGATTTATTGGTTACTTATAACAATAAATCTTTTTAACTTAAATTACATAAAAAAAGTAAGAGTAACACAATAAATGTTAAAAGTAATGCAATAACGTTAAGTGTACATATATGGATCCAATAAGCTTTTTAGTATGCATGCAATTATATATAATGTTAGACTAATATGATAGTTATTTATTTGTAGGATGTTATAATAAGCTAACTTATTGAAATAATAATGTTTGATGTAACACTCCTATTTTTATTATATTAAAATTTAATATAATAAGTCCATCAATTTTAAAGGAAATATAAAAGAAACATTATATAATGATATATATATATATATATATATATATATATATATATATATATATATATATATATATTATAATCAATTCCTAAAGTAATTTAAAATATATCCCTATCACTATAAATTAAAAGAATATTTACAAAATTATACAATCATCTTAAAGTAATTTAAAACAACATAAATCTTGTTTAGTTAAGAGCATCTCAGAACTTTAGTTGCAATATCATATACTGTTAACACACTATCATAATAGAATTAAAACAAAAACACCAACAAACACCAAAAAGTAAGTAAGCTAGCCATTTAAAACTCTTCCAAATCAATAAAATAAATAATCTTAAAACTTTCCACATATCTTATTTTACATTCTAAATAATTTATTAGATATCTATAAAATTCACATCAACTCACAAAATTATTATGCATAGACACTTGATTCTACTTCTAAAAAATTCGTGCACTGAATCAGACCCATAAATTTGCACATGTCATACAACTTGGCCAGATGTGAATCTACACACCCCATACAATAACTCAATCTTAGAAAAAGGTTAGTACATATGATCTTTTCTGATCAGCTATATTTCAAACCGTATTTATCCAGTTTGAACTTCTTTCGACTCTCATCACCCTGGTAATTTTCATCTATTTGATTCTAATACACTAATAGAGTTAATATACCTCCTTATTGATCAAATCCTTAAACAATGTACAACTTAAAATATCAACACATGTATTTTCTTATCTAAAAATACTATGTCTTGATCAAGCACCACAAAAATCAACTTCAGAACATACAAAATTTACTTTTAACACATGTAACTTTACTTACAAACTCAGTTCTCATTCATTTCATACTTATTCAAGACATCTCCACTTTAGATCCAATATTATTGAATTCACACTTAATAAAAATAAGTAATTACAATGTCTATAAGCAACTAAGAATAATAAGAGTTGCATAATATAGCATGTATAAGTAAATGAAAATAAAGAATTCCAAAATAGAGTTAGGCCTGACACAGGATAGTGGAACTTGGTGTGATACTAACCCGAGAGCATCCTTCCCCTAAATGCACTTGATCGAAGAACATGAATCCAACGCGAGTCACACTCAAGAGCACTAGTCACGAAATGCACCGGTACATTTGAGATGGCGCTATAAAAATTGACTTCGTTTATATCATGTCAAAAACCAGTCCATTTCAACTATCAATTATCTCGAAACAATTATCTAATTTCAAACATTACATTTGCCTATATCAACACATTCAAGAAATCTTTCAACATCAAATTGAATATATAAAACATCCATCCATATAGAAATCTCATTCATTTCATACTTATTCAAGACATCTCCACTTTAGATCCAATATTATCAAATTCACACTTAATAAAAACAAGTAATTACAATGTTTATAAGCAACTAAGAACAATAAGAGTTGCATAATATAACATGTATAAGTGAATGAAAATAAAGAATTCTAAAATAGAGTTAGGCCTGACACAGGGTAGTGGAACCTGGAGCGATACTAACCGAGACCATCCTTCTCCTAAATGCACTTGATCCAAGAACATTCGCCCAACGCGGGTCACACTTAAGAGCACTAGTCATGAAATGCACCTGGTGCATTTGAGATGGCGCTATAAAAATTGACTTTGTTTATATCATGTCAAAAACCAGTCCATTTCAACTATAAATTATCTCGAAACAATTATCTAATTTCAAACATTACATTTGCCTATATCAACACATTCAAGAAGTCTTTCAACATCAAACTGAATATATAAAACATCCATCCATAAAAAAACTATTATCTTTATATAATCAAATCTCACACAATAATAGTCATTCAAGACCAATCAAAACCTATAAGAAAGTTTGAAACATGGTGACCATGTAACCCCCACATCCAGGTCTTGTAACCCAGTGTTCTATTGAGAAATTTTAAAAGTTAGCTTCACTTACCTGAATAGAAGCAGAGACACTTATAGAGTTCCAAAAATCTATGAAGCACACATTTAGCCTAACCTACACCACAAAGTTTCTAGGTAATGATCAAAATTCATTACTAAGATATTGAAATGACATAAACTCATCCTAAAGTCTCAGAATACACATGCAAGCCATTATACTAAGCTAACTAGATATATTTGAAAACTGACTCAAGAAAAAAATGAGCATAATTGAACTTATTTTAAGCAAATTTTTTATTAAAAAATTTTGTTCTGATTATTGTCACGAGTCTAATGGTAGACTCTGATCGTCAATATGATTATTGACAGAAGGAGTCAGAAACTTAAAGAAAAAAATAGAGAAAACTAAAAAAAAACTATTTTAGAAAGATGGTGGTCAAATTAAAATAAAATCTGAATAACTGAATTTCTATTTATATAAACCTTTTATTAAAATAATAAAATATTCATATGTTATTTTAATTATATCATTTCTATTATATAAAAATTTATAGGTTCTTACCTTTGATAAACTAGATTATAAGTTGGTATATAAATATATAAAGACATAAAATGATATAAGTATGTAAATTTTATTATGTAAATGAAATTTGTGTTTTTTAAAGACAAAAATATATTATTATTTTTTAATTCTTTTATTTATTTTTTAAAGTTTTATATTAGACAAGTTATTTTATTTGAATGAGTTGATATGATAAGTATTAATTAAAATTATTTTTTATTTATTTTCATAAATTTAAATTTTTTATTACTGAATTTGTTTTATAAAATTTTTACTAAATGTAATTTTTACCCAACATTATATAGCAACACATTATTTACTTCAACTTATAATCTCGGTGTTTTATTTAAATTACATAAAAAATTAAAATGTAATTCAACAAATACTAAAATTAGCACATTATTTGTTTAATATTGAGATAAATAATAATATATTAAAAAATATTAAAATATAACAAACAATAAAAAAATAAATAAGCTATAAATTAAAATATCTAACTTAACGTAATAAACCTGCAGTATCAAAATATTTATTATATTCTATATGTCATCTCACCAACAAACCAACCTTGTGAGAAGAGAGACCTACATAACCAAATGATGGAAAGTTCATCACAGTTATTGTCCCCTGCTATGGAAATTTTACAGTATGAAAGGGTAGGTTGGTCAACACACAATAGTTGAAATTGGTTGTCTCAGACAAAAAGAAAAAATTGAATGTATAGTCCTAATCAATCAGTTTTATTGTATTTTTTTTTTACCCTTTTAACATTCTATCTAATTAAATAAAATATACAATTTTCAATTTAAATAGAATCACGTGATGAAATTAAAATAACAACCTATTTATGTTCCTTCCTTGTGTGGTCAAGAAGAAAATCCAATCACCAATAAAAAATATCCTTATATAAGATTTTCAAAAAGTAAATACTCAAAAGACATTGTTTTGGTTGATAGGTATCTTAATAAAATCTTATTGTAAAAGAACTCTTTAATCATTAGTCTTTTTACATATAATTCCTTTTTTATATGAGATTTGTAGTAAAACTTCACTTCAATGGTAATTTTTTCACCTCTTCAAAGTTGTACTTCTAGTCAAAGTGTAAGTAGGTTCTTGTCAGTGACAAGTTACTCACTTGCCAAACCCTTGCCTCTATAGTCTAAGTTTTTGATGATCTACAGTGGATTCTTTAACTGTGACAAGTTAGTCATAACGAAACTGTTTATTCCCTCGTTACATGTTCAACTTTAGTATGATAAAATATACATCAATGTGATAATGCTATTAAAAAAAATTAAAGATAACAAAGTATATAATGAATAATACACTCAAGCATATCAATATAATATTAGAAAGTAAAATAATATTTTAATAGTTATGCACTCAAAGTGCAAAAAGCAATTTTACATACCAATCCCAAACACTGACCAAAATCACTTTAAGCACAACACATAACACCTAAAGCTGTAATAATACCTTTATGAATAAGTGAATTTCAATTACACAAAGCTATTTATATAGAGAGACCAATTCCCAAATTAGATATTCAAAAAGCATCTTAACTACATTACTACATCACATGTAACACTCCAAAAATTATTATACCATATAGTATATCCAAATGAGCAGTTAAAATATAATACATAATATAGATATATACAAATATATTCTTTCATACTGTACTTTAAAAAATTATCTTTTTTATAAAAAATTAAAACATAACTAATTATATTTATATATATAAAATAAGAAATTTTTAAAAATATTTTAAAACTGCAACTGACTCAAGCAGAAGCATCTTTCACAGTATCTTCTACAACATTACATGTTTCCCATGTATAACACGGTCATCACAGATATAAACAAATACACAACACAAACAAGAAATGATAAGCTAGTAATTCAAAATATCTTAATTAATCTCAAATAATAACGAGTACACATCATTTAATACATAGATATCAATTGACAACATCTATCATCCAACTCAAGACATCACATAATATAGACAGACTCAAACTACTTCCAAAAGACTCGTGCATTGAATAGACCCCCGAGATTTCCATATGTCATACTACCCACAATATATGTTTCTCATCTCATCACCATTAATCTTATATGACTGGGTAATCCATATGGCTATCCTGACCAACCCTCTTTCAAGCTGCATCTTTAGTTATATAAACCTCATTCGACTCTCACCACCTAGTAATATTCATCTGTTTGATTCCTATTACTAGTAAAGTCAGGATATCAATCGTTAACCAGTCCTTAGACAATGCACATCCTATTTTCTTGAAAACACAATGCCTACACATCACATATAATTCATATCATACATCATCAATTTTCATTCATCTAATCATTTACTTTCCATTCAATTCCAATAATCTCAAGAAAACTTCACCACTTTATATAATTGCACAATATCAGATACAATTCCTCAATCAATCATTCATAAAGACATTCACAGGTCATACCTATCAAAGTCTCATCACAAGTCATAATCAATCCATCAAACAATAATCAAAAGTTCTCACATGCTACTTTCTAATATCATTACTCAAATCAGGTCAATTAATCACACCACATCAAGATAAACAATCAAACTCATTCAGTGTTCAAGGACCAGTCAGACCTGTAAGAAAGACTTGAGCATTAATAATCACATATTCAAGTCTTCTATCATAAAGTTTTATTTGAAAGTAACTAACTAGTATAAAAAACAAGTTACTAGCTTTCCTTACCTGATCATGATCTTCACAACAGTTTCTCCAATACCCAACAGGGATACTAATCCCAAACTCTAGAGATTCTGTTTGAAAATTTGGTCAGATAAAAATGATCCTTAACTCTTTGGCTACTGCAAGGTGTGGTCGGATTCAAAACCAGATGAAGTATGGAGAAAAGATTTGAAATAGAAGTTTGGGAATAGGAGAGAGAAGTTTGAAGCTGCAGTTCGGAGTGTGATAATTAGAGGTGTAGAGGCTATATGGTTTGTTTTCGCTAAAAAAAATTACATGGGTTACATCACATACCTTCCATTCTATAATAAAAATTGAAACTTTAACACCAATAAATTTTAATTACTAGTTAGTTTCAAGAAATTGCTATATATATAATTATACGAAGTACTGTAAATAATTATAAGAAGGAAGCATATTTATGGAGTAAAAGAGACTAATAATTTTCTTTATCAATATTTTCAATATAGTGTGGGGTGTTATTGAGTTTGAACAATTTGTCTACAAATATCTTCTTAAAGCATTAGTCAATTTAATTTTAAGTAATCTTTCATCAACATAGAACATATTTAATTTAATTATAACTCCAAAGCAACTTTATTGAGAATAAAACCCTCAACATGGTGATAGAAGAGTTACCTTAACACTTAAAGCAACAATGATATATGTTTTTTTAGTTATCATATTTTGAAATCTCTTATGTGTCACGTTGTCTCATCAACGTTAGTCATGCTTTTCTTACCTTATCATTTTGTTCTTCTTCATCCCTCCTATTAACCTCTTTTATGTTTCACGTTACTCATTGTGCATTCTTCTCTTACCACAAATCTAATAAAAGTCTTTCAATTCCGACAAACCAAATTGGTTGCAACCGTCTCTTATGGTTGTTCTCCATCTTCATTCTCAACTTTCTTTTTTACTTCTTCCGCTTATATTCAAAAGTGGTGGTTAACAAAAAGCTTTACAATCATATAGAATAATTAAGGAGATTTTATTATTTAACAATTAACCTCATTTTCTGACTAAACTAATTTAGAAATCATGTTTTGCCACATAAGTGAGAAAAACTTCTAACCAAGTGTGATACCATCCATCCATTAAACTATTATTAACATTCACTCTACCATTAACATTCACTCTACAAAAAAAAATGTTAGACTTGAAAAGCAAAAAGTCTCAGAGAAGTTGTTATGATGATGATGATGATATTTAAAGATACTGATGTTGAAGATGTATTGTGTTATATAACTTTCATTGCATGTTTTTGAGTCAAAGTAATCACAAGAGTTTCAATTTTAGTACACAACCTAAACATAATATTAACTAATAAAAATTGTTTTGGAAAGGTTAAAGTATATGAAAAATGCTACAAGTTTGTTTTAATCGACTAAAGTTTTATGTAATGGATTAAATTATTCTTGATATGTTTTAGAATAATATAATCGATTATCCACTTTGTTAACCAATTAAAATAGAGAACAAAAGAAATGTGCTTTTAACTGGTCTAAAAGACTAATCGATTAACATCTTTAATAATCGATTAACATAATTTTAAGTTCTTTTCAAAAATAAACAAAGAGAAGAAATAGTCGATTAAAATGATTTATAATTTATTAAAATAGAGAGCGTTTTAATTGATTTTCAGCCTTTACTTAGAATAATCGATAATCAACTTAAGATAAGCGATTAAGTGCATTTGAATTAGTTTTTAATCAACATTTGAAAAATTAACATTTGATTCACTCTTCTATACATTATATAATACTTTGAAAAGAAAAATTACAAATGTTCATAGAGATCTTTTTGAGATATTTCAAAAGTGCTTCAAAGATATTGTTAAGATGCTAGACAATCTAGAACGATCTAGACGATCTAATATCTATAAGATGGCCTCATGATATGAGCGTCTATAAGCTTTGATGATAACAAATACTACAAGATGTGTTAAGATTTCTAACAAAGCTACTAAGTGTGCAAATTCATTAAGATTTTCCGGTCGATTAATCCTCTTAGATGATTATGAAGTATTAAAGTATTAAACGAACTCACAAGACGTTGTGCACACTAGACGAACTTTTAAGACGATTCATGAAATCAACATGATAGATGATCCAACATTGCAAGGTCACACTAGACGAACCTACAACACAAGGTCACCTAAATGATCATAAAGGACAAGACGATTCAAAAAGAAATGTCCTTCTGAACGTATCAGACGATTTGGTCTTTGTCTTAATAGACGATCAAGTTTTCATTCTTGCAATAAATGGTTTATCACGTCAACGAGGTTCTAAACTCAGTACTTACATTTTGTATAATTGCTTTCTAATGATTCTTAAATGGTTTTGAAACTCATTTTCATGTTGTTAATCATATAAATCAAAGTTTAAATAAAAATGTGTTGATTAACCAAATATAGAAAGTTTTTGTTTTCTGAATGAAGAGCATAACATATTCTGATATTGTATGTATTTTGAAAATATGTTTTGATATATATTGGATTTTATTTAAGTCCAATTGCTTTCATTGTTTAAAATATACAAACTTAGAAAGTTTTTAAAAATATATAATAGTGAAATTTCTAGAATAAAAAGCTTTTATAGTTTTGAAATTCAAAAGATTATGTTTCAAAAATACTTATGCATTTAAATAATGATTGATTTTGAGCGATCCAAGTGTTTTAATGCAAATTGTTATCGTCAATTATGTTCAAATTGTTTCCAGAAATGTTTACACCTCTTGAAACACACAAAAAGATCAAATCCAAAGTTTCATATTAGAGTGTCTATGATGAAAACGGTGAAGTTACATTGTCGGATTTGCACTAAAGATTATTAAAGAAAAGCTTTAGAAATCAAAGAATCAAATATAAAAATAATTTACATGCTCAAGAAGCAAAAAAAAAAAATATTCAAATAAGAAGTTTCCTTATAAAGCGTCGAATACAAAGAAGATGATGAACAATACGAGATTATGGAAAGTTCAAATACAAATGTGTCAAAAGTTTAAATTTTGTAATGATAAAGAAACATTTCAAAAGTTCAAATATGTTTTTAAGACGCATAGACTGCATCAAAGTTAAAGTTGTCTTATAAAACGTCTAATCGCAAAAAAATATAGTGCATAACGAGATTCATACAGATTATGATTAATGCATCAATTGTCAACGTTCAAATTTATACAACAATAGAAAGCTTTCATTAAATGATCAACATTCAATAATATATATTGAAGATAGAAAATATTCATTAGTGCATAAGTTTCCATTCCAAACATCTAATGGCTATACAACTTTAAAATGTTATTATTTTCAAAAGCTTTATAAAAAGCATTAAGAAGATGAAGAATTTTACTTGTATGAGGACATGCCAACTACCATCAATTATCAAACTAATATAATACCATAATCATCCAATTTCAACACCAGTTATAGAGATACTACTACATCCATATACTTTTTCAACATAAAAAATTCAATAAGAATATCATCAATTCATCAAATTATGCCATCTCTATAAAATCAATCTCAAACAAAGAATTTCAATTCAATCAACAAAACATCTTGCAAAATAAATTTGAAACTTGGTGACCACATCACCCACACATCTAGATCTTCTAACCTATGATTCTATTGATGAGGTTTAAGCTATCTTCCCTTACCTATCTTAGAAATAGAAACACCTTCAAAAGAGCTCCAAAAGTTAATGGCCACAAGGATAATCTAACCCGCACCACATATTTCTGATCAATAATCTGAACACATCGTTGGGACTTACAACTAACAAAGACAAATCTTGACACTACAACATTTTTCACTTTAGACAACAGGTAAAAAATGTGGCCTAAGGTGAAAAATTTGTGGCCTTAACTTTAGGCCATAGTTTGGCCACAGTTTTGAAATTGTGGTGTATTCAGCCGTGGGCATAGCTTAAAGCCCACAATTGTTTCAAAAAGTGTGGCCTTATCCTAATACAAGGCCACGTATTTTGTCAGTGTTTAAGCCACATTTTTTCATCTGATGTCTTTTCGTCAATGTTTAGGCCACACTTTTTTTAGCTGTTGTGTTTTTTGTTTAATCCTCCAACCACATTTGTAATATTTCTAAATAGATTATGAATACATTAAGCCACTAATTCATTTTTAACACTATTATTATAATATAAAAATACTTCAATAAAACTATAGAAGACAATTACATTATTTTTAGTAAATTATAATTGAAGATAACATTAATAATACTCGTAACATTTAGAAATCCAATTAAATGTGCGTAATGTATTTCAAAACATAATTGTAACAACTGAGAATATTAAAAATATACTCCAATGTTGTCTAGCACACTTTGAAAATTACAAAAAAAATATATAAGGTATATAACAAAAGTATTTGATTAATTTCTTCATTTTACGTTTTCTTCTCCAAATGAACTTGAACTTCACCTTGCAAAAAGGTAAAAACAAAACAAATCAAAAAACTTAGACATGATCTTCTTCCAATTTATGAAAGTTTGTATAAAATATTTCACAGTCTTAGATGGTTCTAATGTATACCTCCTCATTATCATCATCATTAGGAACATGAGTTGCAGTAGAGGAACGTGGAACAACTGCACTACTTTCATTTCCTAATGCTCGTGACATCATTTCTTCTAAATCATTCTCATCCAAATTAGTATTTTGCTTAAGCACAAATTTCATCACTGCCTCCAAACCTTCAAATTTCTTGATCATATCATTTTTTCCAATGGTATGTTCTCTTTTTAGAGCATCAATTTCTTGATTTTTCTTCAATGTTGTGGGTGTCATAGTCCTTCCATAACAACAAACTCAGCCAAACTTTTCTTTCCCAAACAATGACTCAAATGTTTTTTCCCAGATACACTTGAATTTTGAATTGAATTTGAAGCTTAGACTATCAGAAAATATCAAAGTTATGAACAAGTAAAATGTATGGTGCTTTCAAACATATTTCATAAGTATAAATAAACTTACAATTGCATCTACTGTTTCTTCATCAATTGCTTTTCCCTTTTTATCAAGATGACCTTATCAAGTTTTAATAAACATTTCAGCTCTAATAACTTCTTTTCCATAAGATTTGCTAACACTCTATTAATAAAAAATTAAAAATTAATAGTAATATATATATATATATATATATATATATATATATATATATATATATTAATGATATTATAAATTGAGACATAATCTAATAATACCATACCAATTCAGCTCGAACTCTGGAAAAGTTGATTGTTTCCATACGATGCATATACTTTTGCTTAGTCTTATTCATTGTGTTCCTTTCACTAATGCTCTGTATTTTGTAAATGAGAACATACATCAATATAAATATAGTTAACAAAAATGTAGAATGAGGCATTATTGATCTTTATTCCCTATCAATATTGTTATAATATTATTCCCCGTCAATACTATTACAAAAATGACAATATTATTACAATATTATTCTACTGGTTCAAAATTGACAATATTGTTACAATATTATTTTCCGTAAAAAAAATGAAATAAAAATAGGTATAAAAAAAAGTGGAATACATACTAATGTTGAGCAAACCATTTTCTAAAAAACATTTGTTTCATGCTCAACTACAAATTGAAGAACCTTTGTGTGCTTGAACTTGGAATCATAATTTCTACTATTGACTAGAGAATCATGTTATTATGAATCAGAATATTACTATGAACTAGAAGGATCATACCTTGATATTATCATTTGTCCAGGGCTTGTACATACCTTCGGAATGATTAATTTGTACTCAGCAAATTCAGCTATACCCAACTGCTCTTGAGATCCTCCCTATAACTGAAAAACAACAAAAAATAGTATCAATAATTTGAGCTAAGTATCTTTCTAAAACAAAAGACTCAAGGCCATCAATTAGTGCATATATTGGAATTTAAAAAAAAAATGATCAACCTTGATCAATATATAAAATTTAAAATATTTCTTAACAAATCTTATGGAGCCATGATTTTGTTGAACATCCAAGTCCTCTTGTAACTTATTTGAAAACGAATATTGCAGGCATCCTTACTTTATAATTATTGCTTGATTCCAAAATGTTAAATATTATGCACTTATCTATATAAACATTTTGCAGTTGTTTATATGTGGTTGTACCTTTAACAGGCAAAAGTCATATTCATATTTTAAGTTCGAACAAATATATCTCTATAAATTTCTTGATTCATGATGTTTCAAGAACCACATGCAGCAAAATGATTGCCCATATATTTATGAAACTCAAAACTGACTTAAGTAAAAAGAATATAATTGAACTTATTCAAATCAAATTTTTGATAAGCTAAATTTGTTCTAAACATCATTAGGAATCTACTGATTACCTTCGATTGTCAGTTTGATAAGAAATGGAGTCAGAATCTTAAATAAAAGGCAGAAAAGAAAAAGTAAGAACTGTTTTAGAGATATGCTAGTTATGTTAAAATGAAAACTAAATAACTAATTTTCTTTATATATATATATATATATATATATATATATATATACTTTAATAATAAAATATTTAAATGTCATTTTAATTATATTAGAAACATGACATTAAAGTAATTTTTTTTACTAAAGTTTCTGTTACCATCAACATTGAAAATGAACTTGCTATGTTTGTTGATGAATAGACCCAAGTAAAGTAATTTCTTTTTAATTTGGAAACAATAGTAATTCTTTACAAATGCTACGCATCAAATTTAGTATATGAAAAAAATATTTATTTAATTTTCTTAGAAGTGGTTAAAAAGTTTATCCAAAGAGATCGTGTATATGAAAGGTGTGGTTGTGATTGGTTATTAGGATTATCTTGATGGATTCACTGTATTTTGTGTTTCTACAGAGAATTGAGAAGGGTAAAAATGATAAATAGAAATAATTGAGTTGGTATATTAGTTGGACCACATTCTAAATATAGCACATATAAGGAGTTATTACTTCCTCAAAAAGAAAAATTCATCAAAATTTTTAAATATATATATTAAATTATATTTCAGTATTTATAAGAATTTTATTTCAAATTTTTGGTTCTTCGAAAATTAGATCAAACTACTTCTATCAATATTGAATTAACACCCTCTCCATTCAATACTCATGCAGCTCAATTTTTCGAACTCGTGTAAAATAATTTTTGAATGAAAAAGACTGTCGGTTTTAGGTACATGTTTTCCGTGTTAACAATTGGTTGTTTGATATTAAAATATCATTATGTTTTTTTTTTTTAAATTCAAATATAAATACGTAAGTGTTTACAATATGTTTATAATTTTTCTTTCTGCACATCACATCATCAATGTTGTCCCATCTCATGCATAAACAAGTGGTACTGTAATTGCTTCCATACATACCAACGTGCTGCCTTGTAAACTAACATGAAATTTTAACTAAAATGAAAATATTAAATAAAAATTTGTTTCACTAAACTTTGGAGTAATGATATTTGAAGATGAAACCAACAAAGATTTATACACCCTTTTAGAATATATGAGGAAGATCCCATTCTAATGAGTAATAAACAATATAAATAAGAGATTAAGATATATTTTTAACTCAAAACTTTAAAATATAAATTTATAAATATTTTTATATACTTATTTATTTCCACCTAACATTACACTTAAAATCATGATTACTTAAACTCGTAATTAAAACTCTGAAAAAAATTCTTCTGATTAGATTTGTTTTGTCGGTTATGATGAAAGGTGGTGACGTATAAACAAAACGAATGAAAGGTAGAAAAAGAGTGAAAACGAAACAACTGAAATCAGAACTTGTCGCAACGTTGTCTCCTTCACTCACAAATGTATGGTGGTTTTGAACTCCAAGTTTCATTCTTAAAAAAAATAAATTTCATTTAGTTTCTAAATCTGCAAGACTTATAAATTAATATTTTTTATGTTATAATTTCATAACAAAATAATATTTTATTTAGTGTCAAATTAAAATTGAAAGTTACAAATTAATAAAAGAAAATAGTTGCATGACATAATTCGTACATTTTCTACAAATTTAAAACTTTTGTTCTTTTACCTTTTAACATATTTCACGTAGTCTTTCATATTCACAAAAACAAATTAACCTTTATGGTTTGTTTTATATTTTATTTAATTTATCTTTCCGAAATGAAATGTATTGGAAAGGTTATGAACAATAGTAAAATAATGTCTAACAAAAAATACACCACCTTCAAGCATAGAAATCCAAATTTGTTATATATATTAGCGAAAACATGTGTTTTTTTTATATGTGTATCTGACATTTTCATTACTTTGAAATAATAAAATTTTAAAAATTTATAATTTTGTAATCATGATATTAAAAAGTATTAAATTATAGAATTTAAAACTATACAATTTTATAAAAGTAATGTTAAAGTAATATATGTGGTAGTTATTTTTAAGTAAAAATTTATGTAAATATTTTTAATAGAGATAAATTATTTATTTACTTATTTTATTAAATAAAAAAATTATTTTTATTTATTAAAAGGTAAATTTTCTAATTAAAATATTACATCAAAATTATTTACTAAAATTTTGTTATATAGATAGATATATCAACTGTATTCCTTTTCTGCAATAAATAATAATACCAGATCTTATAGTTATTTAAGGGAGCGATAAAACATCTTCTCAAAAACATTAAAGAAAAATTAATTTAATTTGATAAGGAAATTTGATAATATATGTGCCACAAAATAAATAAAAATACAATATTTTATGTGATTAAAAATAGGTTCAGACATTATCATATTTTATTAAATAATAAATACTTCAATTTATTTTACGTAAGGAAATAGAAAAGGCTTACAGTACTATATACTAAATGTTCAGTCGGAAATTACAAAGAAAGAGCTCCAATTTTTTATTCATTAAATTTTAAAATGTATGATTTTGGTCTCAAGGCTTTCTAAGTGAATAACGTTTTCCTATTTTTAAAATTAAACAAGTATAGTCTTATTTTTATTTCAATAGATATATTACATATGAAATAAAGAGACGATTATTTTGGAAAAACTTTTGTATAAACACTTTTAAGAAAACAAATAAAATGAATTTATTTTCATAAGTTAAAATTAGTTATGTATAAGTTAAAAGTGATTATTTAGAAAAGTTATATAAGAAAGATTTCATAAATTAATTCAAATAATAAAACTACTTAAATTTGTTAATTTTTTAAAAATGTTTATAAAGAAAACTTGTTTAAACATATATAGATCAATAATAGCGAGATTACACGTTTAGAGTGGTGTGTGGTTTTGGTTGGCTATTGGAGATGTCATGGCCACACAATTGAGGAACCCAAGTTGGCTTCTTATATACCATGATATTTTAATTTAGCTTTATATCTATTCTTTCTTTAAATAGTTTTTGTTAATATATAACTTTTGCATTTGTAAAAATTTAATTATATAGGTAGTCTTTATTTTTTTAAAATTAAAAAGTTATAATGTATTGTTAATATTTTTTTCGATTTATAATAGAACATAATGATGCGATGAAATATTAATTACTACATAAAATATTAATAATAACTTTTAATAAGAAATTTAATATTACTATTAAAAAATATGTTAATATTGTAATACCCACAACCTAAAACAAATAATTTAGCTAGAGTGAAAATTTGGCAAAGAGGATTGATTTTTCAATGTTGTTTTTGCTCTTTGCTAGAATTTCACATTTGAATGAAAATTTTCCATTTTAGTGAAAATAAGACTTGAAATAAGGTTGAGTTGTAAGGTTATTTTTACTTGAGTGAAAATATTAAAAAAATCAGCAATAAGCTAGTCAAATTAGTTTTTAAAGATCTTTTAAAAAATATTTTGATAATACAACTTTTAAACATTTCGAAACAATCAATTCAAATAAAGCCTCATCGAAAATATTCAATGCAAAACATTCTAAAATAATCATCTATTAACCAAAACTCAAATAACATTTAGTTTCAAACATTCAAACAGGTTTTAAACGAAAATCCGTCTTTGTACAAAACTTTAGAATATTGTGATCATGTCACCTTCGCATCCAAGGTTCTATCAAAACATAAATAACTTTCGTTACCTCAAATTTATTTTTCCAAGGAAAATTTCAGCTCAAGTAAGGGAACCACTCAAAATATATAAACCTAGAGCAAGATATCCAAACATCATCAAATCTTAGTATGAGCTTAACAAAGTTGAGAGGGTCACTTTTCTCAACTGACCACACTAAGGTTGATGACAAAATCATAAAAAATGAAGAGAATATAAAATCTTTAGAAAAAATAGGAATTTATTGTGTTTAAAAATATGGTAAGGTTTCCTTATCTACTATAGGGTGTGATTAGATTTTGAAAGAGATAAGACACAAAAGAAGAAAATTAGAAAGAAAGTAGAGGGAGAGAAAAAGCTTGCAAAGAAAGGAGAGAAAAAGGAAAAAGAAGAAAAGAAATACGGGTGCGGGCATCATACACACAAAGGTGTTATGATATCTTTCACTTATTCTAAGATTGAAGCAATTAGTTGTTGTAACATTCCACAATTTCTATTAATTAATTATTATTCTTTTTCTCAAACAAAATAAGCATAATTTAAAAAAAATCTATAAAAAATGCTAAATCTAAAAATAATATACTATAAAGTAATGAACATTAACCAAAATATATTCTTTATTTAAATCTAACAATATCCAAAATGAAATTTCTATGAATATATCATGCTATAAAAGTAAACACAATATTTTATAATATATAACTCTCTAATCATGGAAAAAATATCTTCTCTAAATTATAAACTTAGATTGCTCTCCATCCACAATGGCACATGTTCCCCATGTAAATTATTTATGGTATCACCAATAATGAAATAAGGGTAAGTTCAAAATCAAACACAATAAAAATAAATATTTATAAAGAAATCATAATTTGTTAGTAAAGAGAATGAAGCTTAGTCAAACCAAAAGGGGGACAGGGTAAGAATTGGTTTTAAAAACTTTTCAAAAAATAATTACCTTTTCTTCAAGTTCTTCAAAACTTTTTTAACTTAAAAAATTAAATGCAATTAATTTTTAAACCAAGAGTATAAAATATTGATTAACAACGATATAAAAAAAAAGAAAAATATTGTACGAAAAATTTATACTAGTTCAAATCACTAATGGTTCACCTTAGTGTTAATCATGCACAATGGCTAATTTAGCACAAAAAAAAAAACCATACACGATAGATCCTATGAACTAACAACACAACCAAACCGTCAAAGGGACTATCCATCTTGCAAATGCATGATTTGCCATCAATCAAAACACATAACCAAAGCAATTAGTTATGTACAATTAGGTGAAGCTGAGAACACAAAATTCATACTTTATAACATAATATGTTGTACCATATGACTTAAAAAGCCGGTAGCAAAAACTAGATAGTTATTACTAAAGTTTAGTTCAATTGGTAGAATTGTGTGTTTTTAACTATAATGTGATGTTATAATCGAGGTGGGCAATGAGGTGTGGTTGAGAGCATTATCCACTGAGATGTGTTTCCTTTACACTATGAGAAGGATTCAATTATTACAAGCCTGTTGTGTATGTGGATGACACATTTTCCACTAGAAAATATCATTTGACTTTATTAGTTACAATTGCTTACCAAGGCAATCAAATTGTGTCTCCATTAGCATTTACAATTGTTGAAGGTGAAACAAATGAGACTTTGATTTGGTTCTTCCAGTTGTTGTGCCAATATGTCACTCCTCAACCAAATTTGTGCTTGATAATAGATAGAGAACCAACTATCTTGTCAACATTACAATATGAAGAAGTTGGATGGGAGGTAGAGGGTTTACACATAGTGTATTGCATACACCACATTTTATCCAACTTCAATAAAAATTCAAAAATGTTGAGTTGAAGAGATAGCTAATTAACATAGGTATCAGTATTCTTCTTTTCTTTTACAAATTACTACACCAATACGAAAAATTTACATTATATTCTTAACAAAGTTGTCATAGGTTACAAAATGAAACGATCTAAAATTCCAGCCAAGTTATCAATTATGAGATCAGAGTTTCGACAAGCTATTTCATGGATAAATCAAATACCAGTAGAGAAGTGGACATAAGTATACGATAGAGGCAAGAAGTACGACCATATGTTAACTAATTTATTTGAAGGCATGAACTCTATTTTGAATTCTTTACCAATCTCTATCCTTGTTAAGTCAATATTTGAAAAAACAAATTATTGGTTAGTTGAACGAGGCATGAAGATAAAGTGTATGTTATGAGCAAGACATTAATACCCAAAAGAAACACTACCGTACTCAGGAAAAGTGAACAAAGGTCAACCATGTGTCATGTCCAAATAATTGAAAAAATTCTGAATTTGATGTTAAAGAGGTAGCAACTTTGCAACTTGGCCACCAACCGATATCATACTTAGTTAAATTAAATGACTAGTGTTGTGATTGTGGGGAGTTTCAAGCTCTTATACTACTTTTTCCTCACATTGTTGTTGTTTGTTCCTCTTCTCATTTGCAACTACTGACCTTTGTTGACCTCGTTTATAATCTACAAAACATTTTCAAGGCTTATAAAGTACAATTTCATCTAGTTCAAAATGAAGATTGTCGTGGGTGACATCCATTGTCCTGTGGTGGAGGCCAGGTGAGTCAAGTCACAATCGAATCTGGGTGCTTACGGTCTTAAGTAGAAAGAATTATACCCTGACTATCAACTTTAACTTTTAGTCTAGTAGTAAACACTGATCTAACATTTGGTATTAGAGTCAAGGTCATGTGTTTTATTTCCAGTGAGAAAATTCTTGAGGAGGAGGTTGTTGCGACACTACAAGAAAAAATTTATTTTAGAGACCAATTTTTAGCTACAAAATGAAATGGTTGCTAATTGTGACCAAAATAGTCACCAAATTAAATTTTGGCTGCTAAATAACTACAAAATATGAATTTAGTGACCAATTAAGTCAAATAATTGGTATCTCACATTAGCTACCAAAGTTTTAGTGACCTATACCATTAGATTTTAAATTAGTATCTAATTAAGTTAGAGACTAATTTAGAATCTAATGGTGCAGGTTACTAAAACCTTGGTAGCTAATGTTAGATACCAATTATCTTAACTTAATTAGTCACTAATTCAATAATTACTTCTATTTTGTAGTTATTTAGCAACCAAAATCTAATTTGGTGGCTATTTTAGTCACAATTAGCAACCATTTCATTTAGTAGGTAAAAATTGGTTTCTAAATAGCTTTTTTCTTGTAGTGCGAGTAGTATCTATTGTCTCATGGCAGACGCTAAGTAGGCCAAGTCATAAGCGAATCGTAACGTTTGGACTACTACGTTCTTAAGTAGAAAAAATTCTGCCCAGACTATCAACTATAACTTCTACCCTAATCATAAGTGTTCGATCCAAAAAAGATTATTACTCATCTTATAACAAGAATAAATTTTATTTCCAACTTGCATATGTGACATACACAATTAGAATGACCAACAACTATTCTATCCATAACGAGATGGATAAGTCAATTCAAAATAAACCACACAAATATTCTTATTGTCAAAATATAGGAAACTTATCCGTTAAAATTTTATTGTGTACCAAATTATTGATATTTAACTTATAGATCTTGTTATTACTTTTTTTCCAATTAAAAATATACTTCTTACTTTTTATTTCTTACATTACACTCAATTAACATAATTAATTTAATCAATAAACTCGTTTGCATAAAAAAAAATTATAAGTGTTTAGAAATTGAATGCAATAAATAATTTAATATTAAAATCATTGCATTAAGTATACATTTTAATTTCAAATTAAAGTTTAAATATTTATTTTAAAATTTTCAGACAGGTACTTAACTTAAAAATAAAACATACATTAAATAAAAAAACAAATTACAAAATAAAGTAAGAAAACCAATTAAATGAAATTTTTAAAAGTTCACATCAAACGAAACATCATAACCAGTGACAAATAAAAAAAAAAGTTAACCTAAAAACGTGCTACATAGCAAGATTTGGAAAAAGAAAAACCTACTAAAGTCATGCTTCACATTTCAAAACAAATTGAAAAAATCCTGAAAAAAAAAAAAAAAAAAAAAAACAAAAAAAAAAAAAAAAAAAAAAAAAAAAAAAAAAAAAAAAAAAAAAAAAAAAAAAAAAAAAAAAAAAAAAAAAA
>Ga0209700_104175_pt1 | contig 26465 bp, 8 predicted proteins | sample SiratroredBW_FD_187528 | JGI IMG/M metagenome (GOLD analysis project Ga0209700, IMG submission 187528) | Root nodule microbial communities of legume samples collected from California, USA - Siratro red BW (SPAdes) (version 2) | ecosystem: Host-associated > Plants > Roots > Nodule | place: USA... | reverse complement strand
AAACTATACACGAGCAGCTGAACAAAAAACTGCATTTACATTATAATGTATTCTTACACATCCTTCAAAGATAAACGGTTTAATATTATAGAATATAGTTTGTTTTACATAGTTTTTTTTTTTTTTTGACAATTAACATGAGATATTTTTGCGGTTTCCTATATAAATCGATGACTGCTCAATAACTTCAAAACACATACATACACATAAAGTTACTCAAATAAAAATAATAAATATAAATTATTTATTATTTCTTTAAATAGTTAAAATTGTCAAAAAAAAAAAATAAAAATCTACATCACCTTTTTAAATAATTGTGTGATTCACTAACTTCAGAAAACAACTGGTGAAAGTTACAAAATATATATAAAAGGAATTACTATTGCTGTTGGGCTTTTTTTTTTCTCATGAAGGAAAGGGACCTGTTCTTTTTTAGAGAAACTTTTTGTGTGAATGTAATCTACACAAAAGGAGTGTGCCCAAAAAATGTTTACCTAAAAGATGTGGACCAAATAATTTAGATCTATATTTTGAATAATGAAGCAGAAAGAATTTTATGTGAGGTCCACTGCATATAGCAAGTATAGACCAAAGAACACATCTTTTTTTCTTTTCTTTTTTTTTAATTAGAGTCCATGAATTTTAGTCGAACTGAATCCACAAGCAAAGAATCTCTCCTTTATTTCATCAAAAGTTTGGCTTAAAATCTGCAACGTGTAGAACTGCTTTTTATTTGTGTTTGGATTTTCACCATCAGTAACTGTAAAACTTGAAAATGATTGAAATGGTATCGTTGCCCGTTTAAGGTTCTTTCTACGGTCAGAACAGAAAGTGCTTTAAAGTCGCCGGCTTCAATCATAACCATTAGAGTTAATTAATCATTAATTAACAGTGCAATTTACAAATCATGTCAAGTAGTTTTTTTCGTTTTTCAAAGATTCGTACGATGACAAGGCAAAAGTAATTCTCTGCTACCTTTTTCCTAATAAATAAATAAAATGTAAACGACCCTTTTAACATCAACTACTTTTGCTAGCTTAAATTATACCATCTTCCCTCCGTCATATAAAAAATAAATTTTCATTCGAATTTGAAGAACTCGTATATAATATTGATTATTTCACGCATTTATTTTAACCTTTGTCTTATTTTGTATAAATTAACAGTTACGTGAGTTGGCATGATTTTTTCTATTTATTGGGAGAGGGGAGTTGGAACAAGGAAGTTTGTTAAAGTTTTCAATTAAACTTTGCCAAGTTAGGGAAAGATCATAATTTTGAAAAAGTGTAGTTGTGCATGAGTCATTAAGGATAAATCAACGTTAATTAATACTGCTGCATGCACGATTGAACTGCGTCCAAGTCTTAAATAGTTTGGATGATACGATAGAACATAAAGTTGAGGATATTGCAGAAACAATATTTGAGTAACTGCATGAGACAGACACAAACAATCGACCATGTGATACAATCAGCACATAATTATCTTCTTTGTCAGAAGTATAGATTCATTGGAGAGAAGGCGAACCAGCAAAGTAGGAACATAAAATCTGAAATGGGTCATGTGGCACACAATGAGAGGGCCGAATGGAACACGTATATTGAGATAAATTTTCGGCCACCGTAACTGAACTGATTGAAACGTTTAAACAGGGAAAAGAGAAATTAAAGAAGAAAAAGGTAGGAGGAGTGAGATATGATTGAATTAAAGTATGAGCTAAGCAAGGTCCACCACAAAGTTTATGCATGACACATGGTACAGGTCCAGTCACTATAATAAATCAAAACAGCCAAAACCAAATCATATATATCACACATATATATGTATATACATATCTAGAAGAACATTATGGGGCAATCATTGGCTAATACATAAGGTTACAGCCACCGGATAGAATGAAAATTGAAAAGCAATAATAAGAAATTTTAGTGGCATGGCCATGTAAGGAAGATTGATCTTTTTGTAAGAGCTTTTCTTATTTTATTGAAATAAAAACTGATTTTGTTGATATTCCTGTGACTGAGACTGATTAAGAAAATTTCACTTACAGTAAAAATGAGCATATAGAGTCCTGGTTGAGATGATTTGATTGGGTGAGGATAAATTAAAAGATGATAAAGCAAGAGAAGAAGGTAGGGTTTGATGGTTGACAAATATTGTAATGGGGTTTGAGGGTCTTGAAAGATACCCAACAAGTGGTGTATTGCATCACACCCTTATCGATCTATGCAATCGGGAACAAGCCAACCAAGTATTGTGCATGGCAATTATATCTTTCAACACAATCATGGGCGACTTTTAGGGCAACACCTTCCCTCACTTATTTGCGTAAAGCCTTCAAATGCTTATCTTCAGACGCATACTCATCAACATCCTTTCGTGCGTTATCTCTCTCTCTCCCTCTTTGGCCCATTCTTTTCGTTTCACGTTTAGTTAGTGCATTTTTCTGCCGTTTCCCTTTAATTGTGTTGTGTTTATCCCCCACTCTCCAAATTGCCAAAATTCAATTAATCATTTGAAACAAATCGTTCGTAGTTTTCGTCCCTAGATCAGAACGCGACACATGATTAAAAGCATACACGAATTAATGACACATAGCAAAAAGCTTTAAGCTTTTCCTCCGGAGAAACTGACACAAAGTAGAAAATAAAAGAAAATACAAATCACAACTTTGCTACCAAGTGTAGGATAAAGTAAATGTTGCAGACTAAGCAAAGGCGGGGTAAAAGGCAAATAAGGGTTTAAGGGTGATTTTGTAGATAACGGTCTACGTTGGGAGAAAGAAATTGGGTACGCAAAATGGTGATTGATTGGAAGGAGTAGGTAGCATAGTTTGATGCAGATGCAGATACATGGCCTATTGTGTTTTTTTTTTTTTTTTTTTTTTTTTTTTTTTTTTTTTTTTTTTTTTTTTCTGATTTGTCACTACATACAAAATTACGTTGTTTTGTAGCAGTGTTTGATCCTAAAATTTGGTACGAGGCTTCGCAGAGATTTAGGTGCATTAATATTTTGGTGTGTGCTACTATTATTTGGCTTCTCTCTGTATACACTTTTACTTTTCAAAATACAGGATAAAATAATATAAGTATATATTTGATTATAGTTTTGTTGGCGATGAGTTTGTGTTGCTTTTTGGTAGTGATGAATATAATTTTTGATAAGGTTTGGTGTGGTGAAGAAATTTCATGCTTTATTAGAAAAAAGGTAATATCACTTATTTATAAATTTGATTAATCTATGACAAGTAATTAAATATTATTAATTATTTTATTTTATATTATAAAACTCGCATATGATTTAAAAATTGAATATAAAATATGGTTGAATCAAGTGGATATTTTAATACTTAAAAATTTTGAGCATCTATCTTAGGCTATGAAGTTGTCCTTGTCATTAATATGATTTTCTTTTGCCTATGAAGAAAAAAGTCATGACCTTTAATTTTGAGACGGGTAGTGTCTACCTTGCAAGAGAGGTTACCACGAAACATGAGGTGGTGGGACAATATAAATCGGTTTGTTTTCTATCATTCGATTCAAAATATCAGGTTCTCTGCGAAAATTAAACAATTTTTGTTTTTCTGTTTATAAAAAGTGCAACAATCTTCCATGCCATGCACATGCACCTAGTTAACCTTAGATCCGTACAGTTGTTCAAACCTTCAACTCAAGTCACTATCCGAACTAGTTACTATTTCAGTGAGAACAAGAGTTAGTTAACCGGTAACACCAGACAACAGTGAAAAAAAAGGGAAAAAAATGTTTATTTTTTCTCTTTGAAAAAAATGAAAAAAAAAAAGGTGCAACCGAAAAAACAAACATGGAATAAATGCAATGCAATATTATAGAATATAGTGAGTGAGATACTCTTGACCCAATAAATTAATAAAGAAATTGTTACATAGCCAAAACAAAAACAAACAAATGAACCAACATTTTGTTATAGTAAAATAAGAATCCAACTCTTAAAAGGGTTTCAAGTTCAGATCTTATAAATGAAAAAAAAAATGTTAAAGAGATATTTTTTTTTTTGTTAAAATTAATCTGCTAAATTTGTTATTAAATTAAGATTAATTAATAATAAAACAAATTAAATTTTCAATGAAAAAATGATTATCTAAAAAATTGATAGATATTCTAGACTGATAACATTAAAGTGACTAAATGAAAGAAAAATATTTATGGGTGGGTTTCTTGGCCTTATGACCTTTTACGTTTCATCATGAGCACTTTTTTTTCTGTTTTGACTTCGTCCTATATATCTTAGGTTTATACTTCGAGATAAATCTTAATTAATTAAGAGTCAATAGAGCTTTGGCGTTCTAATCCGAACTTTTGCAATTTCTAATTATTGGAATTGCTTTATTTTAAACACTTTCCTTTTAAGATGGAATCGGACCGAGCCTGATTAGATTAGTATCCTATAATCATGCATAATGTCTGGCATTTTTGTCCTTAACTAGGAACAATGCTGTCAGCAAGATATACAATGTTTTTCTTTAGGCTTATCTGCCCCCTATCATGACACATGAAAAGAAAAGAGAATCCACTTCTCCATCGCTTTAATAACTTGTGATAAACATTTAATTATAAACGTGATTTGACAATTGCCAAAGCAATTTGACACACTTAAGGATAACGATTGATTGATGAACATATCAATAAAATTGCAAATTAGTATGAATGAATGTTAAACACCGAAGTCAGAGAGAGACGAGGAACTACTAAAATAATTAATTCTTATTACTGGAACATTAATTACGTATACAAAGGAGAAGAGAATTGAAATGAGTTTGACTGATACACTACGTTACACGTAGTGGTACAATATAAGAGTGGCTAAAGAGCTTTTTTAGCAACAGTTACAGCTACCAGAACAGGCAAATTTAAACCACACCTTTACATAAATCAAACCAAACACTTATACCAAAGACTAAGTACTATTCTTGCATTGTAGATATGAGTGATATTAGATGTGACCTCACTCGGTAAAGTAATTGAAAGTTTGGGTTATTTTCTCTTTTTAACTTTTTTTTGTCATTGATATCCCTTGTTCCATATAACCGCAATGGTGAAAGATCAGACTTTGCCAACACCACCAAGACCAGCACCTGCATGGTTCGGGTCTATTGTTCCCATCTTCACAGCTCCAACGATGTGGCCATTCGATTCTTGAACCTTCACTGGCTCATCCAGTGCCACTGGGGTGGCGTTTCTGTACATCAAATACATCACCATCTGAATTATGCCGAACAGAAACCCAAGTGTGTTTGGCAGCTGCATCAAAATGCAAACATTAGTTAATTAATTTATCAATAAAAGTTTGCATATATTGTATATATATGTATACTCTTTATCCAAAAAGAAGAGAAGAATCAAATTACATTGTCCTACACATAAAAGTTGATCTGATTAAAGAATGATGTACTTAGGAATATGGGGTGTCCATATTCACTTGGATTTATTCATGGAACTCCAAGTTAATGGAGCACGCAAACATTTAATTTTGCACTATTATTGATTCGACATTATCACCTTTAAAGCAAAACGAAACACTAAATGGGCTTACCCAAAAAGGGAATTAATGGACAAAGTTAGCAAGACACGTATGCACCTTTGTATGAATAATAATGCAACAATAGATCAAGGTGAAAAAATATGAATATGCTCGTAGCCGTATGTAGGAGTATTGGAGCATTGAACTTACAGCAACATAGTAGTCCCTGAGAAGAAGGCCATAGAAAAACCACATGACAGCATTGATGGTCAAAAACATGGACAAGGTAAATGGCATGTATTCCACGCTCCTTGTCTTAATCACTCGCCTCTGCACGTATTGATCATAACAATTGAATTAATCATTGGCTCATGTATTAATTCTTTTTTTTTAAGATTTAAAATTTATTAATCAGGTTTGGTAAAAGGCTTACAATAATGAAGAGAGGTGCAGCAAAGACACTGATGTTGAAAACAAGGCAAATCCATCCTATGATAGCAAGACGCTTAGCTCCCTTTGACAGGTAGAGAGTTGACAGAAGCATGGCTCCGAAGCCAAACACATTCAGCAAGAGAAGAAGCTTGATGGTTGTAAGCTGTGATTCCCCAAGAAAAAATTAACTTTAGTTTAAAATTCATATATGAAGAAAATATATTAAGAAAACTATAAAGGAAGGTTATATAAGGTAAATACCCTAGGCTTCCTTGGAGCATAACATAGGAAGATCGTAAGGTAAATTGATTCCACAACAATTCCAAACGTGTTAATGGTAATGAGAAGAAGAGCAGCTTCCCTTTTCACGAATGCATAGTAAATCCAGAGCATTGCACTGAACAGTGCAACAACATAAGGAAGTGACTGAAACCCTTCAGTGGATTTCTTCTTGTAGATTTGGTAAAAGGTTGGCCTGCAAGCAGATATTTATATGGTCGATGAAATTACTTCATAGTTTGATTAAAGATTAATCACAAAGCGTACATATGCTAAAACAAAAAAAATATATATATATATAATCCACTTACAATGGAGCAAGGAACACTCCAAAGGAGATGATGTTGCCTGTAAAAACAATCCGAAAAAGAAAAACCCATCAGTACGTAATTGTGAAAAAATCGTATCAAACAACTTTTCTTTAGCTCATCCCACAAATACATTTTATATTTTCTTGTGTTCCATGATTGGAGTTGATAAACTTCAAATGTTATAGCAAGATTTTCTGATTTAACTCTATTTGATATCCTATGTTCATAAGTGCATTAAGTTGAATTTAGAAATATGCATGCAATATGCACGTTGAAAAAAGTTGATGAGAACATTAAGATGCTTATTGTATTGGAAGCTTTACTCAACCATTATGTTTACCAAATGACTTGATGAAAAAAGAGGTTAAACTAAGTTGATAAGTTGATGATGATGATGAATAATGTGGCGTGATATAGAGAGGGAAGGGAATTATAATGGAAGTGCCTAACGTTTGCAATGAAAGAGTAAGAAAACAATATAAACTAAGAGATCATAGGGATGTAGTATATACCCAAAAGGCCGAATACAAATGCCCAAGACTCGCGATGCATGGCCATGTCTTGAATTGAATCTAAAGAACTTTTGGAATAGTGCTCTCTCTAGATTTGTCACCTTCGAAATGAAACCCTTAGGTAATGTTTTCTCTCTCTTTCTCTCTATATTCCACGAGTATGTATGAGTGTTGGGGGGAGGGTATTTATAGGACGCCAAAAGATGGAGAGTTGGTCAACTTGCAAACGGGCAATGCAAAACATTAATTTAGCTTTAGTATACTTTCCAGTTGCTCCTCCCAAACACTATATTTGCTTTAGCACTATCCAAACACCTTTCTTACCCTATTGCACTCTCTAACCTCTTTTTGTTAAAAACCTCCCACACATGCACCCTCACACGGGGTAAATCATGTAACATAGTACTATTACTGGTACATACACGAAATTCCCATGGCCCACCATGGCTCTTTCTGATGTGTCACCCACCAAATGGCCTAAAGCCTTACAACTCATTCATACTTTGGAATCTTGGTTTATATATACTTGGATTACAAACCCTCCTCGGTGGTAGAAAAATGATCATTTACCTCAAATTTTTACGTTTAGAACTCTCTAGCCACAAATTAAAATAAGTGTGGTCACAATTTTGAAAATAAAACAAAGAGATTACGTCGGATCATAAATGAAGGTTCTTCTCTATCATTTCTCTCTAGTAACAGTTCTATCCAGCAACGGTTGTAGCAAGATTGTGGAGGTTTCTTTGTGATTAACTCACTTGTTTTCTTGCTTTGTGTGATTGGTTTTAGACCTTGTTCATTTTTATCCGATTATATTGAATATTTGTTTATTATTAAAGTTAGTGATTTTATTTGTTTTCTAAATTGATACTATAGTTGTTTTTTAAGATATCAAGCACGACAATACATAGTGTTTTCTTTGAACTGTTGTTGGTTATTTAATATTGAAACCGCTTTATATTATTTAGATTTTGAATTGGCCTTGGTTATTTAATATTGAAACCCCGTTATATTATTTAGATGTATATAGAAAATTTAGATTCATTGTAATAAGTAGGTTTTTGTTATAATATCTTTGGATGATGTTATATGTTATTTTTATACCAATTTTATTTTTATTAAAGTGTTATTGATTGATTCACATGAATCTTAATATTTAAACATTAGTCATTTGTATCAAATATTGAATTATTCGATTTGGATACTTTAAGAAAATTATTTTTCATTTGTTAAAATTTATACATGATAAGTCTATCCTTAAATTTGATAAAATTTTATTTTTAACTAGTTTGTGTTATTTTCTAAATGTATACTTGACTATGATGATTTGCTATCATTTTTATTTCGCATACTTCAGAAACCAATATAAAATATTGCTAGAACTTTAACAACTTTATAATAATAGATTTTCTAACATTGACTAAATTTTCTAACAAATTTAACAAATATGATCTAGAAGTGAAAAGAGTAAACGAGTATCATTGATTCCTAAGCAGAAATAACATATTTAAATATAAAATAATTTCTATTTTATTTTTATAATCACTACACAAACGCATAAATAAAATGTTTTAGATTTTTAATGATAAGTTTTCGTTATTCTAAAATGTCATCCAAAAACAGAAAGAACAATAAACTGATTTATTTCTCCAATAAAATAATTTAGTTTATTTTATTATTTAAATTAAAAATCATAATTTTGTATATGTTTTTCAGTTGAAATGTTTAATTATTATTATTGAAAATTTTCAATATTTCAGATTTTGATAATCAAAATTAATATTGTTTTAAAAAACGTCGTTAAACAGCAAAAAGCCGACATAAATTTACGTTGAATATCGCGGTGATCCATCGTAAAATTTAGACTTCCATGGCTTATTTTTTTTTTTAATGCAAATTTATGTCAGATTAAAAACTTACAATAAAAATTTGGTCCGACAAAAAATTTACTTAGTTACATCACGTTCAATTATTTACAAACGTAAAATACCTTAACTAACAAAACATAAAAAAGAAAAAGAAAAAAACTTCTTTTTAGAATAGTAGCTTCTTCTCTTTCTTCTTCCTCCTAGGATCAGGGTCGATTTCTACGAATTCATATACAATTTACCATAAAAATGTTACGGTGATCACCCCTTATATCATCACCATCTTTAGCAGTAGAGCATTACGGTGCCGGGTCCATCTTGGGAACTATAGTTATAGCGACAGGCAATTGAATTTGCACTACTCTTTTGTGCGGATATTAATAATAATAATAATAAACGTGCTTCTCTCTTTATTTTTTCTTTTCAATAATTGGGCAGCCAGCCACCAAAAAGGTTGAAAGATGATGTAATAATAAAATAGTTATTATTATCATCATAATGTTTGCTCCGTCCACTTAATTTTCTTCCATTCTTTACGACCACGTTAACTATCTTAAATGATGGATTAATTTACCTATGTATTAATTATTCTGCTGATTGATACATATATATGTTGTGTGTTGGTTAATGTATGTATTTGAAGTTGTTACCAAAACTAAAATTTCTAATAAATAAAAAACACCAATAATCGGATACCAACTATTAGTATTTATTCAGTATTTAACTTGATTTAAAAATTCTCAGCACTATCCTATTATTGGCCTGCTTCTGGTCCTCCACGCCACCTTCCTTATAAATATTCGTTTTATTTTTCTTTCTTTTGAGGTTCTTTTTCCAAAAAATAGTAGTTTTATTTGTAAAACAACAATTTGGTGCTGATGATTACGTGAAAAGTGTTGTCAATAAAATATTAAACAATTGGGAGCTAAATAGGTGTGTGACTAAAGATACTTTTATATCTAAAATCACTTTACAATTATAATTTTTTGATTGAAAAAATAGTGTGATATTTTTTTCACTGAAATTTATTGTTATATATTTTTATAATTAAAGAATTATCTGGTATTAAGTAGTGTCCCGTCGTTTAAATATAAGTTTTCTTGTTGAAAAGAATAAAACCTCACTCTTCTCAGTCTTCATCAAAATTATTGTTATATTAGACAATATATTCTTTTTTTTTTTTTCACAACAATTTAATAAGATCCAAGACACTAAAAGAGTGATAGTAATCCATGAAAGAATCTTAACACCAACTACATGAATAATTTTATAAGTTTTTCTTTTTTCATGTATTTTTACTTGTGTGTTTATAGTTTGAGGGAAGTAAATTAGTGGGAGTGGTTTTGCTTTTGAGATTGAATTATGAAGAGATGGAGAGGTTAGACGAGGAGAAAAGGGGATGGGAATCAAGATAAAGTTCACACCCAAGGCGTGGGAAGCATCCCAGCAAATGGCAAAACTGGAAAATAAAGAAAATACAAAACTAGAATGCTACACCACCAAGTGTGGTGCATACTGGTAAAGAGAGTATGTTGTTTGACCCCACAGGTGTGCCATGCATAAGAATCAATTTCTGTACGTTTTTCTACTTTTATCTTATTAAAGTAATATAACTTAAGTTTAACTTAATTTCATAAAATTAATTTATTAAGATGAGATTTATATTTATGTATATATTATATTCTGATTATATTCTTGAGATTGAGGTAGGATATTTAATAATTTTCTCTCATATTTAAATCTTCGATATAAATATTTGATATTCTTAATATGAAAAGTTTTGTTGAAAAATTCATATTAATTATTATCAAATTATAATATATAGATAAATATAAAATAATCTTATTTTATTAGTTTAATTTTGTAAGATTAAATTACACTTAAATTCAATTATTATATTATTTTATTATTAAATCTCTCAATTTCATATTCAAAATGTTCAATCATCAATATAAGAATATATATGTTAAAAATCTCACTTATATATTATAATTTAGTTTTATTTTTTAATTTTATTTTTAATCAGTGTAAGATTTCTAATAAATTGTGTATGAGTTTGGAACTTTTTATGTTTCTTTTCTTTTTCTTTATAATTTTTTTTTAAATATTGCTTCTTACTTTTTTGTGTGTCTTTTTCTAGTTAATGTGCTTGGATAATAATCTTATTTCAAGGATTTAACATGGATGGATATAAGTAATTTTGTTTTTACGTGCCAAGTCTCAATTTTTTTTTATTCTTTTCTTATTGAAATTATTATATGAACTGATTGATCACCATTACATAGCTTTCTATCTTAAGAATTTAACTTTTAGGGGATCAACTGAACTAATAAAGTGCAATGGTCTAATTAATAGTTCAATCACCTCACTAAGCCACTATTACTGAATATTGACACAACAATTTAAAAAAGAAACTCCTCACTTCCAACATAATTTCCAACATAATTTACTCTTGTTTATTTAGATAATAACTACACGATCTTCTTTTACTACAACAATTTCCCTTCACCTTCACCAACAAGTCCTCTGCAAATCACTCTCTCAATTTCAAACCTGATTAATGAAAATTTTGATGAATTCTAAGCTTCCCATTTAATAAATTAAATTGGGCAAGTTGAGATCAAAAGAAATTGTAATTAGATAGACAGCCAAAATTGTGATTGTACACTGTAATGCACTCTAGGAAAGTGTGCACTATATGTAGAGTGAAGCCACTTGCATGTCCCCTTGTTTTCGAAGGATTCTGGAGAAGTTTGAGAGATACTGTTCAAATTCGCATAATATCTTGAATCGCGCGCACTAGCTAAGTAGCTATAGGGCATCTTCTTCTTTTTGATGTGTAATCACATTTGAGAGTTCAGATCTTCACTCCTTTCGCATAAAGAAGGGATTTCAACGGTGGATCAATAAGCTCAGCTTTGTCATCCAGAATATGCTGTCTTACTTAAACCAGAAAAATGCCTTTGCTTGTTGACCTAGGTATCAGCCGCAATGCACCCTACTACTTCTCATCTTCTCAAATTAATCCCACAAAATACAATTTTCATCAAATTTCATGTAAAAAAGAAGTTACCCTTTTTTATTATATTTATTCCTGTTTCCATAATATATCAAAAATTATATTATATTGCTGCCAAAAGCTCCTCTCTCTTATCCATATCACCCATTTTATATATTCTCCACCTTCACAAAAAACTTGGAACAAGAACAAAGTTAAGTAGCTAGATTAATTAACTCGCAATACCATTTAAAAAAACGTGTATGGATATACTAATTAATGCAAAATAAAGGTACATGTATTTGGGGTTTTGGGTAATTAAACTTGGTTATTATTATACCCAACAAAATATATAAGATAAGGACAGGTGCCACGGCATAAATTAAATTAAGTTAGGTGAAAAAAATTCAATAATCCAGAGACTTTATTTAAGTTAGTGTTAGATTCTATTCCTAATTGGAAATGAAAGTGTGAATAAAAAAAAATTGTGATGGATGAAGGGAAGTGACGTAGGGTTAGACCCTCCACCCCCAAAAGGAAAGGATAATGATGATTTTTTTGGTCTGTGTATGCGTTCAGTACGATGGAACTGGTAAGGGTTTTCATTTTCAGAAATAATTTTCATGACGTCAGCTTCGTTTTTAATTGAACCAATAATGAAGAAGGGATATGATACTATCTACGAGTGCATGGTTGCAAAATATTTTAATGGAAAAAAAGAATCCTTTTTTTTTTTTTCATTTTGGTGTATTTTGCAAAGTGATATGATATGAACCATGTGAAAAACAGTGTTGGGTGGTTCCTACACTAGAGTTAATTGAATGCAATCTTCTATGATGTAGGACACATTTTTATTACGAAATTATCAAAGCAACAGCTAAAAGAACAAAAAAAGAGTGGAAGACAAGATCATGTTTAACTTTAATTGATGATCATCGATGATGTAAGAAAATATGAATTATTATTGCAACATATATATTCACTGGATTCCAATTTCCCAAAAGCGTTCCTTATCATAATGTACGTGAAAATTGAGGGATTTTTTTATCATTTATTTCGAATTATAAAATAAAAGTATTTATTTTTATTTTAAAGTTGAGGGACATAACTAATTTTAATAATATTTATTATAAAAGTACATTACATATTTATGTAGCAAAAGTTAATGACAAACCTAACTCGTATGGATATATATAAATTAATATTTGAATCATAAGTATGTAAAATAATTAATGGCTAATAACATGATTAAGAAGGTGCGTTGGTTTTGAAAGTAATATTCTAATATTTAAATATTTCTTCTTAAAACTATGTTAAAGAATATAGAGATAATTTAATGCAGTAACTAATTATTATCAAGAAGTAAAAGATTTTAATATAATATAATAAGATGAAAAGGAAATATATAAATTTTATCCTAGTTCAATTATATCCGAAATTACATCTAATTAATCCAAGTAGTTTTAATTATAATTTTTATTAATAAATTTAAATTATCTTATTATAAGGACTCGTATGCAACTAAAATAAGAAATAAATGTTAAATAAATAATTTGTATAATATAACTTATGTAAAATATAATTATGGGTCTGAATATAATTTAATAAAATAAAAAAATCTATTTATAATTATTTATTTTGAAAATAGTTGATAGTAACCAACTTGATCGATATCGGGTTAAAGAAAAAAAATTAAGATTATATCTCTACAGTGTGAAAGTTCTTCACAATTTTTCATAAAAAAAGTATACGAAAAAAATAATAATGACTTAAAAAAATAAATTGAAAAAATAAGATTGAAGTTTTTTTATTAAATCTCTCATAGATCAAAATAAGTATTTTTCACTATCTTATATTATATAAAATCATATATTTTAAAATTTTGTGAAATATTTATAATTAATTATTTTTAAATTATGATTGAACTTACAATACAAACTTCTTTTTTAAATCACCCTTCAAGAATATTTAAAAAAATAGTAAAAATACTCAATTGCTCACAACACATATCAAACACTAGTTTAAAATTATTAATATAGTTTACAAAAGAAAAAACATCACTTAAAATGTAACAAATTTACATTGAAATTTTATAACAGATTACCATTTTTAATAGATATTTAGCATTAAAAGGTTTTCTTATGAAATAATTTTATGATTATTGAATGATATAATTGATTATATTTAAATAAAATTTGACTATTATGTTGTTTATGTAACTCAAAAAATATTTGTCTCAACATTTGATTATTTGCAAATGTAATTTTTTAAATTGTTTAACATAATTTATTTAAAATAATTAATTATTTGTGAAATATGTGAAAATTAGGCTAACCAATTATTAATTGAAATAATCGATTATACAATCGTCATGAAATTAACATAGTCGATAATATTATCATTATGAACTTAACATAATCGATAATATAATAATTATGGACTTAATATAATTAATTATTATGTTTACAGGTAAAAAATTGTTTTCATATATAAATTTACTCAAAATTATTCTAAAAATTGGTTCATATTTTATAGTTTGATTATAGTAAAATAATGAACAATAAAATAAGGAATCACAAGAGACATGCAAAATCATCATCAAATTAACACATTAAACTATAGCATATTTTACTAACAATCCTATACCTTTTTATAATAGCCAACAAAAATTAATCTTATGTTATTAATTGATGACGTTAGTTCTTCAAACAATTTTTAACGTAAAAATTTGTTATCGGTTTTATAACTAGATATAAAAAGTCTAGTTCTTGAAACAATTAAGACTTAAAGTAAAAACTAAAAGTTATTTGCATCCCCTAAATCTATCTTGAATTTAAAAAAAAAATTATTAAGAGCAATAGACTTAACAAAGACCTTGTACAATCATTCAATCAATCATTAAAACTGTTGTTATAAGTTAAATTAAATAAAATATCGTATATATATTTGTTTGTCTATAAAGTAAACATAATGCTACGGTTTTATACCCTTTCAGAGGCAACTCAACTGTCTATTTAAGTTTATTTGTGTATCCAGTTAGTTCAAAGTAAGACCGATAACAAATAATATGAAGATAAACTACCAAAAGAAATTATCAAAAATTTATAATTCTAGATTTATTCAACTTAACAATTAAATTCATAATTTCAATATAATTTATCATTTTTATTCGTTATACATACATATGAATCACGTATGAATCCAAGTATCAAGATATTCATAAAACAATATGTATTTAATAATATAATAACAACTTTTTGAAAAGAATGTAATAAAATGAATCAGTAATTTTAGTCTATTTATAAAAATAACAATAATATAAAAAGTTCATTATATAGGTATAACTTTTTTTTACCCTATATTCTGAGGTTGTGGATCATAACACAAGATCTAAAGTCAAATATCGTTCGTTTTATCCATTTATCTACACTTGTTTTATATGGATCTAAAACAATTATTTCTATTCACATTTATCCAGAAAACTTGGAGAGGCTCAAGTCTTGAGTGTGAACTAACCACAGTGTAAAGCCACCAGGGCGGAAAGTCAGTAAGAAAGAAGTTACTAAAAATTTGTGACAAACTTTTTTTAAAAGTGGGAAAAAGTATATAATGATAGTTTAAAGGGTTACAAAATCATTTTCACATTTCCAATTTGTGCTTACTATATTTAACTTATTCTAAACCATCATTGTAAGATCTCTTTTATTTCAAATCCAAATGAATTTTGATGTTTATATATCATAAATATTTCTACATATATCATAAATATAAGTAGAAAAAAATAATGTACCTGAATTTTGAGGTTTATATATCTTAAATTTCAAATAAAAAAATAAAATTCTGACAGGCTGAAAAATTTTAAAAGTTAATGAAGGCAAACCATTGGATATATAACTTGTGCAGTTTTTTTGGAGATCATGGATTTGTTTTTCCTGAGTTGATATTAGATATGTCTCTTTTATCTTTTTAGACACAAGATAAATAAGATCTGCTAAGCTGTCAACTGGGTATCTCACGATGAATGGTGAATGAACAGAGCTTGGGCAGATTCACAAGGGTTATTGATTGCAACAACTAGGAAATCACTCAAATGCAAAATTGCATATAATGGGATGGACAAAATCCACCATCTAAAGTCCCATAACAAAATTGAATAAAGGTTTTTAAAATACAAATATAATAAATAAAACATAAAGTTTTAAGTTTATTTTGAACTATATTTTGACAGTAATGTTATTTATTTCTGTAATAATATTATTATAATAATCATCATAAAAACAAATTGACAATACACTTATTTCAATATTTAAATCATTTCTGTAATCCATATTTATATGATTTTCCCATGTAAATAGATGTTATATTAATTATCCTTACTTGTACTATGGTAAAAGAAAGATGAGATGTTACGATCGAAATGCAAAAGAAGGTAGAAATCCAATGAATAAAAAATTAATAAAACACAATAAATGAGAGATATCATTCACTGTAGTTTTTCTTTGCAAAGAAGAGAAGACGTGCAAAAAAAATAGAATTTTTCATATTTTTTATATAATTACTATCTTTATCTTAATCAAAATAATCTAAACTTTCTACATAATTTAATTTCAAATTAACTTAAATTCATTCCTTTAAATTTACTCAAATTCACTTCTTTAAATCTGATTCAAACACGCCCTTAACGATAATATGTTTATTAATGATAATATGTTTATTAGTCAAATTTCTCACTAACCTCCTAATAATCCAAAATATTAATTCCTATATCGAAAACATCTTTCCTTAATCACAACTAAAAAAAATTAATAAAGATTGAACCATTTATTCATATTAATTATTGGATTCCCGATTCTCACTTTTTTACTTCATCATAGATACGTAAGCTGGTGAAATTATCTCTATTTTAAAGATAATTTAGTAGAATTGAAATTTAGTAAGATTAAATTTAATGAAATAAATAATGAATATCTATAATCTATTTATAACTTTTTATTGCTTATCTACTAATATTGAAAATTAATCTTTATTAAAATTTTATGTTTTACCATGTAGGAAAAATATGAAAAAATATTATGGATAAATCAGTGAAATTTTAAAAATAACAAAAAAAAGTAAAGAATGAAATTAAACAATTATAATTTCAATGAGAAAATTTGATTGACAATTATAATTTTAGAAAGTAAATCTATTGATAATTCATAGTAGTGTGGACTACAATTTTAATGACTAAATTAATTATTGATGTACAAATTCAAGGATTATTTCATTACTTTATCATTTTATATATTAGATTAATTTATTATTACAATTTCAAAGGCTAAATTGATTATTCATTCTGTTTTTATTTATATATTTTTTTCTTAAAAAAATTAAATAATAAGTTACACTTTTATCCCCAAATAGATTGTAAACTTAGAAAACAACTCCTTATTTAAAATGCCATGTTACTCTCCATAAATTGTTCTACACTCTTTTAAGTTAAGGTACTTGGATGCAGAATAGCTACAAAAAAATACTTTATATTCATAACGACTTGTTCTTTATATAGTAAATAAGAATATTAAATATAAAACGAATAATTAATCTGTATAATCTAACTGGTCTAAGTGCTTCTCATACGTATATACATCCAAATATTACAAGCTTAAAAGTACAAAGTGGTATACATATATAGTTAGTGTAAAAGAATAACCTAAAAGTGGTAGCAATGAACAGACCAAAATCCGATAGTTGGCACAGCATAAAGTTTGTTCATTATTCATCCTATCATCTTTCTCGCATAGCCACCAAATCCTACTGCAGGATAATGCTGGATATACCAGAGGCTTTTTAGGGTGGTGATACACACAACTCATCAGATCAAACATCTCTGATGGAGAAATCCATATTGGAATAAGGGGAATCATAAGAGTAGAATGTGTAGTTTAAGGACCACCTTTCCCATGTATTCTACAATATCCTCTTCTTATCCATATCCATTTCCCATCCATCTCTTTCAATTGCTTCTTCTTATTCACCTTCTACTTCGTTTAGTAAAACTTTAGGTCAAAAAAAATATATAATGTTTGAGTCTCAAATCATGTGTCTGGTGAAGAGTAGATAAAGTTGTGTATTAGGAGAGTATCTAGTAATATTAGGTTTAGACAAATTCTCCAACCCATGTATTAAATGGGATTTAGGTTTAACTGTTGTTCTATTTTGTAGATTCTATATATAGAGGGTTTTACGTGTATATACTATTTAGCTTTAAAAAAACTATGTGTATAGAACTTTCTAGTGGATAAAATTGTTTTATTTTAATTTTATTCTTGTATTCTTTTTGTTATTATTGTCGTGATCCGAACATAGATGTCATGCATACGTAGAAAGTCACCAAACTAGGAAAATTTTACTTTGCAAAAAGAACAAACAAAGTGTTAAACAAGATTTTGGTCTGTATATAAATACTAAAATAATTGAATTACCGAAGGAATTTGGGGGCAGAAAAGTTAGTCGCTAATTTATTACTACTATATTATTGTATAACAACTATTTATCAGCATAATGTTTCATAATTATTCCTATACAACGTAACTTATTAGATGCAAAATAAATTTTTGGGTCTATTTTGTAAAGCACAAAAAATTGATTTGAGTAGTAAGTAATATACTGGATTCTATGAGGGCCCAAACTGGGTGTACTCAGTTTTTTCTTTTCTTTTATTATTTTAAGAAAATATAAATTATATCTCTGTTACTAATCTCCTTGAAAAATTGTTGGAATCATATCCATTTTGAGATTGGGTCGCTGGCACTTTTTGCTTCTCTTTCTATTTTATTTCATTTACCTTTTCTCGTTTAGACCACCTGAGTAGTAAGCATAAATTTGTAACTTTATGATAAAATCCAATACACAGTGGGTTTTTCTTCCGACACCCCATAATTTTCACATGCACCTCCACGGGATGTGGAAAAGCAAAAATACCCTTGTATAAAATGTAATTATATTTGGGATAGGAAGGCAAGATTTAATTCTAAATTTGTTCAGACTGACCTCAATCACCTCCTCTCAAACTGTATCATCTTATCAATTATCATCGTCCAATTTGTTTCTCGCATTTTCAAATTCATTCCATGAAGTTATTACCTTTATAAAGTTATTGCCTTACGTCTTGGGATTTACATACTACCTACTGGATTGATCCAGAATTAGCAAACAATGTTATGGATTAAGTAACTTGAATATAACTTGTGGATTACTTGATTTAAAATAAAAAAAAAATGGAATATATAATTTGGAATCATAACAGTGGTGTGTTTTTCTTAGATCTAGTCACTTAAAAATTTTATACCAATAACAAAGAACTGAACTATCCAAAGTATAAGATTTACCTTTCGTAAAGTATAATTTATAGTAAAAAATTAAAATATATTTTGAATTATTCTACGTAGATAATAAAAAAAATTTCAAAATATATTAGATATTGGCCAAGTCCATCAACTTCTGAATAACAAGATTAAAACAAAAATAAAAAAAACTTTCATCTATATTGTTTTTAAGTAATAAAGTTTCACATTGAATAATATAAGGAAAAAATAAAAAAGATTACTATAAAAAGAATTGTTACCACAATCTATAAGTTCTTTGACATATGAAGACTTGGGGAGTTGTGAGTTATGAAAAAGTTTGTAATTTGTGTCAAAAAATTTATAGGAAAATGTTTGTAGTTTTATTAGATACATTGTACAAGAAAGTTGAAGTTTTTATCATAAAAAATTACATTGTCATTTATGCTCTTATTTTCTAGCCATACTTTTACTCGAAGAGATTTTTTTTTTATCGTAAAGATTTTAATCAAAGGAGAAAGAGAAGTTCTTTAACATAAGCTCTCTTTATATCTTAGAATTTTGATGAAAGAAGAATATGTTATTCTCATATATAAGTATTTACTAAAGTTTCACTTTGAGTGTATGAATAAGAAAAAAAATAGAAAAACTACTATAAAAGGTAAAAAATTAATTTGAGAGTTTTCATCACAGCTCAATAAATTTTTTTGCAATTTTTGTCAGAAAAATTATATTTTGTGTGAAAAATTAGATGTTGTTAAAGTATTCAACTTCTACAATAGATTGTTTTTCCATGAGATGATTGTCAACATTTGAGAAGAAAATGGAAGAAATATTTTATTTTTCAAAAATTAGGTGTATGGGAAAATTACAAGAGGGCAGAAAGAAAGAATATATATTTATCTTCCCATTTAAGCTTTTTTTTTCTAATTTTATTTTATTTTCTTTTTCTTTGTCAGTAACTTACTTTGTGAGCAATTTAGGCTCCGTACTCTGCATTTCTTTCATTTTTTAATTTTTTTTTTACTCTTTGCGCCATAATTGTTTGTTTTTAGTAACATTATCTACACCTAGTCATTGGCCTGGGATTACCAAGGTACAGAGTACTTATATTATATTAACATCTTATTGCTATCTTGTAGTATTCATTTCTAGAATTTAGCGTAAGATTGGTTTAGGAAAAAATTGAAAGCAAGGAAAATAAATATATATATATATATATATATATAGAGAGAGAGAGAGAGAGAGATTAAAACTAAAGTAATATATACTTTTTAAAATATACTAAAATATGAATTATTTGATTATTTTTATAAGTATTGTTAATTTAACAAAAACAAATGTTTATTATTATAAATATCTCACTATCAGGTAAACAATTACCAACATTATTAATATCTATGAACAAGTTTTAAGTTGACTAGTGAGTCACACACTAATATACTAATCTGTTGAATGATTCCTCGTGAAGGTTATTGACTAGAATTCTGGGCTTCAAATTCTTCATTGAGTAAATCTATTCATCCGAGTTATTTATATCTCATTCTAGCCATTGGTGTATCCTTATGCTGATTTATTGCACCAATGCCCCTTTAACAGCACAAAATTTATTCACTAATAAGAACAGAAACACAACATATCTCCTTGGAACAAGATTTGGGGACACCTTCTATTTTATTATTTATTATTGTAACACAAAGAAAACAGAACAGAAATCACACAAAATAGACACTAATAACTATAGGCAAAGAGAAATATAGACAGACATTGATCTATATTGTATGACTGATTCTTCTGCCCCCATTAGCACTTTAAGATTTTGCATCAGTTTGAACATATCGACACATGGTGGCAGAGACAGAAGGAGAAAAAGAGGCATAACAAGTGCTCATGTGTCCTTCATTAAACTTCTCAACCCTCCCTCTGTTGTTGTTGAGTGCTAGCTTCCCTTGTTTTGTTATTGTGTTCTGTTTGGTCACGAGAATTACCAACTTGGTCCTGTTTTTTCCCTGCTTCCTCAACTCTCTTCACTCCCTTCTTCTCTCCAATCTCAATGTCAACAAATCCAACAGTGTTTGCTCCCTGATTCACACCACTCAGAGTTGTGTTGGCGTTTTCTTCATTCGTAACATTGTCTTTGTGTTCTGGCAGCTTTTCATCCTTAGCTGGCTTGTTCTTTCTGTATATAAAATACAGCACTATCTGAATTGTTCCAAATGTGATACCCACGAAGTTCGGAAGCTGTCCCCAGAAAAAAAAATTAAAAAATAAGAGAAAGAAAGAATTTTTACACAGTAATACTATTTATGAATAAAGATGCAGATGCAGCATATCCCTGAAATCAAAATGAGTTGTTATTTTGATGTTGGATTTTTTGAGTACTTACTGTAACATAGATGTCCCTCAGGAGAATACCGTATGCCATCCACATAATTGCACTCACTGTGAGAAGGAGTGACAGAGTAATAGGCATGAACTCTACACTTTTGGTGCGAATAACCACTTTCTGGAATTCAACAAGATCAACCATGTATTGTGATTAGTAACTATACCATTGCTATTTGTATAAATACTTTTTAATGAAATCAATTACGAAAGAAATTGCTTGCCTTTTATTTGTTAAAATTTGAATTCTTTTTTTTTTTTACTACAATCAAAGTAGTGATAGTTGTCCACCCCATTTGGGGTAGAAAAAGAAAATAATAAAATACGATAAGTAATGTGATAAAAGAAAAGAAAAAAAAAAAAGAAACAAGACGTGGAGATGAAACTGAAGGAAAAAAAATAATAAGTAGGTGATTATAACTATTATTTTCTAGCAAGTATATAACAGACACAAATGAAAACAAGAATTCAGTAAATCATGACAAAAAATAACTAACCTATATTTGAAAAGTGTTTGTTTAAGCTTATGACAACTATTTTTTCTTTTTTTGTTTATTTCAATAAATCTTTTGAAGAACTTATAAAAAAATGTTTTTTTTTTTTAAATTTCACAATATCAAACTGATGAGTATGAAGTCATTCAGTAAGAGCTTAAATCTTTAATTAAAATGTTGACTCAAACTGCATCATCCTATATAAATACTCACAATGATGCTCAAAGGTGCTGCAAACACACTGGTAGAAAGAACTACACAAATCCATCCGAGAAGCTCAATACGGGCTGTTCGTTCTTTTGCTAGAACGTGAGTAAGAAGAACAACCAAGAAAATTACTCCAACGTTGAACAAGAAAATCATCTTGAAGGTAAAATACTGCAAGTCCAATCATAGTCTCAAATTAATCATACATATATAAGAATAATTAATGTCAGAGACATTATAAGTGTCATAAAGATAAATTTAATAATGTATTTATACGCACCCTAGCTTTCTTGGGACAATAAGTTATATAGATGACAAGGTAAACTGTCTCTATGAAACAACCAAATGCGTTGATGGTGATAAGAAGTATTTCTCCTGTCTTTATGTAAGCATAAAAAATCCAAAGCATTGAAGTGAAGAGTGCAGCAACGTAAGGAAGTGATTGGAAACCTTCGGTGGTTTTCTTCTTACAAACTCGATAAAATGTTGGTCTGCAAAACCCATATGCAAGTGATTCAATTTTTATCTCAACTATATAGTACTATAGCTTCACTAAACTATGCATAATTACGCATCAAAAGTCACAGACACATGTAAATGAACATATGTTTTACTTACACTGGTGCTAGAAAGCAACAGAAGGAGACTAGGTTACCTACAACACAAATTCAGAAAGTTATATCAGTTCATCTCTTGAAAAGGTAAGACAAATAAAGAAAATCAATAATGAAATTAAAGATAATAATTTGATCACTAGTGGATTAATTTTAGCCTTAATACCTAAAACTCCAACAGCAAAAACATAAGGGGCATCGTTAGTCATGGTTTCGGAATATGTGTGAGAAATATTCCCTTGATTGAAAAAGGAGAGAAGAGAGGAAGGTTTGAAGGGAAGGTAGCTCAAGTTTTGTGTGCCACGAAGGAAAAGGGAAATGAAAGCACTTATATATATAGGAAAGGAGTTTTTTCATGCATGAAGAGATAGTGAAACACATTATGCAAGTATGAACTCAATGAATGACATTTGATGATTAATAAGTTCTAAGTTAGTTTGAAGGGCATGCATCTAATTTTTGTGCCAACTCAACACATTATCGTAACTAGTTGGTGTGATGTGGTTCTTTAATTAATAGTTGGGCCAACCTTAGCTTGAGTAATTATTGTATCTTTTCCAATGCAAAACCTTCCCACACGTGACCATCTCTATTATTTGCTCTCTCCTCAAGTGTCACTCATTTTGTTGCTTGCGTTGGAACTTGGTAGCTTCTTATTTTTGATGATGTTCAATCCGCCGCCAAATAACCCTTGCTGATTCACCACCATTATTGCCACAGGTAGGTCACCAATCTTTCATGAGTCAGAGATGAGGAGACACGTGTCACAATGAGGTGATCACCTTGGACTGTTGCATTGCAAGAAGTTAGAGTGTATTAATATAATTTGGATCACAGAAGAGAAGAAGATTTATTGTTTGTGTGTGATATAATTTGCATGTAAATCCAGCTCTAAAGCATGGATGATAGAGTTTTTGAAGGTCACACGTGATGGAAGAAGTCAAAGTTGTCCTCGTGATTAACATAAATGTGTCAGCTTGTGGTCTGCTGACAACTATTCAGCGGCTACCCGTTTCATACAATTAATTAATGAGTCAATTCTATTTTCTTTAGGGTTATATTATTTTTTTAACAATTCTTATAATATGTTTTTATAACTCAATAATAATATATGTACATACAATATAACATAATAATAGTGATAATAATTACTCTCCATTTTTCTTTTTTCTTTTTTTAATCTAATGATTTTAACATGTATGTTACTTACAATCTTACGTTACCAAAAAATAAAAACGAAAAATAAGTATGTCTTTTTTACTATGAATAGGTTAAAGAATTAGAAAATATTGTTTTGACCGTTTTAGAATGTAATATAATGGTGATGCATTATAATAAATAGAATATTCTCCTTAAAGTTAAATTGTTTATTATAAAAGAATTATAATGGGATCTCATAGTTACTTTGCTATTATAACTGTTAATTAAATATTTTCATTGTATTTTAAATAATTATAATTTCTACAATTGCGGAAGCTCTATATATTAAACGGTGTTTTTTGTTGGTAAAAAAGATGAGAGACAATAGAGTTGTATAGTTCGTAAGTCCCAAATCTCTGTTCTATTGAGCTGGAAATTTTTGAAGAATCCAAAATTAATATTTTTTTATTAACATCAAAATATATATATATTAAAAGAGTAATAAGGTTACTTTGATCTATATACATAGTATCACTAGCACTGCTGGAATCCAGCCAGAGCCATCAAAAACATATTGAGTCACCCAACCATTCCTTACAAAAGATAATCTCATCCCCTCTACAATCGTGCCCCACGTCATGGAACACCCAAAGATGATGTTTAACTATCTTTTTTTAATATTTCACTTATGTTCTTAAATCATAAACCTTAAGCTTAAGTTAGGTTTTCCTTTCAAGACTTCATCTTATTTGTAATTCTTTACGTTTAGAATGTCTGATAGTTATCCTAAGTGTTGTTCCCTTTTTTCATAAGAAGTTGCTCCATTGGGGAGACTTCTCTCCTTCCCTTTCTCCCCTTCCTTTCATTTAAAGTTTTTTTTTTTAAGGATTCTTTGGCCTTATTATTAAAACTTACACCAAGGGTTGAAATAGACCCTACTTTAGGCTACTATAGACATAGAAAAATTTTCTACTTATGAAGATAGGGAAAGAAGTGCAAGAGGTTTATGTAGATAGTTCTTACGAGATGTTCTTCTCAAAGACTATTCATGGGCGAAAAATAGAGGATTTCTAAAAGTTCTCAGCTTTTGAGTAATTATATATTCACACCCTCTTTTAAAAAAAAAAACAACTTTATCAAATGTTTTTATTAACTAAAAGTTTTAAATGTTAATAATATATGATAAAATTAGTTAATTGACAAGGCTCACTATATTCATAATTTAACAAGGAAGTTTTGTAAAAAATATATTATAAAAATAGTTAGCACTCACAGGTTCATTATATTCATAATTTAACAAGGAAACTTTGTATTTTCCAAAAAAGAGTATCTCTTTATTGCTTTGTGAGCAAAATCAGGATGGATAATACTAAGGTCTTTATATAATTAGAAGAGTAGGACTTTAAATATTGTCTACATGTAGACATTCCTTGTAAATATTTTAAGAATTTTGTATAAGTTTTAGATCATCCAAAAAAATTAGTTAGTTGACTGTGTGTAAAGATGATATTAGTTGAATGAGAAAACAAGTTTCATGATAATCTAAAATTAGATAACAATTTTTTTTGTATTTACATAAATTACTGGTTTCATATATATATGTTCTTGTGTTAAACGTGTTATGCGAGGATAGGTTTTGAGTGGCCGTAGAGGCATTAGAAAAAAGAACAAAATCGAGACGTCAGAATATACATATTTTGGTGGTTGTGATCCGAGTTGCTTTGTTTCTATCGTTTAGTGTATGCATGTCTAATTCATACAGATTCTTTCTTATTCATGACACTTCCAAGTACTTAAGGTGGGTGACTGATATGACATGAAATTAACCTAACAGAAAAAGAGAATGAAGTCCAATAAGGTCATCATCTTCCTAAGAGTCACATTAATTACAATACCAATTTATTTATTTCATTGATTTATTTAATTTTAATTTATGAATCTGCGTCTTCAAATTTTTTAAAGTGGGTTAAGATGTTTCGTGTTTCTCCAAAAGACTCTGACCCCTTAAATTAACAAAGTGTATTCAAAGTATATGCTATCAATGAACAATATATCTAAACCTATTTATAATTATTTAATGAGTTTTTACATGGAAGAACCTAGATTAACTCATTCCACTACTCTTAATACTCAATTAATCTATTATGTAAAATATTTAGTTGCATAATGATGTTTATTCGCTTAATTCGAGCAAATGTCGTTGTAGATGATCGATATCATTTCAATACCGAGTAGTATAAATAGATTTGTACTTAGTAAGTTTAATAAAAGTACTAATTAAGATTATTTATTTTAATACACATTGTTGTATGTTTTTTAGTTATTTAAAAAATATTGAAAAAATTAATATTATGCTTTTAATATTATATAAATAGGTGAGGTTTTGTTTTTTTTTTTTTTT
>Ga0209700_104171_pt1 | contig 26474 bp, 11 predicted proteins | sample SiratroredBW_FD_187528 | JGI IMG/M metagenome (GOLD analysis project Ga0209700, IMG submission 187528) | Root nodule microbial communities of legume samples collected from California, USA - Siratro red BW (SPAdes) (version 2) | ecosystem: Host-associated > Plants > Roots > Nodule | place: USA... | reverse complement strand
AAAAAAAAAAAAAAAAAAAAAAAAAAAAAAAAAAAAAAAAAAAAAAAAAAAAAAACTACTTTTATAAGATTAGGTTTTGTGACAGTTGTGCATTCTGAATTATCTAATATGTTCCCAAGTGCTGCCCTCATCGAGGACTAAGTAACTCAATTCATCAAATATCAAAATACCAATAACAAATATTCATGTATTATAATTAAAATAACTCTCATAATAAAATATTATTTAACAATTCAAGATTATTCCATATTTAAATATTGTTCTTGTCTTAAATAATTTGAAAAAAATCAAACATATGCATAATCAAATTGATTAAATCCAAAATAAAAAAATAGGTTATGAAAAGATAGTGTAAGACAAGTTTACTCCGTAATTCAATCATAAACTATATATCGTTAGTTTATTAACTTTTAGATAAGTTGCGGTCATTAAACTTTAAAATTATATATATAGTAATTTTTTATTATAGTTGGTAGGTCATTAAACCTAAAAAAAAAAACACATTAAAACTTTCAATTCTTAGAGAGAAAATACATTTTGCATTGATAATGCAAAATAATTTTCCATAACCATCTATTATTATATATAATAAGTTTATAAATTTGTATAACTATTCACCTTAAAAGTCATATTAACATAATGTTTCATGCGTAAAAATATTATGATTTTTCATTAATTAACAGCATAAAACTTGTTTACACATGACTATCAAATTATTTTTCAAAACCGCAATCTGACATATGAAAGAAATCTAATTTTGATCAGATGAAAGTTCAAACTTTAAAATTTAATTTTGATTCATTAATTTGTCTTCATTACCTGTATACTATTGGTATGTGTATCCACATTCTTTTTATGATAATAAAAATAATAAAAAATGTAATTAAAAATTAAATATTATAATAATTATTAAAATAAAATTATTATGAAAAAATTATAACATAAATTTCATTGATTTCTTTCTATAGTTATAATTATATACTATTTTGGAAGATAACTATTATTTATTATAAACCATTTTTATAAATAATAAAATAAGTTATATTAACAAAAATAAAATTGGTAATAAATTATGTGTGGTAAAAAAATTATTAATAATTATAAGTAATTATTTCTACATGGCATGATTTTGTGACACTCCCACGTGCACCCTTGTCTTTTTTTTTTCTTTCCTTTTATCTCATTAATAACTTTTATCTCTTTTTTTTCTGTCTTTTTTCTAATTTTCTTTTTTTTTTTTTTTTTTTTTTTTTTTTTTTATTTTTTTTTTTTTTTTTTTTTTTTTTTTTTAATTTTTTTTTTTTTTTTTTTAGTTTTATGTATTTAGAATCTGATTGTATTTTATAGTAATTAAGTCGTCAGATACAATATTTACATTATCGTATATTTAAATAGAGTAAGGTTTTATTTTTTAAAATTTTTTATTTTTTTATTTTTTTATAATTTTATCATGATTCTTAATATGTCAAAGTAATGTTCTTAACTTGGTTAAGTTCATATTGAAATTTAGTAATATTTGGATATTTTATTCTAGACTTTTAGATTGTGAGGATTCGCTTGCTTTAACTGAAATTTTTCTTAAAATAGAAAACTTTAAGTAAGGAAAATTGTTTATTTTTTATATAGAACCTTAACATAGATTATAAGAATGAGAAGTTAGTTTAATAATTGATCCATATTAAATTATAAAGTTTATTAAAATAAGTTTTGATTAGATTTTAATGAGTTTATGAGTTTAAATGATTAAAATTAAATTGAAATGAGGGAAGGATGATGTTTGAATAAATAATGGTTTGGATTGATTATTTTTAATTGTTTAGAAGTTGTATTATTAGAATGTTTTAAAATATCTCTAAAAACATATTGGATTCCACCATTGAGACTATTTTTTTAATATTTTTGTTCAAATGAGCCAATCATCGCTTAAGCAAAAATATTTTTACAACTCAACATTGTTTTCAACCTTATTTTCACTTTAAGAGAGGAAAATTTTTGCTTAAGGGAAATATGAATAAAATTTGTATGGTTTTTTTTTTCATATGTGAATTATTATTTTATTTGTGTATTAAATATTTATGTTTATGGTATAATAAAGATCTCTTTACTTTATTGATGATCTAACTTACATAGACTAAAATATCATTACTTTATTGATGATCTAGTTCATATAAACTAAGATATTAGGTGGTCATAAATTAAGGGGGAGTTCTTACATATAATGAGCATATGTAAATATGCAACTTAGGTTGTTGTAATGAAATTACTTGATACAATCTCTCATGTTTGCTTGTAAATATGAGTCTTGTATATTGAATATGATGGCAAATTTTCTAAAGTGATGTAATTTTTATCTGAAATTCCCAAAATGATGTATTTTTTTTATTTTCGGATATGGGTAAATAGTCCATAGGAGAAACGTTATCATTGTGAAGAAAGAGTGTCCTTATTACACAATTTTAATTTAACATTAAATGAGATCATCAAAAGATAACACAATTTTAGTTTACTATATAAAATTGTATAACTAAGATTTCAATTAATGAGTTAATTAAAATATGAGAATACTTCACAATTCTAGGATGGTTAATATTCTCCACCTATTCCTCTTTATTCCTCTTTGCACGTGGGGTGTGTTGCTATTGTGCAATAAAATAAATGGACAGTTATAAAGTCATTTTATTTATTGATAAATATGTAATGGTTGAAATTAATTTTGATTAAGTAATTGAATAGTTGTGAAGTTATTTTGAATAGAAGAGTGGTTACATGTTGTGAAAAAAAAATTACCTAGATATAATTTAAAAACTAACAATAAATTTATTTAAAAAATTATATAATATTTCCAATTTTTTCTTTCTAAATTTATTGCTAAATTTCAATTTTATTTTAAAATATTTCTATATTAGTAACTAAATTCAAATATCCAACTTATACTTAATTTTACTAAATATATTTTATTATTAAATTTTAATTTTATTTTATTTTTCTTTTCAATATCAAACTTACTCTTAATTTAATTCAATATATAAATCTCATACTGACATCATTTTATTTCAATTATTACATATTTATGAATAAATAAAACAAGTAACTTTATATTTATTTTAATTAAACAGTAGTAATACCACACACACGTGTAAGAATAGAAGAGAAATGGATGGAGAATATTAACCATCATAAAATTATAATACCCTAGAAAATAGATATATAAAAAAAATTAACCTAAAATTTAGTTTTAGAGATAAATAAGATAATACCTATTTTTTTAACAGAACAATTATTTAAGTAAATAAAATATAGTTATTTATTTTTATTTTTATAACAACCACCAACTCTCTCTCTAAGAAGATATTCTCTCTCTAAGAAGATATTTTATCTCTCTAAAAACATATTCTGTTTTGTTCTAATAAAAACTACCAACTCTCTCCCCCTAAGAAGATATTTTATCTCTCTAAAAAGATATTCTGTTTTGTTCTAATAAAAACTACCAACTCTCTCTCTTTCTTTAAGAAGATATACATTTTTATGAAAACCACCATCTCTCAAACAATTTCTCTTTAAAATTTTCTACCTTCTCTCTAGATTTGTGATCTCATAGCTTATCAGATTGGCAATCAGAGGACATCCCTAGATTCCTAGTGTTGAGTAGATCAAGAGTGTCTGATTATATTCTTGAACAGAGTTAGATTGCCCGTGATTTTAAGGTTTTTGAGTATCTCTACTCTATAGAGGTGAGGGAAGCTAGTTGCATGTTTTTTTTTTTTTTATAAATATTGTAACTATTTGTTTATATATGAATTGGATGAATTTGAATTGAATGGAATAAATGCTTATGTATGGTATGATGTAGTATCAATGTTTGTGTTTGTGAATGATGTGGTGTGTGATCGAGACTACCCGTATCCTGACTCTACTAGTTATTGGAATCATAGATGACAATGACTAGGTGGTGAGAGTCGAAGGAGGTTCACATCCTGACTTTACTAGTCATTGGAATCATTGATGACGATGACTAGGTGGTGAGAGTCGAAGGAGGTTTACATCCTGACTCTACTAGTCATTGGAATCATAGATGAAGATGACTAGGTGGTGAGAGTCGAAGGAGGTTTAATCCTGACTCTACTAGTCATTGGAATCATAGATGAAGATGACTAGGTGGTGGGAGTCGAAGGAGGTTTATATGACTGTGCCACGATGTGAAAAAGAACCGGTTGGACCAGATCATATAGATTAATAGATTCACGTGACTGCGCTACGATGTGAAAAAGAACCGGTCATACCAGATCATGTGGGTTAAAGGATTCATATGATCGCGCTACGGTGTGAAAAAGAACTGGTCAGACCGGATCATATGAATTGTGTTTATATGACCGTGCTACGGTGTGAAAAAGAACCAGACAGACCGGATCATATGGATTGAGTTTATATGACCGCGCTACTGTGTGAAAAAGAACCGAACAGACAGGATCATATGGATTGAGTTTATATGACCGCGCTACGGTGTGAAAAAGAACCGAACAGACCGGATCATATGGATTGAGTTTATATGACCGCGCTACGGTGTGAAAAAGAACCGGACAGACCGGATCATATGGATTGAGTTTATATGATCGCGCTACGGTGTGAAAAAGAACCGGACAGACCGGATCATATAGATTAAGTTTATATTACTGCGCTACGGTGTGAAAAAGAACCGGTTAGACCAGATCATATGGATTACAATTATATGACTGCGCTACGGTGTGAAAAAGAACCGGACAGACCAGATCATATGGGTGTCTCATGAGTGTGATGGGTGATGTGGTAGTGATGATGTGATGTATGAGATGAGTTATGAAAGCTTGATTTGTTGTTGTTTGGTTGGAATAAAAATTTAATTTATGAAAATACTATTTTTAAAAAACTCTAGCTTACCCTTCTTTTTGTGTGTTGTTTGTTTTATTTTTAAAACTGCGATGATCGTGTATATTACACAATAGCAGAGAATTTGACAGGTGGTGTGAGTCCAATGAATTGTGATGGAGAAGTTTCATTTTATTTTATTTGTAATTTTACAAAGATATTTTATTAAATCTTATGCGGAGAAGTATAAGTTGAAATACATGATGAATGTATGAATTTTTATATTCAAGTTTATTATATAAATTTTTATGCAATAAAGTTTCTATTATATGAAAAATATGAGATGTTACAAAAATCGTGTAGTATTCTGACTATTTTAATTAACTCATTAATTCAAATCTTGACTGCACCATTTTCTCTAGTAAACTAAAATCTAGTTATCTTTTCATGATTTTATTTATTTTTTCACATTGATATGGTGTCTAGGTTACCCATATTCAGAAATAAATAAAAAAAATACACAATTTTTAAAATTTCAGATAAAAGTTACACTAGTTTAGAAAATTTGCCAAATATGATCTTATGATCTTACTACAGGTAGGGTATGCTTAATAAAGTCTTTTAAAAATCATAAATTGATCTTCTTCTTGTTAAATATTTTTTATATATAGATTCATGTGTTATATATTGTTGTTGAACATTAATAATTAAAAAAAAAATTATGATCTATTCATTAAAATGTGTTCATTTATACACTTTTCTTAATTGTCCTATATAGGCAAGTAAATATAGATACAAGTGTAAGAACAGGAAAATAATAGAGATATTTATTTTTTACTCACCTTTTTGTAATGTTTTCATTTAAAATTATCACGTGTTTTTTTAATATTATTCTCATATATATATATTTCTAAATTTATTATTTCAATGTTTTTAATACTATTTTATAAAATTATGTATTTTAAAACTGTATTATTTTAATATGAATACATACACATCCATGCCAGAATGTATGTGTTTCCTGTAGTATTAAAAAAAATTATTAAATAGTTGTTTCTTAAAGGAAGGTATCAAAATATACTTTTTGCAACACTTTTTTTAAGGATATATTGGATAGTGACACTTAAAACATCATTTAGATGTACATATATTGCAGGGAAATAAAAACTTTATTCTATGATTAGAAAAATAAAAGAAGGAATTATAAGGAAACATTTAACAACAATTTTTTTAACTAATTTAACTCCATGTATATTCAGAAATTGGAGGGATAAATAGAATATTGAATAAAAATGAAACTGTATTACATTTCATCCATTGCATTTTTTTATCTGATTTTAGAAAAGTGACAGTTAAATTTATAAGCTAAAAAGTTTCGTAAATTTATCTTAATTAAAAAGCTTTTTATCGTAATTCTATGAGTTTTACATTGATTTATAGATTTAAATATTTTATACAAAAAATCACTTCAATAGTAAGTTGCTAAAGTGATTACCTCTTTTTATTTTGTATATACTATTATTGATTCCACATAGCAATGCCTAATTTAAATATTCTCTCAAATGTTTTTTGTTATCAAGAAATAATTTTATAAATATTGGATGCATATTACAATATATTGGTGGTATTTTAGATAATCCTATTCAATTTCTAGAATCATCTCATATATTGGCAGTGCATGTTACTCTTTTTTATGTATCAATAATTTCTCTATACTTTTTAATATTTTTAGTCTTTATTTTAAAGTACAATATTTTACTTTAATCCTTGCCTTTCATTTACTTCTTTGATATTTTTTATATTATCCAAATTTTTTTATATTATCCAATTATATATATATATATATTCTTCGTCTTAAAACATTATTTCATTAATTCTTTTTTAGATGTAGTCATCCCTTAAATATGGATTGAATCTATCAATACATTAAATAAAAACAAATTTCATAAATGATATGAAGTTCTCATTCACAATATATTACAAATAAAATATGTAAAATTGAAAATAAAACTAAATTAAGAAAGGAAAATAAAGAAAACTTGTCACATAAGTTTTCCTAGGATAAATCTTAATTTATCCCTTAAAATAATTCATTCTCTAATATAATGTAGGAACTCATAGAAAATAATTTCTTATCTTAATACATTCAAAATTCTCAATAAAAAAATTATTTCATTCAATTTTAAATGTGAAAAATATATTATTAGGGACGAATTCTATATTAATAGTTGAAAAAACAGTTAAAAATCATTTAAAGAAGAAATCAATAAGAAAAACAAAATTATGGTAGACATGCACGTGCATTTGTCCTAACTAGTGTAAAGTAAGAGTTATAACTTTCTAATTAATGAGCTAGTTAAATACATATACATATTTAACTTCCTTACTATTAAAATCATTATAAATTTGCTTAATTTTCTTAATGAATTAGTTAATATATTCATGTGTCATTTAATTTCTACAAAATTTAGATAAGTGTTTTATTTCTCTTTCTTTTCAAGTTCTTTAAATTTTGTTCTTCCAAGTCTCCTTTTATAACTACAATGTGTTTTTTTTTTTCTCGTGTTCTTTCACACAAGATCACCCTTCGCAACATAGAATCATTTAACCAGTTATGTTGCTATACCCTCTTGTGTAAGTATTTTTCATAACATTACTTAACTTTAATGAACCTTTTCAATACTTAATAGAGTAAATTAAACAATCAAAAGGATAAAAGTATTTTATATAGAAAACACAAAATTATTTCGTGCTTAATAAGTAAAAGTATTTACGAAAATAATTTAATGTTATTATATACACTTATTATAAACCCAAAATGAAAAATCCCCACTTAATGCATTTAAAACTTCTATAATTATTTTTTGTTATTAAATTTTTAAAATTTAAATTTATATATAATTGTCATCTTTTAAACACACATTCAATATACTTTCATTATTTTCTTACAACATGTTGTTCAATATATAAAAATACAATAAATCCTAGTGAAGAATGTAAGAAAAAGTTATATGTTTGCAGAAAATTAAACATTTTCCATTAAGATACGTTGGTAACAGGATTATCTGTATTAATTATCATATATTTATTTTAAATATTATTAAAAATATTTTTATTATGATAAATTTTATTTAATATTATTGTTATTATTATCGCAAGACATTCAAACTTGATCATATAAATACACATATAAAACTTATACCTTAGAAAAACTTTTTAATCATGTTTTAATTATTATTATTTTTATCATGATCATTATTATTATTAGTATTGATAAGAATAATAATAATAATAAATAATAATAATATTAATTACAATATTTATAGTATTAGCTATATTATTAATAACATTAATTATATTAAAAATATTAATAATATTAATAAAAAAATATTAAATAATATTAACTATAATATTAATTAAGAGAAAGGTACTTATATAGTATGTAATTACTTTCAACTTTGTATCTGAGTCTGTAATTAAATTTCTAACTAATTTTTTTTAGAATCTTAATCTGTAAATATTTATTTATAGATTCATATCAGTAAGTAATATCTGTATAACTTAGAAATTTTTAATATAAAAATAATAATCAAGTTTATTCAGAAAGATGTCAAATATAGATTTATCTCTAGAAAATCTTCAAACGCGCCTGGAGTTCATAAGAGTTCAGAAAATTTTTTAAAAATATTCAATAAGGAAATAAAAGAGAAATTAAGTAAGAAAATAAAAATTTTAAATTTTTAAATCTAGATTAATATTTAAAGATAAGTTATTATTAAATATTGAACTATTCAATTTGTTATATAAAAAAAAAAAATTCATGTAATTATGATGATTTTATTCGTGATTCTCCAGAAAGAATAATTATACCCTGAATATATCGCGGTACAAGATACATTCTATTAAAAATCATTCAATGGTTTTTGGAATATATTATCGTAATGAAAAACAGAACAGAAAATTATATGGTAAGTGAATATTCATTAAATTACGAAAGCCATAGTAGTAGTAGTTCAAGTTGTTCTTCTCTCTTATCATTTGCTTTATTTTATTAATTAACTCTTCATCTTTATCTAATTATTTGTCTCCAGTTGTCACTTTCTTTGTCCTGTCACTCTTAGATTCCCTTCTATTTGTCTTCACAACAGAAACAAAATCACTTCTATTTGGCAGGACCAAAAATGGTTCACTTATACTACCTCTTAGATTTTTTTTTTCCTTTTTTTTTTTTTCTGTGAAGTCAAAATGCACTTCAGTGGTAAGTGGTAACTCATTCAATATTAACTAAAATTTCATGAAATTTATTCATTGCCAGTGTTTTAACAAAAACTATAGTAAATACAGTTTTTAAAACAATTACTATAAAAATTAACATAATCATTATACAATATACATGAAAATTGGTTAATATTTGAAGGATCCTAACCAAAATAATAGAAGAGGATAAGATAGTGGGATCACAATTAGAATTTATTGTGATTTATGCGTCTTTTAAGAGTTATTTTCCAATCAATTATAAACGAAGTCCACTTGAGTTTAATTAAATTAGCAATAGTTTCAAAAATTAACACTATTATTTGTTATGGTAGAGTAACATTAACACGTTTGTAATCAGAAACTAAATCTATCTTATTTGTAAAGCATAGGAACTAAATACATCAATTATAAAGTATAGGGATACTAATCAATTCTAACAAAAAGTTGTAAGAAAAATAATATATATGCAATAATAAGTGATATCATTTAGTGGAAAGGAGGTAAAGAAAAGGTGAAAAAAATAGGAACACCATCGAAATGTCTACACATCAAAAAAAGTTCCAGCTTCAGAAAATGGAAACAGAGTCGAAAGGTATAAACATATCAATGGAAACACAGGTGGAAAGGGTAAAGGGTTCATCATTATATTAAAGCTATAATAATAAGAAAAGGGAGGAAACAACTATATATTTAGTAAGAATTAAAAAAACAGGTGGAAAAGTTAGTTGTTGCTAAATTGTATTATTACTTTGTTGAAAATTGATAAATTTTGCTACAGTAAGTTTGAAAAAAGATTACTCTGACTTGTTTATTTATAATGGATAAAAACGTTATTAAAAGGCCTAAAAATACTACATAATTGTTTTTAACTCTTAAAATTTTCTGATTAAAATGAAAAAAAGAAAAAAGAAAAACAGTAAGTAAAAAAGTAAAGTAATTCTCTTATAACTAACTAGTTAATAATAATAGTTAGATAAATAAAAATAGGTGATTTCTTGTATATTGAGAAAGAAAATATCTTAAATGAAGATCTATGTGACTAATCTATAATGGAGTGTAATCTTTAAGCGTGTATTTACTTTGTAGTATCTAAATAATTTATTTATATTTTAAAATATAATTAAAAATTAAAATAAAAATATAAATGTGTATAGTTGGAGCTTTTAAATTGATTAGGTTATTCAATAATTTATAAATAAATGTAAATTTTAATAAATTAATTTTATAAGATTAATTAAATTTAAAATTTATGAAATAAATTATTCTAGTAAAGTTTTTAGGCGTTTCGATTTATTATTATTCTATTTTTAAACATATAGTTTCACTCAAACTAGCCTAGCAGGTTTCTTTGGAGTTCCCACATCAGTTCACCCTTGTCTGTCGTCCACTGTAATCCTTAAAGAATCTCAATTTTCTTGTGTCACATTTTTTCTATCCTTTTCTGAACCTTTTTGTTTTTGCTTATTTTCAGAAAGCTTTGTGATTATTCTCTAATTATCCTTATATAAAGGCATTAGCACATTCAGTTATTCACTCATAAACCTTATAATCTTCTACAAACTCTCAAACAAATGAGGATTTTTCACAGCCTCACATGTTTGGTTCTAACCTTCATCTCCTTCAACCCTTGTAATGCAGAAGAAGCACAAACTATTTTAGAGGCCCTTAGCAGTAACCATTTCCTACAGAAAATATATGAATGGGGAAATGGTGCACAAAGATTCCAAGAAGCTCAGATTCAATTTTCAGGCCCTATGGTGCTGGCAGGAGTATTGTGTTTCATTGCTTCTTCTATATCCAGTGCTGGTGGTATTGGTGGTGGTGGACTTTTCATTCCCATATTGACTATTGTGGCTGGCCTAGACCTCAAAATAGCTTCAAGTTTGTCAGCTTTCATGGTCACAGGAGGGTCTATTGCAAATATCATGTGCAATCTTTGTGCCACAAGTCCTAAATTTGGTGGCAAGTTATTGGTTGACTATGACATAGCACTTTTATCAGAACCATGTATGCTGCTAGGAGTGAGTATTGGAGTCATATGCAACCTTGTATTCCCTGAATGGTTGATTACTATGCTGTTTGCTGTCTTTCTCACTTGGTCTACCTCAAAGACTTGCTACAGTGGAGTGCTATTTTGGAAGACTGAATCAGAAGAGAGGAGGAAAAATGATGGATTTGAAGGGCTTGAAGACGGACTATTAGAACATGGAAGTGGTGAAGTAAGGGAAGGGGGAGTGAAGGTGAACAAAGAACAAGAAGGGATGAAAAGTGTTGAAGAACAGGTTGTGGTTCCTGAAGAAAATATCAGGGTGAGAATCCCTTGGCTGAAATTGCTGGTCTTACTCTTGGTCTGGCTCACTTTCTTCTCCCTCTATCTTCTTCGTGGCAATAAATATGGACAGGTTAGATTTTACTCTTCCTTACTTTTGGCTGTGTAGTGTTGTTATAGATTAATTAAACCGGTTAATTTACTTGACATATGATGATTATTGAATTTATAAAACATGGAAAATGTCAAGTTGTAATAAGCATAAGTGCAGGAGAACAAGAATAGTGTCCCTGAGTTTACTGAATTCAAAATTGAGGGTATCTTTAGTTTCTATTTCCAAAAATTAGTTTTAGTAAATACATAAGCAAAGTTGCTCGGATAACTGGTGGAGGGTGGTGCAAGGTGTACTAATGGAGCAGGGTGTAGAATTGAGGAAGAAGTGAAAAACGATGGAAACATTTGTGAAAACATCTTAGTTGGTTTCTGTTTTTCATTTTTATAATATTTGTTCTGAAAACAATCTTCAAAATTGAATAAATTTTAGATGAGAAATGGTTGCTAAGTAACACATAATTAAATTATTTTTAAAAGCAAAAGGTGAGAGAAAATCAAATCCTCAGAATTCTGTTGTCTATTTTTCTCTTCTGTTGTGATTTCAAGTCCTTTTCATTGTGGTGGAATATAGTGGAAGCAGAAAATCTAGTGGTAGAACATTGTTCTATTATAGCTGCTAGATGTACTTTTCATAAACTTTGTGGTATGGATATTAATTCCTTTAGTTTGGAGGTGTGATTATACATGCATATGATGAATGAACTTGTGATGCAATTGTTGAAATAATAGAGTATCATTCCAATGGAGCCGTGTGGTGTGGGATACTGGATTCTTTCATCAGCTCAACTCCCTATTGCCTTATTGTTCACTGCTTGGATTGTGTACAGAAAAGATAGCCATCAAGATCAAAATCCCATGCAAGAGGTTCGTAAAACACCATACACTGAAAACTAATACTTGAATGTTGCTTAAAGTTACAACCTTATTCAGTCAAATTGGATGCAGGACCAATGCCTATCCTCAAGGGGACCATCAAACAAGCTTATTTTTCCAATGATGGCACTGCTAGCAGGGATATTGGGTGGTGTCTTTGGAATTGGAGGTGGAATGCTGATAAGTCCACTTCTTCTGCATATTGGAATAGCTCCTGAGGTAAGTTCCATGAACATATTAACATCAGATGTACTTCCTTCTATCTTAAAAATGTTGGTTACTTTTCTTTTATTTTCTCAATCTTATTTAAAAAATTAACTTCACTTCTAAACTACCTCTTTATGTTACTTGATGGAAAACTACAAATTTATGAAAACTTGTTCCATTTTAAAGGTCTTGTGGTTGATATTGAATAAACAGTATTTTGGGATGATTCTGTTAAATAAGATGAAAAATTAGTTGATATTTACTTATATTTTCAACAACCATTGATAATTTTCTTTTCATATATTCCATACAAGAAGGAACACATCATGATGATTAACATTAGGCATTAGTGGCTAGTCCAATTCATCAACTCACTAATGATTACAGTGGCTTGGCTAATAAACTGGCATGACTCAGCACTCAAATTATTTTGTTGTATAGGTGACAGCAGCAACATGTTCTTTCATGGTTTTCTTCTCATCTACCATGTCAGCATTGCAATACCTATTGTTGGGCATGGATCACCTAGAGATTGCTCTAATCTTGGCCATAATATGCTTTGTTGCATCTCTTCTTGGGTTGTTGGTGGTGCAGAGAGCAATTCAAAGCTTTGGAAGACCATCCATTATAGTATTTTCAGTTAGCATAGTGATGACTTTAAGTGTTGTTCTAATGACTAGCTTTGGAATTATTCGAACATGGAAAGACTATGTATCAGGGAGATACATGGGATTCAAACTACCATGTTGAAAACCAATTTTGTTCAATGAGTATCTCACTGAATTCGAGTGTCAACATCAGAGTATAAAGTTATGAATCAGGTTAAATTTTTGGACCTTTTGTATTTTATGCAAAACACTCTACCATTTTTTGGTGCTGTGATATTCTCGGATCAAGAACATGTGACAACTTCCCGGAAAAACATATGAATAAAAGTTGTCATTATTGTTGAAAGAAATTCTCTTGACATGTTCTGTCATAAACAAGAACCTAACAAGTGTTGGTTGAAGAAAGCATTGAAAACCCTGCACATGTGGTCTTGGTTCCATCTCGAGATTTTTTTGTTACAAGGAAAAAAATACAGTTGAAAAGAGTCTCACTTTCGTGACTAACAGTTCCTGTAAAGAAAGAACACCGAAACATAAGAAAAATGAGGAAATTGAAGATCTATGTTTTCAGTTTTCATTATCTTTTACCGGAATTATCAAAAAGTGAAATACTCTTCAAAGGAAAACCAAATCCTTTAAAGAATTAATTCTAAATTTTTAATCACTTGTGTTTACCCACATTTGTGTATAATGCTGTAACTGAGGACCATTTTATAAAAGTTAAGAGAGGTACAAAGTTATTTGGGTTTTGCACACTAATTGAATCTTTACAGTCCTTAATGTTAAAATTACTACTTATTAATGATCAGAAAATTAATTATTCATAATAAATTTAGACTTAATTTACACACATTTCCTTAACAATTATTTAAGTTAAACAATTTGTCAACAGCATAAATTATCATTTTGGTTATGCAGTCGTGTATTTATGCAAACTTCACCTTTTTAATTCATATGATTAAAAAACATTCCTTTTAGTGTATACACATTTTTTAATCTCTAATTAATATTATCTACACTTAAGAATAAAAAAAAATCAAAAATCATACATAGAAGTTAAAAGATATTTTTAAGTATAAAACTTATACTTTTATTTATCTGTAAAAGTCAAATAATGTATGAAATTAATGTAAAATTTACATTCATAAGTATATATGAAATAATCGTTCATCCATATCAGATTTCATTATTCCTCATTGACAAATCATATTTAATTTAGGTAAATCAAATTTTATTCACTTCAAAGTGTTGATTGTGTCATATATTTTAATTACTCAATTTGACTTAATGCAACCTAAATAAATTAGGTTGATGATTTTTTTTGAAACTGAACTCAATCTGATTTAATCTTGATAACAGTATTTATAAGTGTAACCCAAGGTCTAATTTGATTAAAATTATCAAGTAATATTAATAAAAGATTAGTAATATAACTATTATTCAACTTATTTTATTATTTTATTTACCAAGTGTATATTTTTTAAATGTTAAATAATAGTCTATTTTAAAAGGTCTGAAGAAATGGTTTGAAATTATTAAATATTAAAATTTTTATGATCAGCAACTCAATATTGAATTTAATAAAAATAAATATAGAAATTCAGTTCAACCCTATCCTGAATTCTTTCACGAGAATAGATAAAGGATTTATCTCTGTAGGCAGCCTATAAATAAATGGATAGATACATGGCAAACAAAATTGCTCAAGTGGATTGAGTGAGTCCCACCGCCCATTCCCCAGTGTTCTGTTGCCCTTTTTTGGAGTTTCCCCTTGTTGCTTTGTTCAAGGCTATTCTTACAGGTTTCATCTAAATTCATGTCCAAATGAACCTCCTAAATAGTGAGTAAAAGGACAAGGAATGCTTTGTGAGCAAAGAATCATTAATAGCAACTACTCAATATAAATTGAGAACTATCTCATGTCACATCTGAATGATACACAAATTATTGGTAATACATATGTCACTGCAGGCCAGACCCAAGCCTCTACAACCAATTTACACAAGCTAGATTCTCTAAATTTTACACTCGTACAATTATCAGAGCAGCAAAAGGACTATATATTAATTTCATTCTGCCGCTAAAGCAGGACAAATAAACAATTAATGTTGGTCATGGATGAAACCTATTGCCAGGCAAAGCTCTCTTTTAACCATAGCTCAAACGGGATTCTGAGGAACGTGTTGATGATGTATGAGTCTGACGCCGTGGAATGCCAATTTCACAGGCATTGACTCTGGCTGCAAAGCGGAGAGAGCAAAGTGACTCGCCAGTGGAAGATTGATCAGGTGAGATGTTGACAAACATCAACGTTTTGGAGTCGCCACCGAGACATGGCTGCCATGAATACAATACTAGTTAAGGAGCATTACAGGAACAAAGCAATTTTAAACTAAGATCTTCCTTGATCAACAATGTAAAATTGATCATATATTTAAGCAGAGTTGTGACATTTGAAAATGTTACAACTACATCAATTCATCAATAATGAAAATTTTAACAGGTTAACAAACCTGGAGAAGGTACGTCAGCTTTGAATTCCTAAAAGGAACATGCTCTTCTTTCTTTCCTCCCAAAGCAAATATGACATCGCTCAAAGACGATAGACTTTTGTTAATAGCCTGAACGTGACAGTAAATAAAATCACTGTTATTAAAAAGAAAAGTAGAATTGTTGGTACGCTGCTCAAGTTAATAGCAATGCAAATCAATAGATACCTGAGTTTCTTTCAACCGCTCTCCCGTTGCCCCACTCCTTGAGAGTCTTTCACTTCCAGCAAGATCAATCAAGTTTAAGACACCTTGGACTTGTTGTTCAGTGTTCTATAAGATAGAGAAAAGTGCATCAGAAAATAATGTCAGGAGGACAAATGAACAGAAACAAAATATGTATTGCGAAAGCATGTACCTCATTTTTCCCACTTATACGCAGTGTAAAGACAAAGTGGCTTCTGGATGACTGTTCATTCATTTGGGTTCTTCCCACTGACCTGAAAAAGACATGAGTGCCACAATTTCTTATTTTCTTTGTTTATGAATATGATCCAATTATTCATAGATTCTAGAGCAATAACAAAAGCACATTTGTCCATAATAAATTATTAAATCTTCTAACTGAATCGAGTACCCTATATATCATAGAAACTTAGCAGCCTCAACCGGTTAATTGAAAAGGAATAACAAGTCATCTGAAATTCATATGGAAGAAAACATTCATTCTTGCACACATCTATCCAGAAAGTTCATTCAAAGAACCTTTCAAACAAGGATTTGCATTATCCAAATATGAAAGACCATATACCTGCTTTGTGCAGCCTGCTGTAGGAGGGAGGAAATCTCATCTGCGCTACAAACATCCTTTATGGTGAGGTCGGAAACATGTGTGTTTCCATTTGCATCATGTTTAATAGTGTAATGCTTGCTGGAAGCACTATTTTCTGTTCGTGCATGATCACTTGACCGATTTGATGATAACAAATCTCTGATGGTCTCATTATATATTTCCAGTATTGATGCCTGGAATTATTTAATTAAATTTTTCAGTTTCCATCAGTAGATGTGGCCACAAGAAAATTGAAAATCAGGATGCCGTATACTGACCTGCATTGTGAACTTCCATCCTTGGTCTTTTAGAGATTGGCTAGTCTGGAATATCTGTTCTAAAGAACGTGGTATCAATCCTTTCAGATCTGGCGCATCAGGCCTACCCATCATAGTATAGGTTTTACCTGAACCCGTCTGTCCATATGCAAAGATGCACACCTGCCATAGTAAACCATGGCCCTCTGTGTCAAGACACGGTTTAGACCAAATCAACACAAACAAAAGCAAGAAAAAATATTTAAAATGGTATATAATCCATTCCACCTCTGTTCTGCATCTCATGACTGAGACAACTTTTCAAGAAATAAACACAACTTTGTTGTCTTCAGCTACCTTAGTAGTCTATTTGAACAAAATACTAGGCTAAAGATTTCATAATAAATAACAAATTCAAAGAATATGTACTTGAAGCGTTGATAGTATACTCAACAAAGAAACTGAGATAAAGAGGACAGTGGATACTTAACAACAACCAAGGTAATCATTAATTAATGATTATTTCCTATGAAGGGCAAAAAACAGACAATCGTACACTGCAAACAATAATAATAACAACATTAATCTTTATCCCACACGCACTGTGTTTCATTTAAATAAAAAATGAAAAAAAAAAAAGAGTATCCCAGAGCTAATATAATCATTTAATTTTGGTTTTACCACCACTGCACCAAAGATGTTTGTAGGATTGCACAAATGCGAGAATCATCCCTGGTATTTCAAAGAGTGAAAATCGTTGTCCCAAACATAGGCACTAGGGTACGTTAGTTTTTTTTTTTTCTAGTCCCAAACACAATGGCTATTTTTTTTTTTCTCTAGCTAACCGTTTTGATACTGTACTGTGATCTGCCAGACAAATACTGAACGTAAAGGAGGTCAACTAGAAATTACCTTGTAGCCATCAAGTGCACTTTGTACCAGCTGTGATATCTCTACAAAAACGTCCTGCTGAGAAGCCTCGTGATCGAACACCTTGTCAAATGTGAAATTGTACTTCTGGCCACCTGATCATTAATAGGTGAGATTGTAACACTAGTCAAAGCATGCATACTACACGAAACACGTAAATCATCAAATACAATAGCAGTACACATTTTTGTATACATACCGCTTTGTAACAATTCAATGCCCCGACCAAGCGCTTCTGTTGACGTTGGGAAAGAAACAACCGTTTCTGTTCCCGTACTGTCATCTGGTAGGAGTGGCCGTACACGACAGAAAACACGAATGTTTCCTTTTAATTCCTGAAAATGAAGTTAATTGGATACCATTGACATCTAAGTAGAGATTTACATTATACAAACCAAAGAAATTATATATGAAAAGCAAACAATACCAGAATAGTGTTATGTAGTTTTTTTCTTAGCTTCTCTCCTTCAACTACTTGAAATTCTTTATCTGCCAAACGATCCTGTAGCTCCTGTATAATTCTCTTCTGTTCTTTGAACACTGTTCTTGTTTCTGAAGCTGATAGATTAGCATTCTAACAGAAAAAAAAAAGTAAAGTTGTTTCAGGTCTCGTAGTCAAAAACATTAAATCACTCTGCAAGAAAATTATATGGTACGCAACTGCTCCATGCCAAGAATAAAAACCAACTATATTACCTTTAACTTCTCTTTTTCAGCAAACAACTGCTGCTGCAGTACATGTATTTGTTCCTTTTGAGATGAACAAGTCTCCTGTAAGGAAACCCCACCATAACATAAATCCACTGGGCACAGAAGTGCACTATTAATGAAATAAAAGAAAAAAAAATATATAAAAGTGAACAAAACAAAACAACAAACCTCAAGAGCATTTGTTTTAATCATCAACTTATCCAATTGTGTACATGTTTTCCCAGTAGATTCTTTGTGCCTTGCTACTTCTTCAGTTAAAACATGTACTTGCCCCAATTGACGGTCACGGTCATCTCTAATCTGCTTCAACTCTTCACGAAGACATTGGAGCTCGTTCGCAAAAATTTCTTTCTGCTTTATGGCCTCATCCTGTAAAACCTGAAAAACAGATAAAAAGATTTTGAAAAAACAGAGGCAACGAACACAAACACAAAAAGGAGACCGACTATCAAGATACACTTCAATGACAAGAGAGGGAGTTAATGCTAATAATAACATCACACTTCAATGACAAGAGAGGGAGTTAATGCTAATAATAACAGTACTAGTAAAATGCATTAGGTTCTTCACAACAAGATTACTTGTGACATTTTAAGAAGGATGTTAAAATTAAAGGTAAGCTATCGTTGTCCAGTTAATCACTTCCATTTCACATGTAGCAAAATAATTATCAAAATGTTCACATAATAATTCATTTGATTTTAAAAATTTATTCAAATCAGTGGGAAAGATTCACAAAACAACACAGTTCATGGACCAAAAAATCGTCCATCACTTCGTAGAATGAGAGAAAAAAATACAGATATAACTTACTTTAAGAGATAACAACTGATCCTGCAAGGCCTTATTGTGGCCTCTTACATTGCTAAGGCTCTCAACAATGGTTGCTTTCTCTGTTTCAAGTCGTTTATGGGCCTCATTAACTGTTTCAAGATCAAACTGAAGACGACTATTGTACTGCTGCAAGCTCATATTATACTCCTGTGATCGCTTGTACAAATCTTCATTTGAAATGGCCTGCAAAACTCAATAGTTTCAAAAGGAACAGATAATGAGGGAATCTGTAGGATTCAAATAGCAGAAAACATGAACATCGCAGAATTTATCCAAGAGGACAATAATTTTGTATAACTCGTAGGTAAAGTTCAATAGTCCAATATTTTACCAATAACAGTCTTAGAATATAGCATTTAATCACCTTCTTCTCAGCAACTGATTTCTCTTCTCGAACTTTCTCAAGCTCAGCTGATTTCTCATCCCTAACTTTCTCAGCTTCAGTTCTGACTTCCTTTTCTTTACCATAAGAATTAATCGCTTCCTAGATTTGAAGCCAAAAGAAAAGAGATCATTAGGAAATAAAGTACTTCTCTTAGATATTCCACAAAAAAGATAGCAGGCAACGTTACCAATTTATCTGATTCTTCCTTCACAATTCTCTCTTCCAGAACGGAAATTTTCTTCCTCGAATCAGATAGAACCTCCTTTAACTCATCAATCTTATTCTTCATCTCAGTCTCTGATAATACAGAAATGTATGGTTATAAAAATAATTATCCTTTCCATATGAATTTTCTGAACTGACAACCAAAAATAATAAATTCTATCCGGGCATTAAGGGACTACAGAGTCAATCTTGTTCTTCATCTCAGTCTCTGAAAAAACAGAAATGTTTGGTCTTAAAATAACTGATCTGACAACCAAAGATAATAAATTTTATCCGGGCATCAAGGGACTATAGAGTCAATCAAAGAAAATTTAAAATAAAAATTACTAGGTCTTTCAAATAGAACAAATTAAAACAAAATATATAAACCCTCAACAAGCTAAATACATCACCAAATAATTGTAATAACTAGATTACCATTTCACTGTGTATTGAAGAAGGAACGTCACACTATTTATATGAGTAAACTCTACTTCACCTAAACCCCTACCTGTTACTAACCACACAACAAACAATACAACAATATAGAAACTCCTTCTCCGCTCAACACAATAAGTACAACACAAATAGTAGCTAGCACGCATCTAAACACAATTTTAAGAAATTTTCAATAGTATATCAGCATTTCGACTCAACTTATTCTCAAAAATGTCCGAAGAGATGAAGAGATAAAACACACCAGTATCATTGTACTTCTTCTCAGAAGCCTCTAGCTCAGACTGAAGCTTTTCCTTTTCTTGAACATACCCTTCTTCAATCCTTTTATACCAGCGAACGCAGGCCTTAAGGCGCTTAATAAGATCCGTCATCTGCTCCATCTTTTTCTGCCAAACAAACCACAAAACAATAAAGAACAAAAGGAAAGAAAAAATGTTGACTAATTGATTAAATCAAGAACATCACAAAACAAACCTTATTATCATAGGTGTTCCCCTTCTTCTTTTCATTGAGCAAAGCCTCCACCTCCTCTTTCGTGAAATCAACCGCCTCGGTGACATCGCTCGCCGTGTTAACATCCGAGCGATTGGTGACAACGGAAAACGGTGTCCTAGCCCTCCCAGCAGCAGCAGCACCGCCCTGTCGCTCCATCTTCTCAGCTCCGATACCCCTGCGACGCTTGTCCAGAGAAGCTTCTTCGGGACCCACCTTTTTCTGAAAGCGAAAACGAGGTCGTTTAGAGGGAAAAGCTGCAATTTTTTGATTGTAAGGAAAGAAATAAAGATTGGAGTGGAAGGAGCAAAGGCTTTACATACATTGCTTTGATTGCGGGAAGCCATGTGAAGCTTGGGAAATGAAGGTTTTGAGGAGAGAAATTGAAGTGAAGTGAAGATTAGGGTTCAGAGATAGAAATGTGTGGAGCGTGAATTTTGAATTTCGATCTGGGGAAAGGTACCTTCCGTCTTCTTCTGGTTATGGAAGTAAGTCCTCTTAGTCTCTTGTTTTCAAATTATTATAAATTTTGAAACCAACGGTCACATTGGTTGCCCTACAACTATAAAAGAAAATAATTAAATAATTCTTACAACTATAAAAGAAAATAATTTAAATAATTCTTATAATAGTCACTGGCTATTATTTAAAAAATGTTAAAATAGTAAAGCTATGTAATGTCCTTGTAAATGCCATTCCATCCTAATCTATTACATTAAAATGGATAGAGTATCATTTTAGTATACTTTTTTTTTATACCCTGTGTGTATAATAATATATGAAAGATGATTTCTCAGAATTTAAAAATAATAAAGCATGTATATCTGTAGGCTAAATTAATATTCCTTAATATTTTATTTTTCAAAAATAGAATGATCAAAGAAACTCCTCTCAGTTTACACTTTTGAGCAATATAAAAAAAGAGTTGGCATCTTTCCACACACAAATCAATGTCAAACACCTGCAGTGAACACTAGGGACTGTTATTGTGGCTTTCCACTGTCAAAAGCCAAATGCAGTTACACATTATTTGTTTGGGGTCCTGATATGTGAGGAAATTGATTTGTATTACAAACAGTTATTTACTGTTCATTGTTGAATTTGGAGCACTTTTAAGGTGCAAATTAATTATCCAAGAATTATTATTCCAAGGTTGTGATTGCTGGTTCAGATTTATATTAAAATCTAGTAATAATTATTCACATGCGCATTACTCTAGATTGTTTTTATCATTTTAAAAACAATTTTATTTAAGAAAAGTATAACTCAGACATTAAACATTCATTCCTAAAATATGAAACTCTATTAAAGAATAAATTCGTTACTCATTCAGGTAACACCAATGAAAATTTACATTTCTAAATTAATCGCGAAAAGATATTAAAAGGTAACAACATTATCACCAATTGATATTACGAGTAAAGACGAGTTTATAAAATTATAAATCATAAAATAATAAGATGAAAAAAATAAAAAGAAAAATATTTGAAGGATGCCATAAAAGAAATAAAAAAGATGCAGGGTAAAAATGTCTTTGATTTTATTTAATTAAAATTAAAACTCAGCTAAATTTAATCAAAAATATGCAGATTCTTAATTTTTAACTTAGTTTGGATTTTTTTTAATTTTAATTGAGTGGTGTTATCCTTACAACATACATAGCAAGATAAAATTATAATTACATTAATTTTTAATTAAAATTAAGTTTGAATTCAATACATTTTTCCAAGAAGGTAAATAATTAGTGTAGGAAAAAAAATTGCGATCACATATTTTTATGATTTTATTCGATGATCACATATTTTTATGATTTTATTCGATGATCCTTCCACGATCTTGCGTGAAATTTAAATCACAAATACATACAATATTATGATCCTACAATTCTATGATTAAAATTTCGATTTTAACTACCTTGGTTACTACATTTTCAAGAACATGAGGAAAATTGCATTTATGGCAATCTCTATTTCTTCTCTAATTTCTCAATTAACTTTGGAAATATGATGGGTGGAAGATATTTCAAAGATGAGAAAGATTAAAAGAGGTTTTTATATGAAAAAAGTTGAACAAGAAGGAATTCAGATTTGAATTCGTCAGATTTGTGAATGTAAAGAATGTTGATATACTGGGAAAAGAACTTGATAGAATTAGGATAAGAAACGTGAATCTCTACATTAATATACTAAGATATATATATAAAAGAGGGAAGAATAAACATATTAGTGGGAACTAAAGCAAATAATTCCACAGAAAGCTCTAAAAGCTATTGCTTAATAGAACGTATGCAAAGGCACTTAAAGGGATGAATATGGGCAACAATTCAAAGGAAGAATGGAATGGATTTGACATCAAAGTCATTGAGAAAGATGCAAAACGGTTACAAGCAAGTTTGGTTGAAAGACTTCATAACTACGATCTTGTAGAATCAATTAATTTCATATTGGGATGAATGAATGTTTGAGAGAGAGATATAAGGGGGATAACATAATATTGACCTCACGTGATGATGGAGTAAATGTAACCTAAGTTGTGGAAGAGAATAAAAGATGGCTTGAAACTTTCTTTGAATCAATTGTCACATGGCCAACCAAGAAGTTCTTGGAAATAAAATTGTGACCTTTACTATATAGTGTTAATGAAATGTTCAAAATACTCACGAGTATTAATAATGATAAAGTACGGTCTTTCCTCCGTGTTTCTTCTTTGTCATCCCTCTTTCTATATTGTGGTGTTCTCTGTCACTAAAGTTCTTCATTGTTGCATTATCTGACATCCATGCCTTCTCACTCGTGACATTATCTCTACCTTCAGTTCTTCATCCTTCCAAAATGTGAATTCCACTAATTAACCCTTTATGAGAAGTGTTTTCAACAACTATTAAAGGGTTAAACACTCGTCCTAACGTGCTCTAACATTCCTGCATGTTCTAGAGTTCCTCCACTTGTATGGACGATGCTCTGGAGCTCCTTTGCTTGTCCTAACAGTGCTCCGCTGTTTACTAGATTATCTTAGGTCTTAAGTACTAACAGTATTGTCTACTATAAAAGCGTCTAATGCTTCTTTCTCTTTGTAACTCTATTTTGAACCTAATACAATATATTCTTTTGCTTTCCGTTGTTCTTCTTCTTACTTTTTCTTTGTTCTTTCTTGCAACAACTCACCACCGTCCCACGAACTATCTTCAACCATTACTATAGGTTTCTCCAATGGCCTTCATTGCTTTGCACCTCAATTCAAAATAATAATGTCAAGAACAGTTTTAGTATTTTATAAAAAATGTATAGTACAAGAAGCAACTGCCTACTTATTTGCAATTAGTCCCAACAGACAACAACTTAGCCTAACCACTTCGTAATAACAAAATCAACAAGGCAAAATTAGCATGCGAAGTGCATTTGAAATTAATCAAAGATGGAAATCTAGGGCACAAAAGAAAAGGGGAGAAGAATGTGAAGGCCAAAATATTGAGTTTGATCTGCATAGCAAGCAAACTGGGCAACTACTACAAACCTAAAGTTGGAGGCAAGATAGTTTATCTGAGGAAGACCAACACGAACCTAAAACGGGGACAAGAGGAGCCAGAGGTCTTCAAGGAAAGAAGGAATTTATGGGTTGGAGAATCTAGTTAGAAGGTTCAAGTACAACACGTGGAGGAACATGATCGAGACAGTGGTGTGGAGCAGAGGAGAAATATCAATTAAATTATCCAAAATATTAGCAACTTTATTTCTGACAATGTAATTCATAATTGGCTTATGATTCGATTTTAAAAAGGTTTTGTAATACATTATGAACAAACTAGGATTTTGTAGTAAATGGATAGGATGACTGAGATGATGTATTAAATCAACCATTATTTCAATTTTGGTTAATGGGAGCCCCACTAGAGAATTCAAACCCTCAAAAGGATTAAGACAATGTGACCTTATAACACCATTTTTGTTCCTTATAGACAAAAGGTCTGCAAAAATGGTAAGACAGACTGTCAATAAACAACTATACACAGGATTGAAAGTGGGGAGAAATAATACTATAGTCAATTTGTTACAATTTATTAATGATACATCGTTCGTGTGTGATGCAAATATCCAAAATATCATAATGATTAGGTGTATTCGTAAATGCTTTGAATTGGATTATTGGCTTTTCACAAAAGCAATATTGGATCTCTAGGAGTTGATGATAGTATCATCAAGAGGTTTTCTAGGGTCTTAAATTGTAACATGATGAAATAACCAATGGGTATGCATGTGGAAGAAAATCCTAGAAAACAGTTTTTGACAACTAATGTTGGATAAAGTAGGAAAAATTATCTAGATAAAAGAAAGGGAGGACCTATCCTTTGTTGGATGTATTGGCCTGATTAAATTTGTTTTACTGCTCTACATTAATATTTTTTTCTCCTTTTATAACGCCCCAACTATTAGTTGTAAGTGTATTACGAAAATACAAAGAAACTTTCTTGGGGATTGGGGGTTGAGGTATAAAGGTGGCATGGATGAAATGGAAAAAATATGTGCAACCCTAAACACAAGGAGGGATTGGGAATTAAAGACATAAAATCCTTTAATAAAACACTTTTGGCTAAATGAAAATGGAGAATGGGGTCCGGTAAGCAATGACCATGAAGAGATATATTAACGTCAAAATATAGAACACAGAAAAGCCTTAAAAGAAATAAAGGAAGAAATATGAGTCATACTGGCAGAGAGACTTATGAAAAATGGTATGTGGGGTAAGACAACAAAGGAGGTGGTTTGACAATAATATTGAGTGGATAGTGGGTAAGGGGACTAAAATAAAGTTTTTGAAAGATTGTCAACACCCGATTTTGTCTGGGTAATATTTTAATTAAAGCATATTGATAAAAAAAAAGAATAATAACATAAAAAATATTTATTAGTTTAAGTTTTCTTGAAAAAAATAATGATAACAATAAAAAAACAAAATATAAATAATAAATTTGAATTTTTCCATTAATAAAAATAAAGAAAATGAATTTTTCCATTAAAAAAATAATAAAATAAATAATTAATAATAAAAAAACGAAAATAACAAGAAAATAACAAAAATATCTTAATTTAAAACAACAGCATCTGAAAATTAATAAATAAATAATAAATAAAAAATAATAAAAACAAATATTAAAAAAATTAGTCTTATGTCACCAACATGCATTTTCATAAATATATCAATTCACTACACCACACCGCACATCCTTTCCTTCAAACTGCACCATCATGCCATGTAGAAAATAGATGGAAAAAAGAGGCATAGAAGGAGTCACCAAGATTCGAACAAACTGGCGCCTTAGACCAACTAAGTCATCTTGACTTTGTTGTTACATTCTTTCATAATAAATTCAAATACCTATCAGTACTTGTTCTTCGCAAGCCATTAAACTGCTCCCTGCAACCCCATATATTTAGACCTACACCCATAATTCTTTTTGTTTCCGGAAATACCCCTTTAGTTCTTTTTATAAAAAAAATAAAGAAAATAAAAAGTTTTGACATATTGTGTTTTTTTTTCTTTTTTAAAGAAAATGTTTAATTTCTAACTATCCAAATTTTGATTTGAAAAGTTATGATGACTCGATTGAATTCTTAAAATGGTCGTTCGCACCGTACAAGAGTTTAATTCGGGAAGTTTTAACTTTGATTGGAATACCAAAAGACCGCACGCGTCTACGGTATCCAAATTTGAAG
>Ga0209700_104170_pt1 | contig 26475 bp, 28 predicted proteins | sample SiratroredBW_FD_187528 | JGI IMG/M metagenome (GOLD analysis project Ga0209700, IMG submission 187528) | Root nodule microbial communities of legume samples collected from California, USA - Siratro red BW (SPAdes) (version 2) | ecosystem: Host-associated > Plants > Roots > Nodule | place: USA... | reverse complement strand
AGCGCTTGCCAAGCCAACAGACCGGTGAGCGGGCGGGGTCAAGGCCGCCAGCCGCCGTAGGCGGGGGCGCGCCAGCGCCAGCCTTGAGGCCGCCCGCTCGCCGGGCTACTTCGCCACAGTTGCTCTGTTTGGAGGGGGAGCAAGACGGGAGCAAAACTCGGGCGAACCCGCCGCGAGGATGCGGGCGTGTGTCTGCGATTTAGTTGTGAATGGAAAGAGCGACGTCGCTATCCGCGAACTCCGTCATTGCGAGCGCAGCGAAGCAATCCAGAATCCTCCACGGAGGGACTCTGGATTGCTTCGTCGCAAGGGCTCCTCGCAATGACGACGCGGCAGGCAGGTTAGCTTCCTATCCGCGGCCGGGATTTCGGCTGGACTCCAGTTGCGCCCACCCGCTGCCCTCTCGCCCGACGGAATATTTCCGCGCTTGCCAATCAGGCCGGTGCGGTTCAGAAAAAAGAGCCAAGAAGAAACGCGAGCGGAGACCTGAAGTTTGACCATCAAGGGCAAGGCCTACATTGCCGGGATTTTTGAACACCCGACCCGGCATGCGCCGGACAAATCCACCGCGCAGCTCCACGCCGAGGTCGCCAAGGGTGCGATCGAGGATGCCGGGATCAGCAAGGACGATGTCGACGGCTATTTCTGCGCGGGTGATGCGCCAGGCGGCGCCTGGCCGATGGTCGACTATCTCGGCCTGAACACCAAGAAGCTTCGTCACGTCGATTCCACCGAGACCGGCGGCTGTTCCTACATCATCCATCTCGGCCATGCGGCTGAGGCGATCGCCGCGGGCAAGTGCTCGATCGCGCTGATCACGCTGGCCGGCAAGCCGCGCACGGGCGTGATGCCGCCGCGTGCGGCCGGCGCCGAGGTCGATTTCGAGTCCGCTTACGGCGCGACCACCCACAATGCCTATGGCATGTGTGCCATGCGCCACATGCACGACTATGGCACCACGAGCGAGCAGCTGGCCTGGATCAAGGTCGCGGCCTCGCACCACGCACAATACAATCCGCATGCGATGCTCAAGGACGTCGTCACCGTCGAGGATGTCCTGAACTCGCCGATGATCTCCGATCCCCTGCACCGCATGGATTGCTGCGTCGTCTCCGACGGCGGCGGCGCGCTGATCGTGACAACGCCGGAGATTGCGAAGAGCCTGAAGAAGCCGCTTGTGCGTTTGATCGGTCATGGCGAAGCCATGAAGGGGCCGCGCGGCGGCAAGGATCTCGATCTCACTTACTCCGCCGGCGTCTGGTCCGGCCCGCGGGCATTCGAGGAAGCCGGCATCACGCCGAAGGACATCAAATACGCCTCGATCTATGACAGCTTCACCATCACCGTCTTGATGCAGCTCGAGGACCTCGGCTTCTGCAAGAAGGGGGAGGGCGGCAAGTTCGTCGCCGACGGCAATCTGATCTCCGGCGTCGGCAAGCTGCCGTTCAACACCGACGGCGGCGGCCTCTGCAGCAACCATCCAGTCAACCGCGGCGGCATGACCAAGATCATCGAGGCCGTGCGCCAGCTGCGCGGCGAGGCGCATCCGAAGGTGCAGGTCAAGAATTGCGATCTCGCCATCGCCCACGGCACCGGCGGCCTCCTGGGTGTCCGCCACGCTGCCTCGACCGCCATTCTGGAGCGCGTGTAATGAGTGAAGCCAAAAAATATCCGGCCCCGGTGACGAACCCGGAGACTGCCGCGTTCTGGAACGCAGCCAAGGAAGGCAAATTCATGATCAAGCGCTGCACCGCTTGCGGCGAAGCGCATTACTTTCCGCGCTCTATCTGTCCGTTCTGCTATTCCGACAAGACCGTGTGGGAGGAGGCTTCGGGCGAGGGCACGATCTACACCTACAGCCTGATGCGGAAGTCGCCGACCGGTCCTTACGCGATTGGCTACGTCACGCTGAAGGAGGGGCCGTCGGTGCAGACCAATTTCGTCGACTGCGATCTCGAGACGCTGAAGATCGGCCAGAAGGTGAAGGTGGTGTTCAAGCCGACCGACGGCGCACCGCTGCCGTTTTTTACGCCGGCTTGATTACTTTCTTCCTTCTCCCCTTGTGGGAGAAGGTGGCGCGAAGCGCCGGATGAGGGGTCTGTCTCCGCGGAGAGAGATTGCAACGCGGAAGCAACCCCTCACCCAAATGCGTATGTGGCCGGCACCTCGTGGCCCTCTCCCACAAGGGGAGAGGGCACATTGATGAGCGCCGGTGAAATTCGGGAGGAAGACAAACAACATGTCCGCCAGATACGAAGAACTCAAAGGCCTGAAAAACATCGGCCAGAAATACGCCTACACCGATCGCGAAGTCATGCTCTACGCCTACGGCATCGGCCTCGGCGCCGATCCCATGGACGAGAAGGAGCTCGCCTTCGTCAACGAGGGCACGCTGACGCCGCGGCCGCTCAAGGTGGTGCCAACGTTCGCGTCCGTCGCCGCGTGGGGTTCGGGTCCCGGCGAAATGAACCTCAACCGCGTGATGGTGGTCGACGGCGAGCGCGACATCACCTTCCACCAGCCGCTGCCAGTGGCCGCGCGCATCACGGCCGATTCCTCCGTGCTCGAGGTCTACGACAAGGGCAAGGACAAGGGCGTGGTGATCAGTCACCAGACCGTGCTGAAGAACGAGAAGGGCGAGAAGCTGGCTACTCTGGTGGCCTCGCGCTTCGCCCGCGGCGATGGCGGCTTTGGCGGGCCGAACCTGACCCAGCCAGATCCGCACAAGATTCCGTCGCGCAGCCCCGACAAGACCATCGACATCACGACGCGTCCCGACCAGGCGCTGGTCTATCGCCTCTGCGGCGACCGCAACCCGCTGCACTCCGATCCCGAGTTCGCCAAGAAGGCCGGCTTCCCGCGCCCGATCCTGCACGGCATGTGCACCTACGGCATCACCTGCCGCGGCGTGCTGCAGACCTATGCCGATTACGACGCTTCCGCCTTCCGCCAGCACGTCGCGCGGTTCTCTTCGCCGGTCTACCCCGGCGAGACCGTGACCATGGACCTCTGGAAGGACGGCAACGTGATCTCGTTCGAAGCCAAGGTGAAGTCGCGCGGCGTCACCGTGATCAAGAACGGCAAGACGGTGCTGGGTTAGCAACACGGTACGGCCGCCGTCTCCCTCGCCCCGCTCTTGCGGGGAGAGGGCGGGGTGAGGGGCTCTCACCACGAGAAGGGACGGTATTGAGACCTGTACCCCCCACCCGGATCGCAAGGGCGATCCGACCTCTCCCCGCAAGCGGGGCGAGGTGGAAGGAAAAGCAAACAGGGAGAAGCCACCATGGGACTACTCGACGGCAAGGTTGCGCTGATCACCGGCGCGGGCGGGGGGCTCGGTGAGGCCTATGCAAAGCTGTTCGCGCGGGAAGGGGCGTCCGTCGTCGTCAACGACCTCGGCGGACCCCGCGACGGCTCCGGCGCTGACAAGTCCATGGCGCAGCTTGTGGTCGATGCGATCAAGGCGGAGGGCGGCAAGGCGGTCGCCAACGGCGCCGACATCTCCACCATGGAGGGCGGTCAGTCGGTGTTCGACGACGCCATCAAGCACTTTGGCCGCGCCGACATCCTCGTCAACAACGCCGGCATCCTGCGCGACCAGACCTTTCACAAGGCGTCTGAAGCCGACTGGGACAAGGTCATCAAGGTGCATCTGAGGGGCACTTTCTGTTGCACCATGCCGGTGTTTCGCTGGATGCGGGAAAACGGCGGCGGGGTCATCGTCAACACCTCCTCGACCTCGGGCCTGATCGGCAATTTCGGCCAGACCAATTACGGCGCGGCCAAGGGTGGCATCTGGGGCCTGTCCAACGTGCTGGCGATCGAAGGGCGGAAGTACAACATCCGGATCTGGACGCTGGCCCCGGGCGCGCTGACCCGCATGACCGCAGACCTGCCCCGCTATAAGGAGAACCCCTCGGCGGCGCTGGGGCCGGACGGCATCGCACCGGCCGTGCTATACATGGTCAGCGATTTGTCGGGCGACCAGACCGGCAAGGTGCTGGGCGTGTCCGGGCCCCGCGGCGTGCGCGAAATGCGGATGATGGAAATGGAAGGCTGGAAACCGCCGCACTCGGGCTGGAAGGCCCAGGACATCGTCGATCACGCCAAGGAGATCTTCTTCTCCGAGGAGCAGATCAAGATGGGGGCGCGGCGGTTTTAGCCATCGACAGAGAGAAATAAGGAAGACGATGAAACTCACCGCCGACGCCAAGGGCACCTTCGCAATCGCGCCGACGCCGTTCCACGACGACGGCCGGATCGACGAGCGCTCGATCGACCGCCTGACAGATTTCTACGAAGAGGTCGGCTGCGACGGCGTCACGGTGCTGGGAATCCTCGGCGAGGCGCCGAAGCTCGATGCCGCCGAGGCCGAGCAGGTGGCGGTGCGCTTCGTCAAGCGCGCCAAGAAGATGCAGGTGATCGTCGGCGTCTCCGCGCCGGGTTTTGCCACTATGCGCTCGCTGGCGAAGGCCTCGATGGATGCGGGCGCGGCCGGCGTCATGATCGCGCCGCCGCCCTCGCTCCGCACCGACGACCAGATCGTCGGCTATTTCAAGCAGGCCGCCGAGGCGATCGGCCCGGATGTGCCCTGGGTGCTTCAGGACTATCCGCTGACACTCTCGGTGGTGTTCACGCCCGCCGTGATCCGCAAGATCGTCACGGACAATGCGAACTGCGTGATGCTCAAGCACGAGGACTGGCCAGGGCTGGAGAAGATCTCGACCCTGCGCAATTTCCAAAAGGACGGCTCGCTCCGTCCGCTCTCGATCCTCTGCGGCAATGGCGGGCTCTTTTTGGATTTCGAGATGGAGCGCGGCGCCGACGGTGCCATGACCGGCTATGCCTTCCCGGAACTCCTGATCGACGTCGTGCGCCTCTCCAAGGAGGGCAAGCGCGACGCCGCGCATGATCTGTTCGACGCGCATCTGCCGCTGATCCGCTACGAGCAGCAGCCGGGCGCCGGTCTTGCCGTGCGCAAATACGTGCTGCAGAAGCGCGGCATCATCGCTTCCAGCGCGCAGCGCAAGCCTGGCGCGACCATCACCCCGGCGGCGAAGGCGGAGGTCGAGTATCTCCTCTCGCGCGTCGCCCGTGTCGACAAGCGCGCCAATCTCGGCCCGCAATCCAGCGCCGCAGGTTAGTCGCATGGCTGAAGCTGCCGCATCACGCCCTGCCTCGACCATTCTCCTGCTGCGCGACGGTGCGGGTGTCGACGGCAAGAGCCGCGACGAGATCGAAGTCTTCATGATGGTTCGCCATCATCAGATCGAGTTCAACTCGGGCGCGCTGGTGTTTCCCGGCGGCAGCGTCGATGCCGGCGACAAGGAGATCGTCGCTCGCGCCGATCTTTATTCGGGCGGCGAGGGCCTCAGCGAAGCGGACCGCGGCTTTCGGATTGCCGCGATCCGCGAGACCTTTGAAGAAAGCGGCATCCTGCTGGCGCGATCGAAGGATTCGGGCGCGCCGGTCGACGCCAAGCGTGCCGGCGAGATCGCGGATGCGCATCGCGTCGCGCTCAACGAGCATAATATTAGCTTCCTGAAAATCCTCGAAGATAACGGCCTCCAGCTCGCGCTCGACACGCTCGTGCCGTATGCGCACTGGATCACGCCGGAGGGCATGCCGAAGCGCTTCGACACCTGGTTCTTTCTTGCGGCAGCACCGCCCGATCAGCTCGGCGCCCATGATGGTCGCGAGTCCACGGATTCGATCTGGGTCTCGCCGCGCGAGGCGGTGGAGGGCGGGGAGAGCGGCCGCTTCAAGCTGCCGTTCCCGACCACGCGCAATCTGATCCGGCTCGCCAAGCAGCCAAACGTGAGTGCCGCACTGGAGCACGCCCTTGGGATGTCGATCGTCACGGTCATGCCTGTGATGACCAAGACTGAAACCGGCCGCCAGCTCCGCATTCCCCGCGAGGCCGGCTACGACGGCGAGGTGTTCGAGGTCGGGGCGCTCGGCTAGGATAGTTCGACACCAAACGAAGTATCGGCGGCTGCGGACGCGCTAGGTTCCGTTCATCGCGAATGGACGGGACGCAACGCGTGGACAACCGGCAGGGTACCAACATCGCTGTCGAGCTGGCGCTGCTGGTCGCGCTCGCAACGCTCTGGGGCGGCTCCTACACCTTCATCAAGCTCGGCGTCGCCACCATCCCGCCGATCACGCTGATTGCGGCGCGCACCGCCATCGCGGGCCTGTTGCTGCTGGCCGTCATGTGGTTGCGGGGCATCAGGATGCCGACGGATGCGGCGACCTGGCAGCGCTTCGCGTTTCAGGCGGTGCTCAACAGCGTGATCCCCTGGACGCTGATCGCCTGGGGCGAGCGCCATGTCGATGCCGCGCTCGCCACCATCCTCAACTCGGCCGGGCCGATCTTCACGTTCCTGCTCACGGCGCTGATCACCCGCCACGAGGCGACGACGCCGCGAAAGCTGTTCGGCGTGATCGCCGGCATGGCCGGCATCCTGCTGATCGTCGGCGTCGATGCCTTCCATGACATCGGCAGCGGCCTGCTGGCGGAGGCGGCGATCGTGGCCGCGACGATCTGCTATGCCTGCGCCGCGATCTTCGGCCGCAGTTTCAAGGGGCTCGATCCCATGGTGCCCGCCGCCGGCTCGCTGCTGGCGGGCGCGGCGGTGCTGATCCCGGCCTCGCTCGTCGTCGAGCAACCCTGGACGCTGTCGCCCTCGCTGGCATCCGTGTTGGCTCTGCTGGCGCTCGCGGTGTTCTCGACCGCAGCAGCGTTTGCGATCTACTTCCGCTTGATCCAGACCCTAGGCTCGGTCGGGACCACCGCGCAGGCCTATCTGCGCGTCCCCATCGGGGTTGCCATCAGCGTCGCCTTCCTCGGCGAGACCTTGAGCCGGACCGCCTGGATCGGGCTGGCCTGCGTCGTCCTCGGCGTTGCCGCCATGACGATCCCGGCCCGGCGGCGGACAAGCCTCAAAGGCTCATAGTCCGAAACGGAGGAGGGGCGGCAGGCCCGATATTAAGGATATTCGGCGGCCAGAGGCATGTTCCCCCGGGGGCGCAATACGTCGTATATTGGACCTCCAATAGCCCGGTCCCCCAAACACCAATGTCCGCCGAATTGACGCCGACCCCTGAGAAAAAGCGAACTTTTTCGCTCTCCATAGGCCAGCTCACCTTCGGCAGCTTCCTGTTGGTGCTGGCGGTGATCATCGTCACCTCGACCGCGAGCGTGATCGCGATCCGGCATATCGACACAACGTTCGCCGAGCTGCAACGGCTCCAGAGCGTTGGTGACCTCGCCGAGGACATCGACCGCCGCATGAACGAATTGCGCCTTGCCGCGCGCGACTTCGTCACCGATCCCGGCGCCGGCATCCAGTTCCAGCAGGTCGGTGAGGCGGCTTCGGCCTTAAGTGACATCCTGAAGAAGACCCGCATCGAGCTCGCGCCCGAGCAGCAGGACATGATCGACGGGGTCACCGAGCGGCTGGCGACCTACCGGACCGGCCTGGAGCGGATCTCGACCCTGATCGACCGCCGCGCCCAGCTGCTCGCCGGCCTGCCGCCGCTGCGCGACCGGTTCGACGCGGCCGTCGCCGGCACTGCGGACCGCGAGCTGGCCTCCCGCCTGTCCGAGGCGCAGAGCCGCATCGCGCTCGGACTGCTGGCGCGCAACCCGTCCGCGGCCGAGCAGGCCGCGGAGGGAATGCGGGCGATGGACATCGCCGATGGCAAGCTGAGGTCGGCCGTCAACGATTACGCCGAGGCGATCATGGCGGTCGCCGTCCGCGAGCGGCAGATCGCCGACATCGACCGCGAGGTGCTGGGCACCGAGGGCCGGCTGATTGGCCGCGTCACCGAATTGCTGCGCGAGGTCAGCGCCCGGCGCGGCCACGTGCTGTCGCGCGATTTCGCCCGCACGCTGACCGAGGCGCGGTGGCAGAGCATCGTGCTCGGCACGGTCGGCGTGCTGATCGGCATCGGCGCCGCGCTGTTCGTGGTGCGCAGGACCGTCCGTCCGCTCGCCCAGATCGCGCGCTCCATTCGCGCGCTTGCGGCGGGCCAGAAAGACACGTCGATCCCGTCGGCCGACGTCGACAACGAGATCGGTGACATCGCACGGGCGGCCGAGGTGTTCCGCCGCGCGCTCGAGGAGGCCGACACCGCGCGCGAAGCGGCGGTGCGCGCGCTCACCGAGCAGCGCCTCGCCGAGGAGAGCTATCGCAAACTGTTCGAGGGATCGGTCGATGGCATCTACGTGACGACACCGGCCGGCGACCTCCTCAACGCCAATCCGGCACTGGCGCGGATGATGGGCTATGACAGTCCGCAGCACCTCATCGACAGCATCAACGACATCGCCCATACGATCTACGTCCACCCCGAGGCGCGCGCCGAATACCAGCGGCTGATGGCGCGCGACGGCATGGTGCGCGAGTTCGAATATCAGGTGCGCCAGCGCAGCGGCAACATACTGTGGCTCTCCGACAGCGCCACCGGCGTGCGGGACGAGCAGGGCAACATCGTCCGCTATGAGGGCACGCTGCGCGATATCACCGACCAGAAGCGGGCGGAAGACGCCATCGCCGAAGGCCGGCGCCTGCTCCAGCAGGTCATCGACACCGTGCCTGCGGTGATCAATGTCAAGGACCGCGACCTGCGCTACGTGCTGATGAACCGCTACATGGCCGGCATCTTCGGCATCGAGCCGGGTGACGCACTCGGCCGCACCACGGCCGACCTGATGTCGCGCTACGGCGCGGCCAAGTCCGACGAGAGCGACAAGCGCGTGCTCAAGTTCCGCAAGGGACTCGGCTTCTATGAGGAGGAGTACAAGGACGCCTCCGGCAACATGCGGCAATGGCTGGTCAACAAGCTGCCGCTGCTCGACGCCGAAGGCGAGATCGAGCGCATCGTGACCGTCGCGCTCGACATCGGCGAGCGCAAGCGCGGCGAGCAGGAGATGCGCAAAGCCAAGGAAGCCGCCGAGACCGCGCTGCGCAATCTGCGCGAGACTCAGGCCTCGCTGATCGAGGCGGAGAAGCTCGCCGCGCTCGGGCGCCTGGTCGCCGGCGTCGCGCACGAGGTCAACAACCCGGTCGGCATCAGCCTAACGGTCGCTTCCGCGCTGGAGCGCAAGACCGCGATGTTCACAGCTGAGGTCGAGCGCGGCGAACTCCGCCGCTCCACGCTCAACGACTTCCTCAACACCAGCCGCGATGCTTCCTCGCAGCTGGTCTCCAACCTCAACCGCGCCGCCGAGCTGATCCAGTCGTTCAAGCAGGTCGCGGCCGACCGCAACTATTCGGACCAGCGCAGCTTCGACCTCGGCGACCTCACCGAGCAGGTGGTGATGAGCCTGCGACCCGGCCTGCGCAAGCACAATCTGACGCTCAACGTCGAGTGTCAGCCGGACCTCACCATGAACAGCTATCCTGGCCCTTACGGCCAGGTGCTGACCAACCTGTTTCTCAATTCGGTGGCGCACGCGTTCCCGGACGGCCGGCCGGGGACCATCGACATCCAGGTGCGCGAGTCCGGCAAGGACAATGTCGAGATCATCTTCTCCGACAATGGCTGCGGCATGTCGCTCGACGTCCGCCGCCGCGCCTTCGATCCGTTCTTCACGACGCGACGCGACCAGGGCGGCACCGGCCTCGGCCTGCACATCGTCTACAGCATCGTCACCAATCGGCTCGGCGGCCGGCTCGATCTGGATTCCGAGCCGGGCGGCGGCACGCGCATCCAGATGATCCTGCCGCGCATAGCGCCGCTCGAACAGGCGGCGGAATAACCAGGTCGCGGACTCATTAGCGCGCGGCGCTTCGGCGATCGTTACCCGCGAACGAGAGCCGCGCCCAGGATGAGACACCCGGCGCCCAAAATGCGTGTCAACGTGATCGGATGGTGCGGCAGGCTGAACATCCCGATGTGGTCGAACGCCAACGAACCGAGCAACTGACCCACGACGATCAACGTCAATACCGTCGCCACGCCGAGGCGCGGCACCATGAGGATGCTGGTCGCGATGAAGATCGCGCCGAAGATTCCCCCGGTCCATGCGATCAAAGGAGCTCGTCCGGCCAGGGCGGCAGCGGGTATCGGCTCGCGCACGGCGACCAGAACCAGCAGCAACGCGATTGTTCCGCCAAGATAACTCACGAACGCCGCCCACCGCGCGGATTGCATGGCGTTGCCAAGACTGGCGTTCAGCACCTGCTGAAAGGCGAGGCTCAGGCCTGCGGACAGGACCACGAAAGGTGCCAAGAGGTTCATGCGCGGCTCGCAGTGGCATGGAGAGGTGGAGCCAGCTTAGCGCCCGAGGCCAATTCACGTCTGGAACGAAATCGACCGTCTCAATCCGCGAACGCTGAACGGTAGGCGGCAGGCGTTGCGCCGTAAGCGCGTCGAAACAGGCGACCCAGGTGGCTCTGGTCGGAGAACGAGCCGGCATAAGCCACGTCGGCGACGGTGTCGCCGCGCTTCAAACGCGAGCGTGCCCATGCCAGTCGCAGCGCAAGACGATAGGCGGCGGGGGTCATTCCAACCTCGCGCTTGAACAGCCGAATGAAGCCATCTGTCGATCGACCCTGCCGTGCCGCGATCGTGCGGATGGCGAGATCGTCGCACGAAACCAGCTCCGTCAGCGCGGCACATCGGGCCGGCCGCGTGAGACATCTCGGGCACGAGCCGATCGCGTCGAGCATCTCGTCCGGCAAGGTTGCGCGCGAGTTGCGGATGTAGAGCGGGCCAGATATCCGTTTCACCGCCGCATGATCGCTCGGTAGATAGAGATGGCTGACGATCGAGCCGGCGCCGCCGTGCGAGGCGTGCGGTACGTCCGCCGGGATGACGACGATATCGCCAGCGATGGCGCGGAACTCTCCGACCGTGGTCACGTACATGCGCCATCCTTCGCTGACGGCGGCAACCTGGACATCCGGATGTACGTGACAGGCGAGCGCGACTGACTGAGCCGCCGCGAGGTGGCCGAGCTCGATCGCCGCGTCACGTGCCCATGGGCGATATGTCCACGATCCAGGCATCCCTACTGCATACGATCTATTGCTCAGGATGTCAGGGGCTTGCTGCGGACTAATTTGGGCCGTGCGTCGTGACTTATGGCGGCACGCCCTAATCGACGTCGGCGAGCCTGTGCAGCGTCGCGCCGAAGATCTGGCTGGCCTTGCCGACCAGCGCCGTGCCAGTCATCTCCCCGCGCGTCTCCGTGAAGGTGCCGCTGACGCCGATGCCAACGGGGGCGGGGCCGCCGAACAGCGGATTGTCGTCGCCGCGCGGCGATGTGTGGCGCTGCACCAGGACCTCGCCTTTGAAGGTGTTGTTGTCCTTCACCGTGTAGCTGCCGGTGTAATAAAGGTAGGCGTCGCCGCCAAGAATCTTGCCGTCGCGGAAGAGAATGACGCCACTGCCCTTGCCGACTCGACCGTCGAGCAAGGTCACGTGAATCGAATAGAGGCCGTTCTTCATAACGTCCCGCAGGTCGGCCGCCATCGCCCAATGGCGTAACCGGTAGAGCATTTATGCCAAAGCGCGTCCGCCGGCGCAACGCGTCACTTTTGCCGGTTAGCGGGAGCCTGCCGCCGCGACCGTAGTTGTCCCGGCTTGTGCGTGACGCCGTCATGACGGTCTGATGATGAGGCGAGGCCGAACGTTGCGAATCGGAGTTGGCCCGCGAAATGCATAACCATTGTTGCACTGGCCGCGGAGTGCTGGAGCAAGACGAACGTGAGCAACTGGATCGATTCCGGCGGCGATGAGCCGCGTCTGTACGGTGCGCGTCCCACGAATTGCAAAAGCGAACGACGGCGGATCGGCAGCGCGACACGCTGGCTAAGCGTGACAAGGCTGGCGTGCGCTTTGGGCCTGATTGCGCTCGCGGCTCCCTTCGGGCACGCGCGTGACCGTGGCCAGTTCGTCAACACCAATGCGGATTTGAAGGCCTGGTTCGACGGTCTGCGTAGCGGCAAGGGGCCGTGCTGCTCCGACGCCGACGGCTCGGCGCTCTCGGACTCCGACTGGGACAGCAAGGACGGGCACTATCGTGTCCGCGTCCCGCGCTATGGCTCCGCCATCGACGGCCAGCCGCAGGAACTCGTCTGGGTGGACGTGCCGGAGGAAGCCGTGATCTCGGAGCCGAACCGGGTCGGACGGACCATGGTCTGGCCGATCTACGGCTACATGGGCGTCACCATCCGCTGCTTTATGCCCGGTAGCATGACGTAGACACACCGGGCAGCGCTTCGCTCGGAAGGCCGATGCCTGATGCCGCTCGCGTCGCGTCAGGTATACTTCTTGTCGCGCTCGAGCAGTTCGATGGAGATGCCTTCGGGGCCGCGGATGAAACAGATGCGTACGCCGGGCCTGATCGTCGTCGGCTCGCGCGCAAAGGTGACGCCCTTGGCCTTGATCTCGGCGGCGACGGCGTCGATGTCTTTTACCGTCAGACCAAAATGATCGAGGCCCTGATGCGGATGCGGGGGCGGTGGGCTTACGGCGGCGTCGCCCTCGAGCGGCGCGATGAAGATTTTGGCGCCGCCAAGGTTCACGTCGATCCGTCCGGGCGCGCGCACGATCTCGCCACCGAGAATGTCCCGCAGCCAGGCCGCCGTAGCCTCCGGATCGGGGCTGCGCAGATGGACGTGATCCCAAGTGACGACTGGCATTTCATTCTCTCCCAACGCGGTCTTTCGATGTTGCGCCGCATGTTTAACGGCCCCAGCCGGCGATCGCCACCGTCTTTGCTGATTCGCAACGGGCCGGGAACCTTAGTTCGTGTTCCCGATTAAGTGAAACGGTGGCCTAGTCCGTCGTAGGACGTGCTTCAGCCGCTGTCGGTGATGAAAACCATGAACGTTAGGCTTGACCGGTTCGGGTTGGGGCGTTTCGCCGGGGCTGGCGAACGATTGGCGCGGGCCGTGACGGTTGCGAGCGTCTCGTTTGGCCGAAGCCTGCTGTGGCTGCTGGCAGCGATCATTGTCGGCTGCGGAATCTGGATGCTACTGCCTCTCTCCAAAGGCAATAGCGCGCAACCGGTGACGACCGGCCTGGCAGCCGTCGAGACGGCTCCTTCAGGCAATGCGGCAGCTGCGGGCTCGCCGTCTTCCGCAGCTCAGGCGCCGGCAATGGCAGAACTCGGTCGTCTCAGGATTTCATCGCAGACCTGGCGCCGCGGCGGCCTCGGCTCGAAGGCGCTGGTGACGTTCACGCTGCGAAACGACAATGACTATGCCGTAAAGGACGTCGAGATCGTCTGCGTGTTCGCGCGGCGCGACGGCAGTCATCTCACTGATCGCAGTCGTGTGCTGGCGGAGCCTGTCAGCATGAAGAGCCGCAAGACCTATGCGCATATTCCCGTCGGCTTCGTCAATGTGAATGCCGACCAGGCGAAGTGTTCGCTGGTTGCAGCACGCCGCGCCTAAAGGGCGGCATTTTTCCGGATAGCGGAAAAGTTACCATCCGCAGGTCTTGGCCAAAATACTTGGCGTTGCCATTTGAACCAAAGGGGCAGGGCCAGGAACCAACTAGAGAATCGCCTGTTAAGGCGAAGAGCCCACGCGGGGATGCGGGGGGCGGAGCGCGGCCAATGCCCATCTTTCGGTATTTCATCTTTGTCGGTGGAGCTTTGCTCACACTGTTGTTTGCGGCGGATTTCATGCTGCCGGCAGCACCCGTGGCGCAAGCTGTTGCGACCGCGAGCAACGACCAGCCGCTGATCCGAATCCGGTCCGACCGCCATTTGCCTGAGCGTGTCGTGCTCGACACCAGCCAGCCGACGATCGCCGCGCCTGCGATGAAGACCGCCGCCGTCGTTGCGCCTCAGCCGCCAGTGCAGGCTGGCATGTCGCCCGCCTTGGCCGAGATGTCGGCCAAGGTGCGGGTCCGCGAGACGTTCGCCCAATTCACGCCGGGCCCGAAGGCCGATACCGCCGCCGCAGCCCGGAAGACCGAGGCCCAGGTTCAGGCTGCTGCGGCTTCTCCGGCCCAGGCTCAGCCCAAGCGCAAGGTCGTCAGGACGCATCGGGCGCCGCAACAGGCACAGCCGATGATGATGGCCCAGCAGCCGCATTTCGGCCTCTTCAACACGACCTGGTGAGGGCGCCTTCGACTCGTCTCGAACGGAGGCGGGTGGGGCTTTTTATTGGTCGGCCTCTCTGCTAATTCGAACCCATCCGAACGCCGTTCGCTGCGCGGGCTCGCCAGCAGTGGACAAGCGCGTCTCGGTTGCGGCCCACTGGGCCAGGGCGCTCGTAGCTCAGCTGGATAGAGCATCGGATTTCGATTCCGAGGGTCGGAGGTTCGAATCCTTCCGAGCGCGCCACGCCTGTCCTTCGTTCTAGATCTGTTCTGTATCAGCACTGATGCCGGTCACCATCGCGTGGGCCTGCGGCGTCAGCCTGCCGGCACTCGGATTTGCCGGCCACGGGCCAGCGTGTCCGAGGGCGCCTCGTGGAAGGTCGCGCGGTAAGCTGCGGCGAACTCACCGAGATGATGGAAACCCTGGGCGCGCGCGCATGTGGCGACGGTGGCGCCGCCGCCTTTGAGCAGGCGAGCGCGGGTCGCCCACAGTCTTTTGAGGCGAATGTACTGGTGCAGGCTCATGCCGCGCACCTTGCTGACGGCGCCGCCGAGCGTCCGGATCGAGACGCCAAACTCGCTGGCGAGATCGGCCGTATAGATCGGAGCGGTCGGATAGGCTGCGACGTAATCGTCGATCTGCTGAACGAGTTTGATCGACCGCTCGCTGCGAACGGAGGTGCTCCGATCTGACAGGGGATCGATCCGAAATAGATCATCGAGCGCGAGCAGCAGGCCTTCCTGGAGATGGGCGGCGACCTCGGTAGTCTCGAACAGGCGCGGCTGCACCGATGCGGTTCGCAGAATGTCGAGCAGGAGCTGACGTGCGTGGAGCAGGGCCGGCCGGTTCGCGACATGGGCCCGCAAATCGTCGGCACGATCGAACCAGCCCCGGTCTCGCAAGATAGGCGAGAGGATGATCATCGCGTGATGATTGGTCTGGGGTTCGACGTAGTGGCATTCATCGTTACCGCGCAGTGCAACGAAGAAGCGGGCGTCGAGATCCACACCCCTGAAATTGGCCCGAAGGTCGTCGGTCATCGCCAGGATCACCATCCCGCCCGGCATCCGATAGGCGGTGTCGAGGATGCGCGCGAACGACCTCATCACGACGATGCGGCATGCCGGCAGGGAGACGACGGCGCGGGCCGCCGCGAAGTTCGCAACGTCGAGCGGAATGCTCCTCGCGTCCTCCATCGACTCGATCGGCCGAAACGCATCGACGTCGGCAAAGCCGATCAGTTGGAGCGCGGAGGACGGGACGAGGGCGTCGAACAACATGCGTCTGGGCGGCTGCTGCAATGTGACACGCAAATGGATGTCGGTGCATCGCCATCAATGGCGAAACATCATGCTTCAGTAAATCGGATTTCGTGCCGTAGTATTGCGGACCTCATGCCATGAGGCACGGCAGATCAATGTCACCGTCAACCTTCTCTGCTGATCGGTTGGCCGGAGGCAAGGTCGATGAAATGCAGGCGCGTGCACGCGGGACAGGCAAAGGACGCAAAGCTCCGACCCTCCTGTCTTTGCCCCTTCTCCAAATGCGTCTGCACATTCATGCCCGTCTGGGGGCATCGGAAAACGATCAAATCGGCCATCTCCGTACAATGACGAAGTGACGGATTTCATCTTTGATCTAGATCAGTTTTGGAATCGCTCCAGGCTAGCCGCCGTACAAGTGCTTAGAGGCAGGCGATCTCCGGTTTCGCAAAAGCGAAGGGGCCCCGAGGGCCCCTTCGATATCACCAGCGGCGATAGCCGTAGCCATAATAGCGTGGGCCGTAGTAGCGCGGCGCATAATACCGGGGGCCGTAGTACGGCCGCGGTCCGTAATACCCATAATAGTTCGGACGCCACCAGCAACGTCCCCAGGCGTTGCAGACCATGCGGACCTGCTCGACGTCGGAGACTTCTGGCGTTGCAGGTGCGGGCGCGATGGGCATGGCGGACGCCGCCGGCGATGCCGCGAGGGCACCGAACAGGGATGCGGCGACGAGGCCAATCTTGAGCTTCATGATGTCTTCCTCCGCTGACGCGATGCAGGATATCGATGATGTTCTGATCAAATTGTGGCGGAACCGAAATGTAATGCTGATGAACAAATCTTCAGCGAGCCCGCCGCAGGCGTGACCTTAATGCGCCAGACTATTCCAGGTTCGAGCGTCCAATGTTGCGCTGGCGCCGGCAGGTGCCGCACGACATGCCGCCATCCTTGATCCTGCGCAATTCGTCGGCGCGGCTTCATCCCTAGTCTTGCCGCACGGCCAGCCCTTCGAGGAATTCGAAGGGCAGGCCCATGGGTTGCTTGGAGCTGTGCAATGGACAAGATGAGACTGGACAAGGGGGACTGGCTGGTCGTGTGCGACGGGCGCAAGGCGCTCATTCTGGAAAATCTCGGCGACGAGATGTTTCCGAACCTTCACACCAGGGAAGTGCATGAGCAGCCCAACCCATCGACCGGCGCGCTAGGGACCGATGCGCCGGGCCGATTGCATGGGGCGGCCGGCGGGGCGCGCAGCTCCGTCGAACAAACCGATTGGCACGATGAGGCCGAGCGCGCCTTCCTGCGGAGCTTGGCCGGCCGTCTCGATGCCGCCGTCAGTGCGGGAGAGACCTCGGCACTGACTATGGTGGCCTCACCGCGTGCGTTGGGCATGATCCGCGCCGACTATTCCGACGTGGTGCGCAAGGCGCTTCAGTGCGAGGTCGGTAAAGACCTCGTCAAGCTGCCGGTCTACGAGATCGAGAAGCAATTGCTCCGGTCGGGCGCCGCGAGATAGGGGTGCCCGCGGGGAAGGACGCGCGGCGCCTCAGTAGCAGGGGTGCCGGCGGCCGTCCTGGCCGATATAGGCGGCCGCGCCCCGGTAGCAGTGGTTGGTCGACGGGCCGTCGTAATAGGCGAAGGTCCCGGGGGTGATGCCGGGCCCGTAATTGTGCAGATAGCTGATCGGATAGGGCAGCGGGTTGGCGTAGGAGCGGTGATACCGGTGATGTCCCCGCGCCTCCGCGAGGCCAGGGGCTAGGATTGCAGCCGACAGGGCAGCAACTGCGGCTACAAGCTTCAACTTGCTCATCTCGATTCTCCGGAACCTGCGCGAATAGGTCGGCCCATCTATAGCAATTTCGGGCGGCCAGGACATCGGTCCGGAGGCGCGGAATCACGCCCAAACCCGCAGATTTCCGGGTGGGTGTGACAGAATTGCCGGACATGCGGTCGAAAGCTGCCCATTTTTGGCCTTTTCGGGATGCTTAACGAATTCCCCACACAAGTATGACCAAAGAGTATTCGGCTAAGAATCCTGCTGCCGGCCCTTGGGGGGCTCCTTCGAGGCCGGTCCATTCCTGAAGGCTTTCGCCGTCACGTCGCCCATGCGCATCCCGCTTTTGAGCCTGCTGTCGCTCTGCCTCGCCGCCGCTACGCCGGCGCGCGCCGAGCTGCACATCACCCGCGACCACGGCGGCTATGTCGAGGAGTACAAGGCGAAGTACAAGCGCGTGCGCGAGAAGGGCGAGCGCGTCATCATCGACGGCATCTGCAATTCTGCCTGCACACTGGTGCTCGGCATTGTGCCGATGAACAAGATCTGCGTGACGCCGCGCGCCAGCCTCGGCTTCCACCAGGCTTACTACGACAAGGCCTTCACCTTCGGCATCAAGGTCACCAGCGCCGAGGGCACCTCCGATCTGATGTCCTACTATCCCGACAAGGTGAAAGACTGGATCCGCCGCAATGGCGGGCTCACCACCGACATGAAGAAGATCAAGAACGGGGTCGAGCTCTGGAAAATCATCGATCCCTGTCCGGAAGAATGGTGAGCGGCTGAGCCGCGGCTTCCGCTGCCCGTCGCAGCGCAGCATCGCTCGTCCGGAAATTCGTATTGCCGCATAGGGCCCCATCGGGCAATGAGGCGGCAATGAACCACAATCCGGAAGCCCTGACCGCCCGCGCGGCGCCGATCCTGTTCGTCCTGCTCTGGAGCACCGGATTCATCGGCACGAAATACGTCGTCAACAATGCCGATCCCTTGACCTATCTCGCCATCCGCATGGCGATCGTGGTCGGCATGATGGCGATCATCGCAGGCATCGCGCGGCCGAAATGGCCTGATGGCACCGGCATTGCGCATAGCGCGGTCGCCGGCATTCTGGTCCACGGTTTCTATCTCGGCGGCACCGCGATCGCGATCGCGCATTCGATTCCGGCCGGCCTTTCCGCGCTCATTCCGGGCCTGCAGCCGATCCTGACCTCGACCATCGCCAATCGCTGGCTCGGCGAGAAGGTGACGCCGCTGCAATGGGCCGGTCTCGTGCTCGGCCTCGGCGGGGTTGTGCTGATCCTGCACAACCGCCCGATGACCGGCGAAGCCGGGCTCGGCTGGCTCGCCTCGGTGGTCTCGCTGATCAGCATCACGCTCGGCACGCTCTATCAGCGCCGCTACTGCAATCACATCGACTGGCGCGCCGGCAATCTCGTGCAATACGTGTCCGTCACAATTTTCTTCGCGATCGGAGCCTTTCTGTTCGAAGACCGCGTGGTGCACTGGACGCGGGAATTCGTGCTTGCGCTCGCCTGGCTGGCCGTGGCGCTCTCGATCGGATCGATCGGGCTGTTGTACTGGCTGATCCGCCACGCCGCGGCAACCTCGGTCGCGAGCCTGTTTTATCTAGTGCCGGCCGTGACGGCGCTGATGGCCTATCTGCTGTTCGGAGAGAAGCTGGACGCAATTGCCATTGCCGGCATGGCGCTCTGCGCCACAGCGGTCTTTGTGGTCAATCGACGCTCTTAGCGATATCCAGCGCGCACAGCCCTGACGTGTATTGACTGTTTTCGTGCTAGGGTGGGGCATTCAACCCATTTCTTTTTCAGCGCTCATGAAGAAGGCGAGGCGTGCACTGCTCGGCAGGTCGATGAAGCCGGTCCGGATTGCCTGCATCAACTACGCCGAGGAGATGATGAGCGACCGCATGATGGAGAGGCTCACGGCCGCGCTTCAGAAATGCTACGACGACCATTTTCTCCCGGTGTGGGGCTATCCCATCGATCTCGACGTCACCACAAGCCGAGGCCCACCGACTGGCAGCTGGTCTAGTTCGACGACGCCACCCACGAGAAGTTCCTCGGGCGCCACGAGCTGACGCATCGCGGGCAGTCGATCTCGAAGATATTCCTGAAGGCGCTGAGTGAGGACGATCCGGTTAGCCTCGCTGCGTCGCACGAGCTGTTCAAGATGGTGCTCGATCCCATGGCCAATCTGTGGGCCGACAAGACCCGGCACACCCAATATGCCTATGAGGTTTGCGACGCCGTGGAGGAGGAGTCGTTCCTCGTCAACGGCTTTCCGATGTCGAACTTCGTTTATCCGTCCTGGTTCGAGCCATTCGAGCATCCCCCCGGCACCAAGTTCGACCATATGGGGTCGCTCGAGGCGCCGTTCTCGATGACCGAGGGCGGCTACGTGATCAAGAAGGTCAACGGCAGACGGGTGATCAAGCAGTTCGGCTCACCGGAAAAACGGCGGCGCTTCAACGCCGAGGACCGGCGCGGCCATCGCAGTGAATTCCGCGATCCCAAGGGCATGCATCATCTTGGCCGGCGCGCAGCCAAACGGCGAGGGTAGGCTGGCGCTGGAGCTGTCTCCGGGCGCGCCCGCGCCCGGAGATCTGCTCTGAGTGCGATCAGCGCTTGGCCTTCTTGGCCTTCTTCTTCGACTTGGCGGCTTTCTTGGAGGCTTTCTTGGCGGCCTTTTTCGCGGCTTTCTTGGACGATTTCTTTGCGGCCTTCTTCGTGGTCTTCTTCGCAGCCTTCTTGGCCTTCTTCTTGGCAGTCTTCTTCGGTGCTACTTTCTTCGTAACCTTCTTGGCGGCTTTCTTCACCTGCTTGACGGCGGTGACCGCGGCGTCCTTGGTCGCTTCCACGGCGGTGGTGATCGTGCCCAGCGCCTGCTCTGTGATCGGCTTATCGTCGTCCATGTCGTCCCCCATTGTTTGAACGAAGCGATGACGATAGCGGGTTTCAAAATTGTGTCAAAGCAACGCTCAACCTTTGCGGATCTTTGCGTAGGCGAGCGAGCGCTCGCATCCCTTGGCATGATCGACGATCAGCTGCGGGCATGATGCCCGCGCTCGCAAGCTCGATCGGCGTTGCCTGCCACGGCGGGTGGATCAGCTTCGCCGGCCGGTCCTTCAGCTCCGGCACCCAGCGCTAGGCTTTCGATGGCATCGCTTGCGATCTTCGGTGGAGGACGCAGCTCCTTCGATGCGGGCAGGGGGCGCCAGGCGCCAGCACGGGCCGCCGGTCAGCGGTGTCCTCGTTTACGATTTGGAAAGCATGCCGCGGGCCGCGGTGCGAACGGTCGTTAATGGGGCCGTAAGCCGATTGCACGAATATGCAGGAATTACGGGGGTCATTTCATCCATGTCCAACCTTCTCTCGGCGAAGTTCCTGCCGCAGTTCAAGCTCGGCACCAAGGCCGTCCTGTGCGCGGTACTGCTGATCGCCATGAATACAGCGCTGGTGGTCGGCGCCGGCTATTGGTCGCTGACATCCGCCTTCAATGATCGAGCGCTCCGCGACATCGAGGTCAATCTGCGCACGCTGGCTTTGGCCTTTGCCGAGACCGTTCCAGACGTCAAGATCACGATCCGGGATGGCGCCGTCCAGCGCGCCGAGATTCCCAAGATGCCCGACCTCAGGGATCACGCCATCGTCGATCGCGCGGTGTCCTATGTCGGCGGCAATGCGACCCTGTTCGTGTTCGACGAGGCGAGCGGGCAATTCGTGCGACGCTCGACCAACGTGAAGAAGGAAAATGGCGACCGCGCCGTCGGCACCCAGCTTGCCGCCGATCATCCGGGGCAGGCGCCGCTGCGTCGTGGCGAGGCCTATAAGGGGCCGGCCACGCTGTTCGGTAAGACGTTCATGACCGCCTATTTCCCGATTCTGGACGCGACCGGCAAGGTCGCCGGCATCCTCTATGTCGGCATCCCGATGGCCCAGTTCGAGAGCATGCTGTCCCAGGCGATCGAGAGCATGGCCGCCGCCGCTGGGCTCGCTGCGCTCCTAGTCCTGATCCTCACCTTGGTGATCGTCCGCCGGGTCACGAAACCGCTCACCTCGGTCACGCATTCGCTCACGGCGCTTGCCAACGGCCAGAGCGACGTTGCGATCGAGTGCGAGGACCGCGCCGACGAGATCGGCGAGATCGCCCGCACGGTCGCGGTGTTCAAGAGCAATTCGCAGGAGCGGGCGCGCCTGCGCAGCGAGCAGGCGGCGGCCACAGCTGCGGCTGCCGAGCAGCGCAAATCCGACCTGCGCAACTTCGTCGAGGAGTTCCGCGGCAGCGTCGGCGGTATCCTCGATAAGGTGCTGACATCGTCGGGCGAGTTCGAGCGCGTGGCGCGGCAGCTCACCGATGTCGCGCGCTCCACCGCCGATCTGTCGGCGCGGTCCGCCGGAGCCTCCGAAAGCGCCTCCGAGCACGTGCGTTCGGCGGCCTCGGCCTCCGACGAGCTGTCTCAATCGATCTCCGAGATCACCCGCCGGGTGCAGGAATCCAACGAGATCTCCGCCGAGGCGGTGCGGCAGGCCGAGGCGACCGATCAGCGCATCGCGCAGCTCTCGGAAGCCGGCGCGCGCATCGGCGACGTCGTCAAGCTGATCACCTCGATCGCCGAGCAGACCAACCTGTTGGCGCTGAATGCCACCATCGAGGCCGCGCGCGCGGGCGATGCCGGCCGCGGCTTCGCGGTGGTGGCCCAGGAGGTCAAGACGCTCGCCGGCCAGACCGCCAAGGCGACCGACGAGATCTCGAACCAGATCGAGAGCATGCAGCTCGCGACCGAGGAATCGGTCGCTGCCATCAAGGCGATCAGCCAGACCATCGAGCGCATCAGCGGCATCGCCGGCTCGATCTCGGCTGCGGTCGAGCAGCAGAAAAGCGCGACCCACAACATCGTGGCCAGCGTTCGCGCGGCGGTGTCGGGCACGGCCGATGTCGCCGTCAATGTCCGTCACGCCGCCAAGGGCGCGGGCGAGACGGGCGAGACCTCGAGCCGGATGTTTGCCTCCGCCCAGGCGTTGTCGGGCGAGAGCCTGCATCTCAAGGCCGAGGTCGACGGCTTCCTCGACCGCGTCCACGCGGCGTAGGGGCTGGCGTGTAACCTGACACCGTCATCCCGGGATGGTCCGAAGGACCAGACCTCAGGTGCGCAATTGCGCACCGGGGATCTCGAGATTCTTAGGTGCGCAATTGCGCACCAGAGTTCGGTCCTGCGGACCGCCCCGGAATGACAGTTATTTCGGCTGCGGCACGATGCGGATGTAGGGCTTCGGCTCCTTCCAGCCCTGCGGGTAGATCGTCTTGGCCTCGTCGTTGGAGACCGAGCCCGCGATGATGACGTCTTGCCCTTGGGTCCAGTCGGCCGGCGTCGCGACGCGATGCTTGGCGGTGAGCTGGAGCGAGTCGATGGCGCGCAGGATCTCCTGGAAGTTTCGCCCTGTGGTCATCGGGTAGACCAGCACCAGCTTGATCTTCTTGTCCGGCCCGATGACGAAGACGTTGCGGACGGTCTGGTTGTCGGCCGGCGTGCGGGTGAGGGGATCGCCCGAGGTCGAGGCCGGCAGCATCTCGTAGAGCTTGGAGACGTTGAAATCGGTGTCGCCGATCATCGGATAGTTCGGCGCAGCGCCTTGCGTCTCCTTGATGTCCTCCGACCATTTGGAATGGCGGTCGACCGGATCGACCGAGAGGCCCATCAGCTTGACGCCGCGCTTGTCGAACTCCGGTTTCAACTTGGCGAGAGCGCCGAGCTCGGTCGTACAAACCGGCGTGAAGTCCTTCGGGTGCGAGAACAGCAGGGCCCAGCTGTTGCCGATCCAGTCGTGGAACTTGATCTTCCCTTCGGTGGTCTCGGCTTCGAAGTCGGGTGCGGTGGCGCCAATCGGAAGTGTCATGGTTCTACCTCATCTCATTGAATTTACTTTAGAATTCAGCTTTTGCCGTCGTCGTCAGTATAGAATGCCGGAGAGGCCAAGTGAACCGGCTCAAGTAAAATGTGAATTCCTTCTTTGAAGAGCCGATTTCCTAGCACCTTTCTGTTACAGCGGCGCCTGCGGCGAAGTATCTCCACCCGGGGTCACACGGTCGCGATTGCCCCGATAATGCCTTTTATGACTTTCATCACGCTCGCCCGGCGCTTCTAGAACCAGAATGGTCCTAACAGCGACCAATTGGCAACCATCTAGAAAAGTCGCGATCCCCGTATCGAATCGTTAACCACCCCTTTACGTCGGCATGAAAATGCTGGCCGATCAGAAGAAATCTGGAAGTGAACTATGTCTGCCGCTGCGCCTAAGCCTACCGACTCGCCGTCCCTCGAACCGTCCTGCCGCGATACCGCGGCCCATGCGCTGAGCATCGTGCGCGACGGCGTGATCACGGGGGAAGGCCCGACCACCAAGGGAAGGGTGCATTTCTCCCGTTCGCTCGATGCCGATGACACCGCCTGGTGCGTACGCATCCTGACCGCCACCGCCGTGAACGACCAGCCGGTGAGCCGCACCGAGGCCGAAGTGCTGTTCGAGATCAACGAGGCCGCGACCGAGCGCGCCGATGGTGGCCGGTTCGATGACCTGCTCGCCAAGGCCGTCGCCCATTATGCCGCCAGCGCCTCGGGCCTGAAGGTGCCGCCGCGCAGCGTCGCGCTGTCGGCCGACACCGAGATCGAGAGCTGGGCGCCGTCCTATGCCTCCAAGGTCAACAGCGAGATGCTGGAGTGGATCGCCGGCCAGATGCGCGGCAAGCGCCACCACAACCGTCGCCTGATGGCGATGGTGGCGACCTTCCTGGGCGCCACCGCGCTGCCTCTGGCAGGCCAATTGCCGAACGTGTTCGACATCGGCATGTAAGATTTGGGCTTGTAAATTTACGCGTCTCAATCGAGGACGCGATGAAGCGGCGGGGTTATTTCCCCGCCGTTTTTTGTTTGCCGCCCTCAACCTCGAGCCCGAGCGTGCGGCCGGGGAAGCCGGCGGCATCGAAATAGCGCTGGCTGCCGACGCGCTGGAAGTTCAGCACGGTCATCAGGCCACCTTCGGCCGGTTTGGACTTCAGCGTGCCGGCATAGGCCTTCGGCACCGTGCCGTTGGGCATGGCCTCCGACATCACGCGGCCGACGAGATCGCCATTCTGCGCGCCGCGCAGGTCCATGAGCCGGGCAGCGGTCATGCCGACGTCGGCATTGCTGACCGGGATCTCGTCGACATAGCCGGCTTTGAAGTCCGGACCGATGGCGGCCATGAAGTTCATGGTGTCGCCGCGGCTGAAGCTGCCATGCATGCCTTGGCCCTGGCGCAGCACGGTGTCGGCGACCTGCACCGAGCAGTTGGTCGGCGCCTCGCCGCAATCGCTGGCATAGGAGCGGAAGTTGACGACGATCGATGGCGTCGGCGTCGCCGACTTGCCGCGCAGATTGATGCTCGACAGCGGCAGGGTGCCGGGGAAGCGGCCGAGCGCGTCCTCGACGAACAGGCCGGAGACGTAGTCCTGCTCGAGCAGCGCCTTGATCGTCTTCGCCGCCAGCTTCTTATCCTTGCTCGGCAGATAGATCAGGTCGGAGCCGCCATTGGTGGCGACGACGAGATCGGGCTTGGTCGGATCTTTGCCGAGCACGCCGTTGCCGGCCTTGGGATGCTTGTTGCCCTCGATCTTCGCATTCTTGTCGTTGGGGTCGAACAGCGGCAGGTCGAGCGCTTTCGCAAGGTCGAGCGCCAGGAAGCCCATCGGCAAAAAGTCCTTCGGTGTGTCATCATAGCTGATCTTGGCCGAGGGGCTGGTCTTGCTCTCCTTGGAGATGGTCGAGAAGCCGTGGTCGGCCGAAACGATGATGTTGGTCGAGGCGGCTAGCCCGAGCTCGTCGAGCGCCTTGCGGAGCTGGGCGAGGTTGGTGTCGGCATTCTTGATGCCGGCCATCGAGGTCGGGCCGTTGATGCCGGGCTTGATCTGATTGAGGCTGTCGCCGGTATTGTGCTGGCTGCCGTCGGGGTCGCGCGACCAGAACACCAGCACGAATGGCTTGTTGCGTGCCTTGAACATGGGTAGCACCACCTTGGTGGCGACATCGGCGAAATAGGCCTGCTGCGCGACGTTGGCGACCGTGGTGCCAGGGGTTTTGGCATCGCCCGCCTTGGAATTGTCACCGCGCGGCGGCGTGGCGGTTGGCAGGCCGGCCTTGGTCAGCGCGTCCTTCACCTCGTCCGAGAGCGCCACGCCGATCTTGCCGCCGGTGGCGTCGTCGAACACGATCGAATGCAGACCGGCCTTCTCGGGCTTGTCGGTGTGATCGAACTGGTAGGTCGGACCATGTTTGCCCAGCGCGGCAGTGCTGAACCCCTTGTCCCGGGCCATCTTCAGGATGGTCTCTTCGTTCAGATAGTTGCCCTTGAAATGCTCGTCGATGTCGCCGAGCACGGCATCGTTCTCGATGAAGGGGACCACCGTGTCGCCGGCGGGGACGGAGGTGTAGTTGGTCCAGATCGTGTTGGAGAACACGCCGGTATCGCCGAGATAGTGTCCGGTCGACATCGCCGAGCCGTTGGCCATGGTGAAGGTCGGGAAGAGCGAATGCGGGTTCTTGAAGTTGACGCCCTTGTCGCGGACCTCGGCCATCGCAGGCGCCGTCTCCGGTGTGACCTTCAGCGCGCGAAGACCGTCCGGAATGAACAGGATCAGGTTGCGTGGCGTGTTGTTCTGGGCGGAGGCAAGTCCGGTGGACAGGATGGTCAGTCCGGCGGACAGCAACACCAGTGAACGGCGCATCAAATCTCTCCCTGCGGTGAGGCGGCTCGGCCGCTGGCGGCGGCCCCGGCTTCGTTTAGTTTCGCTGGATGACCGTTTTGTTACAAGAGCGGAGAAGCGTGCAAAGAAGGGCAGAGCACTCGCGCATCCCGGACGCGCTGCCAGGAGGGCGGCGCGTTTCGCTGTTGCATGGGCCCCGGCTCTGCAGCGCACCGCTAAGAAGCGCTGCGCTGCGTCCGGGGCACGAGAGCGGAGTTTGGTGCACAGCTGCCTCAACATCGTCATTGCGAGCGCAGCGAAGCAATCTAGAGTCTTTCCGCGGAGGCAGTCTGGATTGCTTCGTCGCAAGGGCTCCTCGCAATGACGGAATATGTGGATGGCACCGTCGTTCCTCCAACGCACATTTCAATCGCAGACGCGCCTTCTCATCCTCGCGGCTTGTTTCGCCCGAGCTTTGCTTCGGTGCCTTGCCCTCAATGAAAGAGCAACTGTGGCGAAGTAGCCCGGCGAGCGGGCGGCCTCAAGGCTGGCGCTGGCGCGCCCCCGCCTACGGCGGCTGGCGGCCTTGACCCCGCCCGCTCACCGGTCTGTTGGCTTGGCAAGCGCT
>Ga0209700_104169_pt1 | contig 26478 bp, 14 predicted proteins | sample SiratroredBW_FD_187528 | JGI IMG/M metagenome (GOLD analysis project Ga0209700, IMG submission 187528) | Root nodule microbial communities of legume samples collected from California, USA - Siratro red BW (SPAdes) (version 2) | ecosystem: Host-associated > Plants > Roots > Nodule | place: USA... | reverse complement strand
TTTTTTTTTTTTTTTTTTAAGTATATAAGTGTGAGTCTAAATATCATATTGAATAAAAATAAGAAAGTTGAGTAACATATTCTAAATGAGACCCACAAATCCAGTATGCTTTAAATGGTTTGGGTTGAAGGTGATATCAATCCCTTATGTGAGTCTAACTCGTGTCTCAATGTTTGAGAAATAAGAAAGAAAGTTGAGCAATATACAAGATAGAAGACTCACAAACTCAATATCTTAAGATTTTGAGTTGAATGTGACATTAATTCTTTGTGTGGGTTGACCTATTTTTCATGTTTTATATTTTGAAATACATTATGCTCAATTACTACAAATATATTATATTGATCAAACTTGTTCATAATTTCTTTTTAAAAGATCTTTTGTAAAAATTTTGCATGAAATAATATAAAAGTCCTTTTAAGTATGTTTGTTTAGTTTTCTTATACGAAGCTCAATCCTTTTCACCTTCAAATCGAAATAACACTGATTAATCCATAACCAGATTCTGTTATTAGGCTTAATAACTTAGATGAAATTCTAACCATTTGTGAGAGAAAAAAGAATTAATAGCTCTATATTAATGAATCTCATCATCCATGTATAATGAACAGATGTTATAACCACCTATCAAACCCAAACTTTTATAAATACAACCTTTAATAATAGTTACTTAATTTCATATTTACCATCTAAATGCTTATTATCTTTACATTGAATGTTGGAGAATATTATGGAGGTAAATATTTACTTAGTGCACAATCAATCAAAGAAACTGGAATAGATATCTTTAAAATTTCAACTCAGTCATAGTTTAACTTTTTTAAAATCAATATTGTCATCTCAAAAGATTATAGGTCCCAAATTTATATTTATTGTTATTAAAAATTTCAATTTTTTTTATATAATTAGAAAGACTTTTTATCTTTGAGTTCAACATTACATATTTTGTTAAACAACGAAATTATTTTAATTTTGAAAGTAATATATTTGTTTAATTGAAAAATACACTAAAAAAATTATAAAAATCATAATGATAATATAAATTATCAAATGATTATTTTTCTTTAACAAAAAAATAAAATGATCTAATTAAAAAAAATAAATTGTTACAAAAAGTTAAATATATTTTTCACATAATGGTATAATTTTAACTAAAAGGGATTCCCACAACTGTTACGGATTGATTTATTTATGAGGTAAGTGGCTATTTCACGCGAGCATCATATCCAGACAAGAGCCAACCAACCTCGCAGATTTTTCAATGGATTTCTCTTGATGCTCTTCTGACAAGATCACCATGTGTATTATAAGATAAAAGCAGAGGGAAAAATAATATTATAATAAATATCATAAAAAAATATAAAAATTAGAATAAAAAATATGTTATGATTACATGTTTATCTAGTATTATTTTATTATTAATCAATTCAAATTTTAGATTTTAAAAACAAAATCTAATTAACAACATTTTTAACAACAAATGTTAAGTATTTTAATTTAGGTATAATATAACTTTATATATATATATATATATATATATATATATATATATATATATTAAATTATAACTAACAAATATTGTATTTTAAGATAGAAAGATATTTGATTGAATATTTTGTCAATAAAAAAATTAAAGTGAACAAAATAAATAAATAATAGAATATAAAATTAATCGAATCTTATATATTGAATGGTTTGGTCTCTATAAAACAGTTTATTGGTTTTAACATTTTTATAATTTTTCTTTGGTTTTAGTTATTGTTATTCTTCATGGATGATGACATAATTATTTACTGAAAACATATTTAGTATTTCTTAAATAATAGAAAAAAGATTAATATAAAACTTGTATCAAAATTTAATACTTTTAAAAAGAACAAAAAGTAATATTATCTAAAATTGGAAAATAAACTAAAATAATAAAACAACTATATAATAGATATAAGAAAATATTTAAGCCAAAATAATTTATACTTGTGTATAATGAGGTAAGCCACTTGGAGCTGAAGGCCAAACTTTATTATCCACTTGCACATGTGACATGTTCAGTAATCAATCAGATCTCATCTGTTTGAGTTTTGTCCACTGCTGCATTTCAGCTGGTTTCTAAGAAATGGAGGTTAAAGCAGAACCTTGTGTGAAAGATAATTGTGATTAGTTATAATATTGTAATAATATCTCAAAATATTCAAGAATAATTTATGAGTTAGTAAGATGTTAACTTTCTTTTATTTTTAATAATGGAATCTTGTAAGTTAAGATATAAGATTACCAAGCTTAATCTCCAAAATTACTTACCTAGTACATGACATTGCTAATTATCCTTGTGAATGACACCTTAGATCTTATAATGATGTCTAGCATTTTAGCTTCATGGTTTTATAGTGTACAATAAATTTAATTCTGATTATGATATATTATATTAATATAAAACGTTATTAAGTATGAATTATGATTATGTTTGAAATTTATCCTTCAATTATTTTATTATTGATTTGAGCATGATACTAGGTAGGTTTGTAGTGAAAGGGAAGGAAAGAGATTTGAAAAAGCAAAAGGAAATGAGTAACAGCCAAGTGGACAAGTTGGGTTTAATAATCATGATAAGACAAAAGGAAAAGTGAAATGGATTAGTATTAGCCCTTAACTGATGCGAGTATGCGGTATGCGGCTACTGGTACAAATTCTCAAAAAGTTGTTTAGATATAAATTTTGACTTCAAATCTATAAGTGGGGATGCACAATATAAGATTTTCGATTGATTGATTTATTTATTTATTTAGAGTGGAAACAAAATGGAATTGTTTAGTTTACCACATTATTATTTTTTTAATATTTAAAAATATTTCATTAAGTTTATTTTATGAAAATATCTTTATACGTGTGATTATTTCTATTTTTTTAAAATATTTTAATTTATTATCTATCTTTATATAAAAATATATTCTTTTTCATTTTAAGTGTTGAATCACATAAATTTTTAATTTATTAGGTAACATACAAAAATTATATATTATTTAATTTTAGTTTTATTTTATTCAGAGAACCTTTATTTTGTTATAAAATTGTTCAATGTTTCATCGAATCAAATCATTTCTCAGGATAAAAATTTGATTATTTTTATTTCTTTTTAATATTTTTATTTGTTGTTTATTTTTATTATGTAATAATGTATGACTCTCAAATTTAGATATTTGTTTTAATAATGTGTGAATAACATAAACATGACCTGTATATATTTTTATACTTTTATTTCATTAAGTCGACTATAGAAAAAAAAAAGAAAAAACAAATGTACATCACTAACAATTTGACCAAAACATAGAAATATATTTATTTTGATTCATTTATTCATGGCTAAGTCAATTTTTATCAAATTGGATGTAATTAATTATTTAAATATCTTGCATAATAACTTTCCAATTCAGACATCTTAATAACTACTAATCATATTGTTATAAAATCACATTATTGTGTGATTTTGCTCTTTATATAATATTCTTTAAACAAATAGTAAATTAGTAAGAAAAATTCATTTTTTTTTATCTATTACATTAACCTTATACAATGTGACATATTATAACCAATGTTCTTATGACATTAAAACACGATCACAACAAGATGATACGGATGTAACTAAGGATATTTTAATCATATTTTTTTTGTTCGTCTTTTTGTATCAATTAATTTATTTAATTATATTTAATTTGAGTTGTACTGTAATAAACAAACTGTGTGACTATTATATAATACAATAGATAATAACTATTATGTGAAATTTATTAACTACTTTTTGTTTATAAACTTGTGTTAAGATATGTAAATATGTTATAATTTTTTGAACAAAATAAAATCGTTAGACTAACACTAAACTACATCAGAAATTTATGGATGTGTATTAAGTTACTAAAATATGTTATAGTTTTTTAACAAAATAAAATCCTTAGACTAATACTAAATTATATCAGAAACGCATGTACGAAGTATTTTTTTTTTATATTTTATATATGCTTACTCTTTACGCACTTTTAATTACGTTGTTAGTAATTTATATATTAATTTAGGATGGTTTTGGATTTAACTTATGCATTTAAGTAAATTGTAAATTGATTCAAAATATTGTTGAATCGTTTATTTATAATTTTGTTTATGATGTGATATTAAATATAGTAATTCTTAATTAATTATGTTTGTGAATGATCTACTTAATATTCAGTTGAATGTCGGTTAGTGGTACAAACATTAGAAAAGTCACACACAACAATAATTCTTACTATATCATCATCTTATGTGGCTTCTTCTAATCATGATTTTTATTAAATTATTGTTGTATATCATATCATAATTTTAATAGAAACTATTGTTGATCAAAGCTTTAATAAAAAAAAATTAAAAATAAACACAACAATGATTGTAACGAGAATAATCATTGTATCTCACACATATGAGGATTATAACTAAAATCGTCGTTTTATTTCTTAAATCACATCTATATTAATGATATTTAAAATAGTTGGTAAAAAATTTCCTAATAATCTTGTTTTCGCTAGTACATAATTGATCTCCTCATAATTTACAACTCTACAGAAAGACTTCACTATTCTAAGAGCTCATCCAGAAATCCTTCATTTCCGGAGACTTCTTTTCCTTAAAATATAAATATTTTATCTACAAAACAAATTAAATTTGTACGAGTTTATACTCACATCATTATATTTAAAGTGAAAAACATGGTAATTAATAATTACTTTTATGAACGAAAATTTGTCACATAGTCTTGACTCAATTTTAATCAACCAGCCAACTAAATTTCTTAACAAAAATAATATGTTGGTTCATAATGAATAGGTGAAATGAATTGGCAGTTCAATCCAATACTGTTTTGAGAAGTATTTCATTAGCTAGCCAGATGAGTAGTATTAGTAAGTTGATTGATTAGTAATAATACTAATAATAATAATAATTACTATTATTATAATAATAATAATAATAAATAGTATGGGTACCTACCTAGGTGTTATCGCTGTCATGCGGGGACTAATGTCACATCTTTGCTTTTGTTGATACAAATCATAAGATTCTTAATTTCTTACCCTTATTCGCTCACCCTCTGAGCCCTCATGTGTCACTCATTCAGGAACTAACCACCAAACAAACCACACCGGTTTTCCCTTCACGCAGCCCCGCGCCCACAACAACAACAACCCTTTTTACCATTTCCACAGTGCCTGCTCCTCTCAAGCAGGAAACAAACACGCCACGTGCCACAATCCCCGCGCCAGACGCAAACCCGTTCAAAGCCCCAACCCCCCTCCACGATCATGCCACGTGTCCAAGATCGTCTCGGCCCGGGCCAAATGCGTAATTGCACTGATACAAAAGGCGCTATAAGTAAGAGGTGGAAGCGCAGCGAAAGAAGGAAATAAGAGAGAAGCAGGGGGAGAGTGATTGAATAATTGGGAAAAAAAATCAACAGAGTGGTTGTTTTTGGTCCCGGCAGGACCAGGGAATGAATAGAGATGAGAGGTTTTCGGATGAAAAGAACTGAGCTAAGTGGCCAATCCAAACGCAGAATTGGCGGCAGAAATTGCCACCGGAAGCACGTCGAAGACGGGTGAACTCAACCACAATTTCTCTTCAATTTCCCTCTCCCAACCCAAATCTGTAAAATACCAGTTTCATAGTAGTAGTAGTAGAAGTAAAAGGAGTAGAACTGTTTTTATATATTTTGATGATGGCTGAGAAAAACGGCGCCGGCGAGGCTAATAACTCCATGCTGCTACACGGCAAGTACGAGCTAGGGCGGCTACTGGGGCACGGAACGTTCGCGAAGGTGTACCACGCGCGGAACCTGAAGACCGGAAAGAGCGTGGCCATGAAGGTTGTGGGGAAGGAGAAATTGATGAAGGTGGGGATGATGGAGCAGATCAAGAGGGAGATCTCGGCCATGAACATGGTGAAGCACCCCAACATCGTGCAGCTCCACGAGGTCATGGCCAGCAAGTCCAAGATCTACATCGCCATGGAGCTCGTGCGCGGCGGCGAGCTCTTTAACAAGGTCGCCCGCGGCCGCCTCAGAGAGGAGACGGCGCGCCTCTACTTCCAGCAGCTCGTCTCCGCCGTCGATTTCTGCCACAGCCGTGGCGTCTACCACCGCGACCTCAAGCCGGAGAACCTCCTGCTCGACGAGGACGGCAACCTTAAAGTCACCGACTTTGGTCTCAGCACCTTCTCCGAGCACCTCCGCCAGGACGGGCTGCTTCACACCACGTGCGGCACCCCGGCCTACGTGGCGCCGGAGGTCATCGGGAAAAAGGGCTACGACGGCGCCAAGGCTGATATCTGGTCTTGCGGTGTAATCCTCTATGTTCTCCTCGCAGGGTTTTTACCCTTCCAGGACGACAACTTGGTGGCCTTGTATAAGAAAATTTACCGCGGCGACTTCAAGTGCCCGCCGTGGTTTTCATCGGAAGCACGGCGACTCATTACGAAGCTCCTCGACCCGAACCCGAATAACCGAATAACGATTTCCAAGATCATGGAGTCGTCCTGGTTTAAGAAGGCGGTTCTGAAGAACGTGAATGGAGTAAAGAGAGAGGAGTTGGATTTGGAGGAGAGGATTAAGCAGCAGGAAGAATGCAAGTCCACGACGATGAATGCCTTTCATATAATTTCCCTTTCTCAGGGTTTCAATTTGTCGCCCTTGTTCGAGGAGAAGAAGAAGGAGGAGAAGGAGATCCGGTTTGCGACCACACGCCCCGCGAGCAGCGTGATTTCGCGGCTGGAGGAGGTGGCGAAGGCGGTGAAGTTTGACGTTAAGAAAAGCGAAACGAAAGTGAGGTTGCAGGGTCAAGAGCGGGGTAGGAAAGGGAAGCTTGCAATTGCGGCGGATTTATACGCCGTGACACCGTCGTTTTTGGTGGTGGAGGTTAAGAAGGACAACGGTGATACCTTAGAGTACAACCACTTCTGCAGCAACCAACTTCGTCCTGCGCTTAAAGACATCGTTTGGAGGACTTCCCCTCCTGAGAATCCTACACCTGCTTGAACCACTGCTGCGTCTTCTTGTTTAGACACATTCAATTCCGTTTCCTTCTATTCAGCTGTGTGTTTTTTTTTTTTTTTTTTTTTTTTTTTTTTCTTTTTGTCTTTCTTAATTATTGTTTGAAGTTAGAATTTGGTTCTTGTTTGGGTATGAGTCTAATGCATGTGTAGTTTAAGGTGAATGGCAACTGCGGAATATCCAGATTATGAACAGGAATCGACATGAAACTGTCAAACTACATGTGCTGTGTGTTGTTTTGCTCCTGGTCTGTGTGTTGTTGTGTTGTTATTATGTTGGCGTTATTCTCAATATTTGCAAATTGATTGCTGTGCTTATGGCAGCCTTTAATAACTTTTTCTAAAATTTAAAATATTTCACTAATGAGTCCACTTCTACTTCTACTCCAATTGGTCAACAAATTATTTAAGGATTAAATGGTTCATCCTCGAATTGAATTGAAGTGAAACCACCACTATTAATAAAATAACGTTAAAAATTAAAGTGAAACATAAACATTTAGGTTCTTAATAATTAAAATAAATATAAATATCAAAATTAAAATATGTATATCATATTTAAATTAAAATTTCGATAATATACATCGATATTTTTATAATAATTTTATATATAGAATAAAAGATTTTAATATATTAAGTTGTTTTTATTTTTAAAAAACAAACAAAAGGTGAATTATGAGTACTTTTATTAAATTGTTTTCTATTGGTTTGCCCAATTTTATATGGGTACTTTGGATCATCTATTTTACATCACAACTAAATTTTACAATGTAAAAAAAAAATTACAATACCTCTAAAATATAATTCCAAAGAATAAGTACAAGCAAAACTTAGGAAAAAAATGTTCCAAATAGACAAAATTAAGTAATCAATTTCACTTAAGAAATTCATGTTAAAATGACAAATGAAAGTTATAAGTATAAGTTAAGAGATAAACTTACAAAAATGTAATGATACAATTTGACAATCGCATGTGAAAGAGAATTAGTTAATTGGTTTAAGAAGTTATGATAAACTAATCATAGGACATTGATTTTGTAGCTAACTTTGTAAACAAAATTAAGCAACCAATTTCATCCAAGAGATTCACGTTAAAATGGCAAATGAAAGTTACCTTAAACAAATACAAATTAGGAGATAAACTTACAAAAACGTAATGATACAATTTGAGAATCTTATGGAAGAGAATTAGTTAATTGATTCAAAAAGTTAGGACAAACTAATCATGGATTTTGTAACTAACTTTGTAAGTAAATTTTAACCACTTGTTTATTTTGTTTTCTTTGCCTTTTAGGCTTACATATGTCTCAAAGAAACAACTCTAATTGTTCTAAAATTATTTGTTTTGATTTTCATTAATTACTAAATAAACAATCAAGAAAAAATATGATTTACAACACCTATATCTATGTTTATAAACTTCAAATCTACCCAAAAAATTATCATTTCAAGCAAACTTTCGGAAGAGATTTTAACACTTTTAAACTTTAGAAACTTTTAAGAGCAAAATACAAACTTAAACTAAGGAAAGGCTAGAGTTAAACAAGATCAATAAAGTATCAAAACCATACACATGAAGAGTATGCTTGAGGCACTACATAAAATGTATAATACACATGTGTTCCTAAATGAAGTGTACATATGATGTTTACTTTAAGTTTCCTTTAATCTATAATTGAATTGAAATTTCAACATTTATGAAGCTTTTCCTACAACCTAGAAATAGAGTACATTAGAAGCTAATAAACCTTATTACATTTTATTTAGGACACATTGGAATTTGAGTTTCATCTTTGGATAGAGTAGTTAAGAAGATATTCAAGGCTATAAATAACCTTCTCTTGTAATTTGCAATCACTTTTGAATATATGAGAATTAATGTTGTTCTTGTAAATCTCTTTCTCTCTTTATGGTCATTAAAAGAAAAAATTTCTACCTTAGGCTTCTTTAACAAGGAACCTTCCTTGTAACTTAGGAGTTATAGCTTCTCCAATAATATTTGGAAAAACCTTTCCAATTCCTCCCATCTTTACAAATTTCACAACATTTTAACGCCACTTCCTCTGTGGCTTGAGCTTCCAATGTCTTCCCCAACAAACATCTTCATCCTTTGGTATCTAGAGTTTTAGTCTTCAAGAGATAAGTAACATGTTCTTGAATTTTCTTATTATTACGTATACTTCTTACTTGTCTTGAATTGTTCTTGAGTTATGTTTCATTTTATGTCTTGATTTAATTGGTTCAATTTGTTTTAATTCTTACTTGAACTAATTTTTTTCTTGCCTTAGGATTCTATATAATATATATGTGCTGAATTGGTCTTGATTTTTGTTATTGATTGTTTTGTGTACTTCTACAATTTGTGCATTTCACTTTTTTAATCACAATTTTTGTCTAGATTAATGTATAGTTTCATTACAAGTTCAACTTTCCTTTAGTTGTTCTAAATTTTTGTTCATCTTATTTGTTTAGAAAAACCAAAATGTGTGAGTTCTTATTGATGTTTGAATTCATATTTGCTATTAGATCATTAACAATTTTTTAAAGTTAGGCTCCTAATTTTTGTGTTTAACGAAACATTGTCACATGCTTTATTTTTTTTTATTGAATCTACTTGCTTTAAGAACAGGTTAAATACATTTTCTTATTGAACTTTGAAATTGAATTAGTAATACAATTGAGTTGCTTCTTGATTTACAAACCAAATTTGATAAACATCCAAAAGTTAGAAGGTGGAGACTTTTAAACAAAATAAAGGAAACAAAACAAAAGAAAAAAAAAATCCTATACAAGAAAATAGATACAAAGGTTAAAACTAGTATATGAAAATTGGCAAAGATGTATAAGCAACTAATAACATCCTATAATTTTTAATGTAAGCTTTTACATTTAGTTATGGATTAAGTTTGTGTCCAATGGCAAAAATCTTTGAATTTAATTTTGTTTAGTTCCAAACTAAATTTTCTATTTGCATTGACTTTATATTCTTAGATTCAAATTTTATTGTTACTCAATTCTAGAACTCTCTTTAAGATTATTTTTTTAGTGATAGCCTTTCAAACTACATTTAATTCTAGTTTGTTATTATTATTTTTTTTTGGATAATCTTTAAAGTATTGTCATCTCTATTCTATTTGAGTTAACCAATTCTAATTGAGTTTTTCTTTATTTTTTTATCTTCAAATTCTTAATTATAATTATTTTGCTTAACCATTGTTTGAAAATCACCTATGTCATAAAGTTGCATATTAGGTGTTATGGAAGCCTAAGTGGAATAACTCTTTTGGTGACAAAGAGAATAGCCCAAAAAGAGTGCAAACACTTGAGAAATTACAACAATCTTTCTTTCTAGAATTTCAAAAGCTACAAAACAAATTAAGTTTAATTTAAAGACCAAATTAGTGATGAAATTTCCATGACTAGCTATTGTAAAGATTTATCACAATATTCTTTGTGGCTAAATCTGTCTCTAATTCCTATTTTTATTTGTTTTTAAGTGGATTTGTTTTCATCACAAACTATTTTTCAAAAAAATTTGGCCTTTAATTGGGTGTCTTAGGAAATCTTTGGTATTATTCCATTTTTCAAAATTGACATCTTGCAATAACTAAGCACTTGGACATGTTAATGTGTGTTGAAGATTCAAAGTGCTATTCAAACTTTCACTATAGTATTTTCAACTAGGTTTTGAAATTTTTTTATTTAGGAAGTAATTAACCAAGATTCCAAAGGCTTAAGGGATAATCGTCCTGAGTGTTACAATATGACTCTCACATTAAGAGGGATGTCTCAATATTAATGAGTTTTACCACCCTTCTATTAAAAGAACACATAGAGAATCTAAAACTGAGAAATATATGGTAGACTTTTTCTACTTTCATAGAAACGATGATATTGAGATATATCTTGATTAGAAGATGAAATATAACAAAAATAACTCTTTGGAAGTTGTTAAAAAAAATATTTTTATAATTAACTATAAAATTAAACAAACTTCCTTAATTGAACAACCTCCATTTATATTATTACGTAGAAAAAAGCATATAACACATGTAAAACATAAAAGTAGCCCACATGTTAGGAGTTGTCCCTTGAATTCAAATTTTATATTAGGGTTAACCAAAATTATAAATATCCATGTAAAAACCTACACATTAAAACATCTTTGAATATAATAAATAATTTATCAAAATTGTTTTCTCATCTTTTTAAGAGTCATAAAAGGAGCACTCTCCTTTTTATAAACACTTTCACGGTAACATTGTTTGTAATTCACTCCTTTATTCATGATATATATATATATATATATATATATATATATATATATATATATATAATTCACTCCTTTATCCATGAATAATTGTTGGAAGCATACATTAGTCTACGATGAACTATTGAATTTTAAAATAATTATATACAATGATTTTAAGTGTCTGTATATTTGGATTCAAAGTTTAAGAATAAAGAAAAAAGAGTTAATAAAGTGTGTAAGAATATAAATTAGATTAAGATAAAATACTCATAAAATACCCAAAACGAGAAAGAAAGAGACGTGAATACTTTTTATACATATAGATATATACTGGTTTTCTATTTATTATTATTATTACAATAAATAATTAAAACTAAAATTAAAAGAAATAAATAAAATTATGAATAACAATTAAAATTATCTCATTTTTTAGTGATATTTTTCTAACTAATCTCCCATTCCACGGATTTCTTATTTCTTTCTTTCTCTGTCAAAGGGGCATAAATTGTTAAAATCATACATAAATATTATTTTGATACTCGGTTTTTCTCGCAATCTTGCTCTTTATTTTTCCTCTCTCCCAGTCAAATATATTTACATAAAAATCAACAAAGTAGACTGTAAGATGTTTTAAGCAAGTAAGCTTCATGTGTGTTGCCGTGCTTCTTTGAATTACCTATCAATGTCAATCTTTATCTTAAGAAAAGAACAAAAGGACTGCATTCTAGAAAAAATAGAATTATAATTAGTAATTAAAACTAATTTTAATAATGATAAAATTTGATACTTTTAATATTTTAATTTTCTCTTTTTTTTACTTAATATTTTATTTATTTTAACAAGGTATATTATTTTAAACTAAATCTAATGAGTTTCTGTAATTTATGTGGTTGATGTAGTTCAAATTGTCCACTGGAATAAGCTTTAAATTATTGTTAGTAGATACATTACAGGAGCCAAATTTCGGTAGGTAGTATCATCAATAGCAGACAAATTTGACTAAGAAGCCCTGTTTGGATTGATGGTGGGCTTGCTCCAAAATTTCTCAAGATAAAATGTTTTAAGTAAACTTTGACATGTCTACTTCGATATGAAGTAATGGTATTTCAATTATATTGAAACCTCCATTTATCCTATGTAATCATGTCAAAAATAATATATACAATAGGCATAGAATAGAGAAAAAAAAAAACTCGAAAAGGAATATCAACTAAAACTCATAACAAAAACTAGAAAAACGTGTTTTGTTCCTATAAGAGTCGGCCCTAAGGAAAACTATAAGATCAAGTCTATTTTGTAAACCAAAATTGGCAAGTTTGTCCCAAGTTTTGCCTTCCTTTTATAAATGGGAAAAAGATATTTAACAAATTTAGAGACAATTTAACCATTTCTTTCGAATTCTCCATGGCACAATTCCGTGAAACCCTTGGATACTAACATTCAATCAAATTCCACCCAATGTTTGAACCAACCAATGCAAGTGTATCGCTCACCTCCCAATAGTTAGTACTTGTGGACTAAGTTAAATATTTGGGAAGACTGGAAACTTCTTTTAACATTTTATAATTATGTCAAATTTAAATAAAATTAATACATAAATATAACTCATTTTACTATATTAATGAGAATAAATACATAATTAAAGTAAATAAGAAAAATTACGTTCGTTGCAATTGCTTTAGCTAGTTTAGCTAACTAAATGATAAAATTTCCTAGGATTTATACCAATCATATAATCGTCAATAATTTAGTTGATGATGGTTAATTCCAATGTAGAATATTTACCTAATGCCACAACAATATATGAAAATAAACTAAATAGAACAAAAAAATGTAACTGCAGAGGACACAGTGTTGAAGGGATCATAAATGTACAACTTGCACTCAGTGGGGACATCAATACAACCTCCTTTGATTTGTCAGAAGTAACGTAACTAGTTTTTGCTTTGATATGAATAGTGGAGGGACAATAAGAGACTGAACGAACACTTGTGTTGATGATAACTTTGCTCGCACGGTATAACTGTAAGCATGATAGAACTATTTTGCCACATAACTGAGAATGCAAGGCATTTATTCTCCTCGATTTGTTGAGCCCAATAACTTGGTTGCTATGTTAATTTCCACACCATATAAAGGAGTTATTTTAGCATTAGGCTTGCATTTTTAATTTGGTTTCTCAGATTTGAAGACTGGCCAGGTTCAAAAGCTTTTTTCTGATTTACATATGGGTGTTCTCCATTTTTTATTTTGTCCAATATTTTAAGTGAACAGACAGATTGAGCATCACATGCAATGAGTAAATAAAACTTATCAGCTAAAAAATCACAAATTATTTGAACAATAATGACCTGCGGGTTAAAAATGTTCTGACGATGAATCCTCAATTGGAAAAACTAACCTTTTCAATGGCATTCTAACTTGAAACAACTAACTTTCAGGCCTCAACTTCTAACTGAAATCTTCATATTTTCTTTTTCCATCCTTGTCATGGATAATATAATAAATAAATGGGATGAGAGGTATCCTCCCATATATGTTCTTTGGTTTTCTTATTCCGTTAAGTCGCACATTGATTATTAGAAATATTTAACTCGGATTGTATTAATAATAAGTGTAGTTATTTGTTAATATAGATATAACATAAAATAAAAAAAGTGTAACAATGTGTATTAATAATAACTCTTACAAAGTATAATTTAAGTCTAACTCAACGGTTTTGATATCATCTCAAAAAATAAAATTTAAGTCTAATTTAATTTTACAAAACTAATTTGTGAAATGAAATTTATATTTATATTATAAATTATTAAAATACTTCATTTTTAGTCGATGTAACATCTCTGACAATAACTATATATTTGAGAAGAAAAATTAAAGATAAAATTAAAACAATGAAAGAAAACAATATGATATGAGACTAAAAAGTACTAGAATAAGAAAATCCAAATCATTACAAATAAGCTAAAAAAATAAATATAAAAATAAGTGTGAGAAGTAAAAATAAAATAAAAAATATAAAAATAAAACTACCGATTCTTATTGACAATAAATTCAGGTTTCCTCTTATATGCAATTCTCATCACAACCACGGATAGACCCTGACACTTAGTACCTATCCCACCATGCAGTACTTTATTAAAAATTAGGATGCATTTGTTATCGAGGATTCCTATCCCAGCATAACCATAGTTCAACCCAAAATCAACATTGTACAACTGAAATGATTTTAACTTTATAGAAATAACTTAACAATAAATTAATTAGAATCCTTCTAGAATTTGATGTGTTGTATATATTTTGTATTCTGTTCAAAAATGAACTTCAAGATTTTTTTTTCCCTTTTGTGCTATCAGAGTCTCAGAGTCTTTTAGTATGTTAAACGTTGATTTTAAATACCAATTTACATCTAATGGATTTGACATGGGAGTAGTCTCAACAATATCCCAAGTCTTATTTAGCACTAGAGCCTTAATTTCATTTTTCATAGTTTTTTATCAACAAGGGTGCTTGATAGCTTCATGATAACTAGTGGGTTCATGGTCAGAAGACAACAACATAAGGTAGTGACAATGAGAAAAAGACACAAAGGTGTAGTTAAGTTTGCATTCATAATCAGCAAGGTGATTCGGAGTGTAATCTGGACGAGTTGACCAACGAGGCAAGGTTGTTTAGGCTGGTCCAAAATCACTTTGTGGTGCTAGGGTTGACTTTAGTGAGTATGAGGACAAAGGAGAGGCGTCTAGTTTAGGTTCACTGGTTTGTGAGGAAGAGAGGAAAGGAGGAGAATTGGGCTGGGACTCTCTCTAGAGTGGTGAAGTTGGATCCAAAACTTCGGCTCTTGGTAAGCGTGGATCATAATTTGTTGGAGGGGTTGGGCAAAAAGAATTAGAGAGCTTCTTTCTACACCACCATGATCTCGTCCTGCACCTCCATACCCCATATAAAAATACGTATTTATTCTTTGAAAAAAAATTTATAACCCAACTCTACCCTTCATCCTCTTTACTCCTTTGTACACCTTCATTTTAAATTAAAGCAAAGATAAAGTTTGTTTTATATCTTACATTGTTTTTTATCATTGATTGGATAGATTGAACGATGGTGGACAATAGCGAGGAGAGTGTTAATTTTCGTGATTTAAAAGGCTTTTAAATTGTATAATCTGAAAGTTAAAATGTTTTGAGTTTGACATCTGGATTAAAAAATTTGGAAGATATTTGGCATTTGAAAATAACTTCCAAATTGTGTAGTTTCAGAAGGTAAAACATTTTGAGAATAAATTTTAGATTGAAGAATCCCAAAGCTATTAATCATTTGAAAATGATTTCTGAATTGTAAAATCTGAAAATATTTTGCTTCCAGGATTGCATAAAGCCTTTTTTGATGGAGAGACATAAAAGTTTTTTCTTCAAATCTCATTCACTATCTTTTCCTCAATTCTTCACCAACCTATTATGACTCCCATTGCTTTTGGCTTTAATTTTTTTGTAAATTAATTAATTAATAAATGCAGCTTTTGGACAATGGAGAGACAGTGACTTCAAACTAACTAGGTTTTTGGTTTTTTCTCATTTACTATTTTTTCTTTGATTCCCCACCCACCTATTCTGACTCACATTATTTCTAGTTTTAATTTCTCTATGGGCATTTAGAAATAATTAATGGCAGTTTGGGGGCAATGGAGAGAGAGAGAGGACGGTTTTTTTTGTTTTTTCATTCACTATCTTTTCCTCAATTCTCTTCCTTTCCACCTTCACCATCGGCCTTCCCAAGGCTTTGTTTGGTTGAGGAGAAGTGGATTTAAAGGGATTTGAGTGGATTGTGTGTGGATGAGAGACTTGTTTGGATTAATGGATAGATTGTGTGTGGATGAGAGAGTTGTTTGGATTAATGGATGGATGGTAAGATTTGAAGGGATTTGAGGGGATTGGTTATGAAAGTTTGAGATTGATTTGATAGATGTTATAGATTTGTTTTTATTTTTTTAATTGATATATTTCTAAAATTACTAATTAAACCTTATGAAATAAGATGGTAAAAAATTAAAATGAATTGGATTAAATTGATTTTAATATAAAAAATATAGAAACTAAATTAACTAACTAGATATTTTTTAGTAGGTTGATAATGATTTTATCTAATCCAACCTGTGAACATCCTTACTTTTGTGTTTTAATAATTTTATATTTAAAAGAAAATAAAACTGTTTTTTAGATGAATAAAAAATATATTTTCATCGATAAAAATAAAAAAGAAAAAAAAAATAGAAAACAATATAACATGTATAATATACTTTTATTATTTATTTTATAAAGTAAACAATTTTTATTATTTTAATTATTTTACGTCAATAATATAATTATGAATAGATAGATTGTATTGAGTATGAGTAGATTGAAGGGGGATTAATTATATTATAGTTATCTTGGAAAAAAGGAAAGGAAAGTATTATGAATGAAAAAAATATATATATATAAATATATAATTATTGGAATCAATTATTAGATGAATTAGGTATAAATCAGTTTATTTTTCATATAATATAATATATATATATATATATATATATATATATATATATATATATATATATTGTTACAATAAATATACATTAATGCTAAATGATAAAGAAGTACAATTACAAATTTAGCATTTGAAATAAAATAAATAATTTAAAAAAAATATGTGATTTTTGTATTGTTTAGAATTATGTTGGCATTTTAAAAATTTTAAATTAGAAATATTGTTTGAAAGTGTAAAAAGAAAATTATTTTAGATCATACATGGAAATAAAAATTGTTAAATTTTAGATGCTTCAAAAAGTAAAAAAAAAAATAGTAATATATATAGGAAATTGTAAATTTCATTTAATTGCACCTATCAGCATGCTAAAGTGCACATAGCAAATCCTAAACCCACCTAAAGGAGTGTTTTGTAATTTTCAAAGTTAAGGGTATTTCATAATTTCTACTTCGTTTACAAGGGCTATTTCATCATTTCCAATTGCCAATTTCATCCCTTCAAATCCCTTCAAATCTCTCTTCAGATGAGCGAAGATCCAATCCTGCAAATCTCTCCTGATCCATCCTCCCAAATCAGGTCAACCAAACCTTCATCTACTCAAATCCATCCTCTTGAACAGTAAATCCTTTCAAATCAGTCCAACCAAACACAACCTAATTAAACACCTTCTATTTACCAACATATTCATCTTCACTTCAACACTTCTTCTACTTTTAAGCCCTTTTCATTTAAATTTAAGCTTCTATCCGGAACTCAATTTTGTTGAAAATAAGCTTTCAGATTGCACAATTGTTACCTATTTTCCAGCAAGTACACCAAGTCAAAAATAATATATATAATATAAAAAGTACAAGTGACAAACCCTCAAGGAGCAAGTCGTTTTAGTTTCAGCAAGCGATTCTAGCTTAAGTGAGAGTTGCAAAATTTTTTAGTTGGTAGAAGAAATATTGAATTACTCAAAGATAAAACAAAACAGACGCTAGTAAATAGACTGAAAACAATGTAGTAAAAGTATCTTGGGATTGAACTTTATTTATCACACTTGTGCATTTTCCACTCAACCTCTTGAGGATGCCTTACATTACTCACACTTTCTGCGTTGATTCCTCACGCCTTGAAATTCTCAAGTTAATTTAACTAAATAACAGTTCTCCCATGCCTTGAAATTCTCAAGTTAATTTAACTAAATAATAGTTCCCCACTGTTGTCCAAACTATGGGTAAGTATGCTTCATCAAGGTATAGAGTTTAAATACAAACAATAAGACAAACTATATTTAATCCCAAGAAATAAAAAAGTTAGCTATTCATGATAGCTATGAAAATATACATTAAAAAAATAGAATAAATGACTCTGCCAATATTGTAGCTGTTGTCGCCCCCTTTTTGATGCAAATTTCCTCCCTTTTATACCCCTATCCAAAATTAGGTTATTGTCGCATTCATCTAGTGGTTCGTGGCCTAAGCAGCAATCTACATTCCAACCTCTTGTCATTAATTGTCCTCCTCTCTCTAAGCCTTTTTTGCCTAAGTTGTTTCTACGGGCTTAAGCAATTTGCTTTTCAACTTCTTATCACCTTTTGATGTTTTTTGCTTCCAAGACCTGAATCTTAATAAAATCCTTGTGTTAGAACTACATTATTTCATTATCCATAATTTGAGTCCAAAAGCTATGATAAATGTTTATTCTCACACAGTTAGGATTGTAGTTCATCTAAATTGTGCATCCAATTATATCAAGAATGTAATAAACTTTAAAGTTTCTGGATTGTAGAATCAGGAAATCATAATAAAAATTTTTAGCCTCCGGATTCAAAAGGTATTTTCTTTACCTTAATGACATCTTCAACAACTTAATGTCAAAATGGTATGAAACAATTCTCTCTATTACTCATCATGTGCTTATAAACAAGATCATGTTAATCACAAATTTTTCATTAAATCCGAGATGCAAAATTTTGCTGCTCTACTTGTCTATGTGAATGTTGTTTTAACTTGGAATTTTGTGCAAAAGATTGCTACCATTAACAAAATTTTACACTCTCACTTTCATATTAAAAATCTCGATCTTTTGAAATACTTCATGGTTACAGAAGTTGCTTATTCAAATGTAGAAATCTCACTATGTCAACACATATATGACTTTGATCTTCATGAGTATTTTGGTACGATGGGATCCAAACTATGTTACACACTCGTTGATAGTACACTTCATTTGCATAATGATTCAAAAAAACCTCTTGTTGATCCTCCTTTGTACCAAAGACTTGTTGGTCAAATATTATATCTCAGAAGCACACGTCCTAATATCACTTTTGCCACACAACAACTGATCTAATTCATGGGTAATCCTACTTAAACTCGTTTTCGAGCAACCATGAAGGCCCTTTGATATCTCAAGAGCAATCCAGAAAAAGGTTTTATATTTTGATATGATTATTCTATCCAAATTCTTGGATTCACTGATGCAGAATAGGCTACTTATGTTGATTCAAGGAGATTTATCATAGGGTATTGTTTCTTTCTTGAAAATTTTTTAATTTCTTGGAAAACAAAGAAGCAAAACACTATATCTTGATCATTATTTGAAGTTGAATATTGAGCGGTTGCTTTGGCTACTCGTTATTGTAATTGTTGAGTATTTTGCTTAAAGATATGAGAATTACATATTCCAGAAGGATTGTTATGTATTGTGACAACCAAGTGCATTGAATATTGCTGTTAATTATGTGTTTCATAACTGAACAAAACTTTTAGACATTGAGTGCCATCTTGTTTATGAAAAATTGCAAGTGGGGCTTATGTAATTAATCATTGTGTCATCTTCCAAACAATTAGTTCACATTTTTACAAAAATCCTTCTTCCAAAGCTATGCACTTTGAACTTATCCAAGTTAGAGTTAATCAATATATTTCTACCTCCAACTTGTAGAGGGTTAATAGACGAAAAGTTCAATCCAATCTGAATCCAAAATCAACACTGTACAACCCAAATGATTTTAGCTTTACAGGAATAGCTGAACAACATTTTTTTCTTTTTATTTTTGTCCCTTTTATGTGACAGAGTGATTGATGTGTTCTATGTGCACTACACCAAACACTACTTTTCATAGCAATTTTGTAATTATTGAGCAGTAAATTATCATCTAATACACATATCATATGGCTAATAAAAAATTGGTAGGACGAAGTCTTAATAAAATGTTGACACGTAGCTTTTGTTTTATACATATGAAAAGTGAAGCATTTTTAATGATTTTAGCTTTGTTGAAGCTCTAGCCTATGTACCTTGATACCAACAAGCTGGAGTGACATTGTGTAAATCTTCAGACATTCTTACAATGGTTACCTGTAGTCTTCGTTTTTGTCTAGGTAAACTTCCTAAAGACTTGTTGATATGATAATTTTCAGGAAGAACAAAACATGTTCAATATTTGTTTCAACTTATTTAGCATGCTTTGTATGATCTCATTGAAAGAGTTCAAATCATACATAATATTTAATTATACTTTAACGAGTCTCTAATGAAAGTCAAATTCCTACCCAAAGTATAATTATAATAAAATACAAATTAAAAGAAATAAAAAAAAAATACACTACCATGAGTCCATGAAATAGTAAAAGAAAATGTAAAGTTATTTTTATGATCAAGGGTGTAGAGGTCTTCCTACATAACATATCCCCCATTTGTTAGATACCATTTTAAATGACTAAAAAGTTTGCTCTTTATAAAAGATTAGATCAACAACTAGTTGTTGGAATTGTTTTAAAAACTAATTGAAATTTAATATTTATAAAGAGAAAGATAAATCAATTTCAAGATGGTCACGATAGTGAGCTAAGTCCCTTAGACTTTCAGGTTACGTGATTAGTCAAATTTCATCACGAACAAGCCAAACAACACTCCTAATGCAATAGCATAATTTAAGGCTTCATAATAAGTTATAATTAATTGGAACGCATTAAAGAAATGAAAAGGCGAGTACAGAGAGACAGAACAAGTTGTTATTTAGACGGAAATGCGAAAAGGAAAAGGAGAAGGAAGAACACTAAAAATTTAAAGACAATGAACAAAAGAAAGCCAAAGCGACAGATAATAATAAAGAAAAAGAAGACGGAGAAGTAGGTGATTGGCATGGTTGAAAGTTAGCCTCAGCCAAACAAAGTCTAGGTAAATACGGCGTCGTCGAGTCGACCCCTCCGTATCCCTGACGCCTTATTTTCGTAGACTTTAACGGCTCTTTTTTAGAAAAAAACACACGTCATTTTCTGTCCTTTGGCACTTTATGTTCTTTTTTTCTTTGTCTATTTCACACCAAAAGTCACCCAAACGCCGTCATCACGGCTTCGAAACGGAGGCAGCATCCTTGATGGCGCCGTCGTTGCCCACCACGGCCGACTGCACTGTCAGCACGGACATGCTCGGAGAGGACGGGCCATCGCCGTTAGACGCCACGGCGGGGTTGGCGAGTGTGCCGGGGGCGGCGTTGGTCGGAATCTGGGCGCTGCCGGAGGCGGCGTTGATCAAGGGGTTCCTGGTGTGACACGTGGCAGTGGAGATGGCAGTGGCAAGGGAAATGGGCATGAGGCAAAGGCCCTTGCCTTGAAGGTACTGCATGGCGGAACCCATGTCCTCCTCCATCAGCTTCGCTACCTGGTGCTCCGTCATGGTCAGGCTGTCATTTGAGGTTGATGCTGCCGTTTGGTTGTTGTTGCTGTTCGTGTTCGGCGCCAGGGCCCCGCCGCCGTTACTGGTGCCGTTCGCTTGGATGCAGTCACCAACTCCCTGCAAACACAAACCGTCACGTGACCATGGGGTTTTGACGGAAAGTAAAAAAGAAAGGCGCGTGTGTGTGAAAGAGAGAGACAGAGGGGAATCTGAGAAAGTGGGCACGCGTGCTGCTTTTGAATTGTCGTTTTGTGGTGATTGAGAATTTGAGTATTGAAATAAGCCAAAGCGAAGAGAAATGTTGGGTGGGTTGGTGGGGATGTGGGAAAGACCCATCTGTCCGACATTTTGATTCATGGTGTCCAGTGTGTTCCACATTTTCTTCATTACTTTCTTTTTTCTTCTTATAGAAACACTCTCATGTTTTCCTTCAATTTTATCCTCTCTAAGTTTGGTTGATTATGATAGTACGACTACCTAATAATTCTAAGACGAGGAAATCATTACTTTTTTTGTGAATAATTTGGAAATTCTCTGAGGAGTGTGAGCAAATATACAATTATAATGGACGAAATTTGGAGTCTTGAAATGTAAAGAAGTTCTCTGGTGTGAGAATTTGTGGTGTGAAAATGAAAAAGCACTTGTAGAATAATAACCTCAGAGGACATATCAGCAACAAGGGGTGCGACAGCAGCTGCACCGCCCAATCTGCTCATACTCAGAACCTGTAAACCCAAACAATGACATGACTTATTTATTTATTGACGACAGAGGAGAGTGTAATTTAATAAGCAGAAGTCCATACTTAAAACCTGTAATTAAATAATGAAGTCCATAATTAAAATATGCAAGTACTTGATGCTGATGATGAATAAAATCAAATTAAGAAATACTATTACAAGAGTAAAACCCGGGAAGCGCACCTTGACTTGGAGCTGCAGAAACTTCACGTAATCGATGATCTCATCTAGCATGGACGCCTTGTCTGTCTGTCATTCCACAAATCAAACTAATATTTCAATAAGGGATTGACCCATTTATTGTAAACATATAATAATAGGAATAGTAACAATTTTGCATAATAATAATTACACTGACATTGTTCTTTCATATGCTATGCCTAGACTACCCCTCTATATCACTCAGAAGTCAGTATAGCAACCCTTCTTGGTCCCTACCGTGACCAGTGATCACTGTGCGATGTGGGGGCCTCACCCCTCTGCTATCCAGCTTAGTAAGTTAAGTACGCACGGAATCGAATGATGAGCAGGCAAGACAAACGCTCACAGCACCTCCGGAGCGCGACTTTACCAACTATTCTTTTCTTTCCAGTTTCCATGTTACATTGACATGGAAATACACGACAGTAACACCAAAACAACTAACAACTAATATATTCTCTCGAGATGACCCATTTGTCCCATTACACACCAAAACTACTGTTACTGTGCTGGAAAAAAGTCCTCGTCGTCTTGCCGATTATTGTCACTTTTCCGTTTCACTTTCATTTAATAAACTGAAATTAGATCCACAAATATTATAATACACAAAACTGAGGATGGGCATTTTACCTTGTTGGCATTGGGAACCAGTTCCTGTAGGGCTTTCATTCTCTCTGCGATTCTCTCCCTTCTTAACTGCCACAAACAAATCCCACCAACTCAGACTAACCAAAACGCTAATGCTCTTACTTAATTCATAATTTATAAACCCTAACTTGGAGCAGTTTGTTCTTCTCATAGCTTATATAAACATGACATGTTCAATGTCTAAGAATTAAAGAAAGCTCATTATTGAATCTGTCACTTACAACTACCAGTTCTATTGAATAATAATGGATTAGGATTGTCTACCAAAAGCGATGACCACAAACTATTGGGCTCCATTACCCAAGCATGTTATTAAATGAAGCCATAAATGAAGCCAAGAATTAAAGCCAAAAAGAAAAACAGTGAGTACCCTTTCAGCGATGCTGTGCGGGTCCGTGGCTTGACCTCTCCTCGCACGAACCCTCTGCCTCGGCTGAGCCGGCGCGCCACTCGCCGGAGCTTGGTTCGTTGCACCCCCAGCACCCGGCGCCCCAAAATTTTGCCCCTGCATCGGATTCGAACTTCCCTGTAAATAAAAAAAAAATTAATTACCGTAATAGTAATTATTATTTTAAAAATATTAAAATGACAAACGCAAACCTGAGGAGGTTGGAAATGCTGAGTCTGGTTCGAGGCTTGGCCCGCGCCATGCAGAGATCCGGCGAAGCCGTTGTAGAGAGCTTGGACCGAAGTCTCACCGCCCTAAGAAAATGAAAAATAAAAATTAGGAATAAGTGCAAAAGGGAAAGTTAGGGTTGCAGCGGTAAGAGTAGTGTACGGGAGTGGGAGATTTGAAGGAGGAGGCGTCAACGACGTCGTTAAGCGGCATGTGAAGGAGCGGAGAGTCGCGGGACATGAGGAGTTGGTGTTGGATCATGAGAGCTGCGGCGGCGTTTTTGGTGGTGGAGGCGCTGATCTGGTGGTTGCGGAACTTGGAGGCCAAAGAGGAGGGTTCGTCGTAGGGGAAAGCGACATTGTTATTGGTATTGTTATCGTTGTTGGAGGGAGCGGTTTCGTTTGGGTCCCACAAGGGCTTGTTGGGGTTGAGGTCGGGCCAGGAGGAGAACATTTGGTCCAGAAAGTCGTCCTGAGAGGACGGGTCGAAGTGAGGGAGTTGGTGTTGGAGTGGTTGGTGTTGGTGGTGGTGGTTCATTGAATTTTGGATCTGGTTGGTTGTGTTGTGAAGGTCCTGGAGGGAGATTTGGGAAGAGTTCAAGAGGGAGTTTATTCCTTGCATTTCTCTGCTGCAGGGCTGCATAGTTACCTACAAACACTGGTAGCACAAGGGTCAAGAGAGAGGAAAGAGCATTGTGTTTGAGGGGTTTTCGGTTCAGGCCCTTCAGAATCGGAAGCCAGTTATGTTTCTCTCTAGTGTCTATCCAACTTTCTCCTTACTTTCCACTACCTCTTTTTATATAGGACAACATCAACCCTCTCCTAGCAGATTAATTAAACCAAATTAAGGCTTATCTTTCTTAATCCACGGGTAATTTGGATTACCACTCTACCAAATCCGTCATTACCCTAATTAGTAGTAAGAAACTTCTTCACCTCTCAAATCATATTCTACCTTTCTAGTTTTCGATTCTGCCCCGGTTTATTCGAGTATCTCAAAAGTTATAAATCTCCGAAAAAGTTGAGGTTAGTAGTTTTATTTTATTTTTTTTATCACGAAAATAATGTAACTTTATATATACATATAATAAAGGTATACCAATCTATTTACAATGTCATATAATAAGGATAATCATTACAGTCTATTTACTATCAGCTTCAACTACAAAAATTATAATAAAAGATTCTCCTTCCAAGTCAAGATTCTTCTTTAAAGCTAATAAATACAGCTAGCAATTATACACCTAATAGTTACTAGTTAGTTTGTAAACACTTTCTTTTTCAATAATCTACTAAGATAATGTTTTTGGGAACAAAATTTTGAAGCGGGCCACCGATCAAGTTTGACCCTAATAATTGTGCTAATTAATATACGTAAAGTTTTAACATTGACATTACACGTGAGAATAAAAAAGGAAAATTTTAGATTATTTCTATTTTTTTTTCCTTAACAGGAGACTTATTCTCGTGTTGGAAAATTTTACATTATCAAAATCAATAAAAATTATTTACAGTATCTTTTCTTGATTCAAAAACATTATTTAAAAATTACACTGTACAAAAAATTATTGAGTTTCGAAACATATCTTCAGAGGTGATAATTAAAACTAGGGGTGTTACCTTAAGCACTTGAAATGAGAATAGATAGTAACACTTTAGAGCATTTGTTCGTACATAGAAAGGTAAATAGTAACACAGACGGCTTATAGATTTTAACAAAACACAAACAAATAAAATATATATCACTTAATAAGATTGAATAATTTTGATCCGGATTATCCACGAGCATTGTCTAGATTTCGAAATTCGTACCTACAAAATGACATTCTAGATGATAATGTTTTTGTATTGTTGTTGATTGAAAATTGGATTTGATTTAGTTTTCAATTAAATCTCAATTTCATCTCATCTACAAATAAGAATTAAATCAAAATTTAAATAAATTTTACATATATTTGTTAGTGAGGCAGTTGTATTTTGTCATGCTCCTTGAAATTATAGGGGTTAGGGGACGTGTTGACGTCCCAAACTTTTAAAACTTTGTATATATAATATGGGAATATTAAATTAATGAGATTTGTACTTTTTATTTAAAATACATAATTTAATTTTAATAAATAGTAAAATATAAAATTAAATATAATAACGAGTAAAAAAACTTATTAAGATTTTTTTTTATTTACTCTCCCTTTACTATTCAGTTACTCATTGTTTCTCTATTCATTTCTTCCTCTATCGTCCTTGTTATGTTATGTTTCTGGAGAAAAAAAGAAGTAAAACACAAACAAGTTTGCTCATTTTTCACATGTTGTGTTCCATTTTTTGAGAAGGAAAAGAACAGACAGTTCTCACTTGATAGTAAAATATTAGTTTCATGATTTCTAATTTAATGAGTCATTTTTTTTTGTATGTAAAAGCTCTTTTAAGAACATAAGATGAAATGTTAATGGTTATGTATTTTTCATAACCGAATTTTAACTGTTATTTATCTATCATAGATCTTTTTAGTAATTATTTCTTTTAATATTTAATTATCTTCTTATAGGTTAATTAGTCTTATTTTAACTCTTTATATCTCTTCAGTTACAACACAAAGATATTTTTTTAATAAAAATTATTAAAATAAGATTGTGAAATTAAATAAAAGATAAATTTCTTACAGACAATATGATTATTTATATTGAAAAAATAGTTAGCTTTAATTTAATTATTAATGAATTTAAAAAATTTATAAAAATAAAGAGCAATCATATATATATATATATA
>Ga0209700_104168_pt1 | contig 26485 bp, 8 predicted proteins | sample SiratroredBW_FD_187528 | JGI IMG/M metagenome (GOLD analysis project Ga0209700, IMG submission 187528) | Root nodule microbial communities of legume samples collected from California, USA - Siratro red BW (SPAdes) (version 2) | ecosystem: Host-associated > Plants > Roots > Nodule | place: USA... | reverse complement strand
AAAAAAACACACATATATATATATATATATATATATATATATATATATATATATATATATATATCTTTTGGAGAAAGAGAGCAAAAATTGAAAGTATGTGTTTAATTATTTTTGTAATTTTCTTTAGGTGTAATTATGTTGTTATTTCTATAAATTTAGGCCGATTTTTGATTTTGATCCTCCAAATTTAAAATCTTGTTTTAATCCGACAATAGTAAAAAAAATTAATCTTAAAATATTAAATTTGAGAAACTAAAATATTTTTTAAAAATTAATTTAGTTCGAGTATAGTATTTAGAACTCAAATGAAGTTTTTTTTTATTCGAAGAATTAAAAAATATTTGTCAAAAACTTCAAAGACTTAAAATTAAACCTTTTATTTATTTTGTAATCCTTTCTACTATATTTTAATATATTTTTTTCACAAAAATTAACAAGTTATAAAAATAATATAAATTATTTTAAATTAAATATGTTACTGAAAAAATATTTATAAAAATGAGTTTTAAGAATTAATCAGAATAAATTAAATATTTAGGTGTATATTTATAAAAACATGTGTTTAAAAATTAATTAGAGCAAAGTTAAAGTTTAAGGTATCTTTTGTAAAAGAAACAAAATTTTAAGGATAAACTAAAATTTAAAATATCTATTTGGAAAAAATTAGGAAGTTATTAAACACTCTTTTCTCTAAACCAACAGAATAAAAAAAAAATCCATAATTGTGTCCAAAATATTTCTCTAACTACTCATTCTCGCTCTATGTTAAATAAACAATTGAAGTTATAAAAATAACAACAAGACATTTAAAAAATTATTTTAATTTATATAAAATTAAAGAGTATGATTCCTTATTTAATAAGTCTGGTTCATAATTTTATTTTTAATAAATTTAATTATCATAATATGATTTAAGACAATAGATTGAATTGAATCAAATTGCTTTATGATTTTCAGAAACCAAATTGTTTTAAGGAAACAAACTGTTTTAACAAGTCCATATAACCCCACTAATACACCAGTTTTTATTTATTTGACCATTTCAAACCTAGTTTACTGTTACATAACAAGTGCTGAACCGATTTCAAACTGTTTAAATATTTAACAAAAACACATATTTTCTATTTTGAATTTATTAACCTAAAAATTTTATATATATATATATATATGAAGATTAAACCATCTTTCTTAAAGTATAAAAACCAAAACTAAGTTTAACAAAAACTAAGCCTGACACATTTTATCTCAATATTAATTGTTCTCTTAGTTTTTGTTTCCCTGTTTGATTTGCATGTATATATACGTTTTTTTTTTATCTGGATTTTACCTATTTTGTGTTATTTTACTTTTTAGAAGTGGAAGAGACCATGACAAAGATAATTCTCTCTCTAAGGTTTAGATATAGCTTGTAACACATCATAAAATCAGGTTATTCTTCGTTTGTTTTATTTTATTTTATTTTTTTGTTATTTCCTTCTAGAACTTTAAATATAGTTAGTTACGGACGTAATTGTTACTTGGAGTCAAAGACAACTAACTAGGATAATAAAAAACAAAGAATGAAAAAAAAAGAAAAGAATGTAAGTAATAAAATATGAATAAAAAGTTATACAATAATCTTGTAATAATTTAGAGTAGGTTTGAAAGACATTGACATGACTTGCCATGTTAGTTTTACCATGAAAGCCATTAATTGCTTTAAGGTTTTCTTATCCACAATATTTTTTTTTTTGTTAAATACATGTAATATAACATAATTAAGTGAATATTATATAAATATAAAACTGGAATTTAAATATATTCAATATACAAAAATACAATGTTACCTAATCATGTATTATCACCTATAATTCGTGTATTAGTTTTTATAATAATTACAATAAAATAAAAGATAGCATGATTTTTACTTAGTTGAATGTCTAATTATTTTCGTATAGTATTTATTATATGTCTCTTTTTCTTACACTTGCCGTATTTTTTTATGGTACTATTTTTTATTAAATTTTTCGCATATAATAAATTATATTCTTAATATAATAAAGAAATCATTTAATTGATATGATGTTTTATAATTGTTTTTTAATATTGTGTAAAAAATATAGACATGCATATTTATTAATATTAAATTATATTAATAAAGCATTATTATTTTAATACTGTATATTAATTATATTAATTATAAATACTCCAAGAATGAATAAAAAAAATGGTAATAATCCATTGGAGGTAACTGCTTTCAACTTCTCCTGAAATATCTCCACCCACAAAGGAGCAAGAGGGCAGGTGAGGATAGAATCAGTTTTCGAATTTTCCGCATAAAAGTTTTTCACAGTGTCTTCATTCTCACACACTCAACAAATCTACATCATCGTACTTTCTCCTCTTCTCTCTCTCGTGTCTATACTCTCTCAAAGATAAGGTAGATGCTACAGGAATCCTAAGATTCTTCTGTCTTTTTCACTGTTCTGTCTGTTATTACTTTCTACATGCACTTCAGCTTTAACTTTAACTGCTTGCATGCATGAACTACTGCACCATTTTTTTCTATTCTATGTTTATGTTTGTTTACGTTTCTACTAAAGTGAACTTTCTTCCATGTTGCAGAAGCTTGATACGTTATGATGGCGCTAAGCAAGTTTTTCAACTGGAACACTCTTCAAATTCCCGATTCAGAAGCAAGCACCTTTAACGAAGCCATGCCAGAAGAAGTGGCACCAAATATCCAGCATCTATTTCCCTACTCAGATGAAAGCTTGTTCCTTTCAAATACTCAGCTTTTTGAGAACTACGGCGACCCAAATGGCGGTTTTCTCTACCCTTCAGATATTCACTCTCCTTTCGATCCTTTTCTTTCACTCCCTCAGCATCATCACATCTTCCCAACTCATGATGAAGATTACAATCCTCTCCCGTGCTCAAAGCGCCAGAAGTTCTGCTACGAGGAACAACAAGCACTACATTCACAGGAGCTTACAATGCCATCCAATCATATAGATGGGTTTGTTAATTGTTACTCTTTTCAGTCAGAAGAGACACAACAACAATTGTTTTGTATGGGTGCTCAATGTGAGGAGAATGGTAAGGAAAGAATCATATCTCCACAGAGCATTGCGGCAAGAGAAAGAAGAAGAAAGATTACGAATAAAACTCAAGAGCTTGGTAAGTTGGTTCCTGGTGGAACAAAAATGAATACAGCTGAAATGCTTCATGCAGCTGCAAAGTATATTAAGTTTCTTCAAGTCCAAGTTGGAATGCTTGAACTGATGAACTCACCCGAGGTAACTTCACTCGACCTTCTAGACATTATTGTAATCAATGTTTTCCTGTTCCTCCATTTTTGTTTTATTAAACATCATTGTTTTTTTCTGCATGTAGTTAGTTATCTGTAGGTATGTGATACACTTTTTTGTATAAAAATTGTTTTATTGTGGAGAGATTTATTTTATTTTATTTTATTAGTGAGAAATTTAAGGAAACAGTTACACAAGAGATACTTGAAGAGCAAGAAATAAACATCAGTTTGTCATGTAACCGCTCTAAACAACATTGGAAGAGTTAAAAAGAATCCTTAAAATTAATGAAGTCTGGAACTTATACTCCAAAAGTGTATCTGAAAATTATCAAATCAATACTTTGAAGTTTTCATCTTTATTTCTTGTTTTTTAGCTGGCTCATATCTTACATTTTGGTAATTGTAGCATGAAGATACAGCAGCAGCAGCACCTGCTTCTGAAATTCTACACGCTCTGGTTGTTTCTCCCTTTGTTCAAGAGAAGTTGTATGCTGGGGAAAGGTGCATTTTGCCAAAAGAAACTGTCACCACTTTGACAAATCTTGAAGATATTCAATCAAAACCTACCATCCTTGAGGAACTTCAGCAGCTCATTGGAACAGATCTTAAGAAAGCAAAACAAGAATAAATTTTCACAGTCTGTTCATAGGCATTTGTTGTTGTTAGCATTTTTTTAGCTATGTCATTACTTTTGGTTTTTTATATTGTCAAAATTAGATTCATTTTGTAGGTAAGAAGTACAGTTTAGACTAGGTTAAATTCATTCTGCATGTAAGAATCAATTGTTGAGTTATATTGAATTCTTGTTCTCATCAAATTCTAAAGTCTCTTACAGGATCTTGAGTGTACACCAAATAATATTATCTGCTTCAGTTAGTAATTATAAATAATATAAATTATTTCATGTAAAGATAATATTATTTGTTTAAACATAAAAAAAATATTTGAAACAAAATTAGTGAATGATATAATCATAATATATATGTCTACCAAAAAATGATCTCTGTATCAGCAGAAAAAAATATATTTAAAATAAAAAAAAGTGTATATTGACATTAGAATTAATTAATTCTTTTAAAATTTATTACCATTTAATTGTTATAAATGTCAGCTATACAAATAAAATTTTATCCTCTTTTAAAGTTTCGATTCAGTTTTTTTAGTCTGGTAAAATTGACAGGTCAATCACAATTATAATACTGTTAGTGAGATTACGTTTTAGTTCAATAAAATTTAACAATATAAATATATATATAAAAATATATATATATATATATATATATATATATATATATATATATATATATAATATATAACTTGTCAATTTTATCCCGTCTTTAAATTGTGAATAATGGACTTTGCTATGTAACTTACATACCTTTGTACTCATTTATCAATTTTATAAAATTTCTAATTTAAGATAAACAATCATGGACACATAATGTTAATTTGTTGAATGGAATGTGTGTTTTCAGGTGAACACACTTAGATACCATTGATTTGGCAAATTCCATGGAAAGGTTTTCGTAATCACTTTTTGAGACCATTAACTATCTGTTAAAAACAACAATTAGTTAAACCAAGACGAAATTTCGTGGGACCTAGACACGAAACATAAAAATAGCACAACATATAACTTGAATTATTAAAACCTAATATAATTTGTAAGTATTTTTATTTATGAGAGAAAAAATTGAGAAGTAAAAGATAAAATAAACTTCTATAAAAAGATAAATTATCTTATAAAAATAAAAATTACAAAAAAGATCTTCTATAAATTAACTTATATATAAAGCAATTTTAATTTATGTAAAAACTAATTTCAAATTATAAAATAAATAAACTACTTTGCCTACCGTAAAATAAATTATACAACAATTTTTCTAGTACTCCGTATCGATGATATTATTCATTCCATTTTATAATTAAAGGATTTCAGAACTTCTTAGATATTAATAATAAACATTAACAGATTACAAAACAATTAAAATCAGCGAGCTTTTCAAAAGAAGCTAAAAGAGAACACTAAGCAAAATCAGACTGGTTTTCAACTTTTTGAAGAGCATGTGAATAATGGGCTGTGCTTCAAATATTTTGGGCCCTATAGCTGGACCATGTTCTTCTTCAGGGTATTTCTTCCTACACCTCGATACTTTTCTTTTTCACTTCATAAGTATAAAAATTCACTCTCCTAAATATAAAATTCTCATTTTACCCTTTTAAGATTGACCAATCCAAAAATTAAAATTATCTTCTTATTATATAATTCAAAAAAAGTTTTGGTACTTTAGAATTCAGAAGTCATTTCTGATTTTCAGATTATAAATATAAAAGTTACTTCTGATTTTTAAATTAGACAATTTGAATAGATTTTATCATCTAGTTGAAAAAAATCATCACTAACATTAAACTCCTCGTTAACGATGTTGTTGTCTTTTTTATCGTTGTAACTTTCAATAAAAGAATCCCAACTCATTTTTCAATAAAGAAAACAATAGAAGGAACGAGAGCGAGTTCGGGAGAAAAAAGTCATATAACTTCTAAATTAGAAGTTGTTTTTTATTTTCATATTACACTCTAAAAGTCATTTTGACTTCTAAATTGTATTATATAAAAATAGGTGAAAATTTTACATAAAAAAAAGTATGGAGATGCAGAAAGAAATGTACCTGACTTTATTTAGAGCACCTCCAATGAGGAACAGATTAAAATAATAATAAAATAATACTTTTTAAACGTTATTTCATATACACTTATTATTGATCTGCATCAATATATTTATATATAGTCAGACACACTTATTCATCAATCATAGATCTTTGACCAGATCAATTGTTAATTTATCGTATATGTGGTTTTCTCAAAGAGGACTGCATACTATTAAAATACTTTTTATTAATACAAATAATATAATCAAATTTCAAAAGCAATCTCTACTTGGTTTGATATACATATTTTATATTTTAAACAGTTTAAGATAGTTAGTTTGACCTGGGAATTTATAAGAGATAGTTGTGGATAATTTAAGGAGTATTTCATCCAATAATCAAATAATATATTTTTTCTTTTATATATTTTACCCATGTTTGCTTCGTCACCTTGATGTATCTCTTGGTTGTTAATTTTTCTATACAGATTTTTGTATTTTTATAATGGCATATAACTTTATTATTTTAAATCATTTCAATTAATTTTTTTCAATCCATGAATTTTAATTAAAAGGTTTCTAAATAGATGTCATAGGTCAGATTTCATGAGTTGGAGAAGCATGAGCTGGATAATCTTATTGATTTTTAATTTTTATTAAAATATGAATTAAAAAACCCTTTTCTGTTACTTTCAAAATTGTGAAAAAAAGTGTTTTAAAATTAAGGAAAAAAACTCAAATTTCTTTTATCCAAACATGTTGTTTCAAATATGTGATTGTAATTAAGAATAGAACTCTCACTTGCACATGAAATGGGATTTGCTCTTTATTTGGAACGACACATGTGATGAAAGGGAGAGAAAGCACACATAAAACGTGAACAAATTATTCTTTCTTAAACTTGGTAAAACGTAAATAGATAATAAAAAATTGAAAAATAAAGTGGATTCACCATTTGTGAGATATGTCCCTTTTTAAAAGAAAAAGAACGAAAACTAATTATGATATGCCAAAATGATCAGATTATTATAATAATAATAATAATAATAATAATAATAATAATAATAATAATAATAATTATTATTATTATTATTATTATTATTATTATTATTATTATTATTTACGTATATTTCATTTTTATTACCGGTTCTTATATTATTTTACATTAACACTAGTTTTTTTTAATAGTTTTTCATTTATTTCTTACGTTAAAATTATTTTTCATATTTTATCTTTTAAATTAATTTTTATAGTATTTAAAAACACGACATTTAATTTTCAATCTCGAGTACTCACGTTGTCATAACAATTATATTCGGGTAAATTTAACAAAATAACACACTTTACATTAAATTAAATGGTTGACATGTTTAATTGTTTACCAACAAATATTAGTTCAAGAGATACATATTCAGATCTTTAAGCAACTATATTTCAATTCAAAACAAGATTATTTACCATCAAAGATTATTGAAATCTTAAATTGGCCACAATTAAAAAAAAAATCATTTTGTATATAGTATTTTCCACGATTTTTTTATATATTATATAAAAAAATATTCTGAATAGATAGTTTATTTATGTATCATATACACGTTCAAATTAATTTATATAAAATCGTTTTAATTTAGTTAATAGTTTCGACATATTTTGAATAAAAAATCTTTAGTGGTGTGCAGACAAAGTGACATTATATGCTACTCACATCAAGTGAAAGCAATAAAACAAAGTTTTTGTGTTTTTTTTTATCGTGTTTTAACATAAAAAAAAAAAATGTTTTTAAAACATCATAGAGAGTGAAAATATCCTTAATTTGATGTTGGACAAATTAGCATGTTGATGAAACAGCTGTGTAAACAGTTCCCTGTCCCTGTCTCTATCATTTTTGCTTTTTCCTTATCTGGTTGCAACCTTGTTCTTCGGCTTTGGTCAAGTAAATTAAATAACTTTCTCATTCATTTTCCTTTTTCAGATTCCTGAACTTTTATAGCTCCACAAGTTTAATTGATCATCTTAATGGATAAATTAGGTCAACCAAATAATTGGGTCAACCATTTAGGAGTGGGCAATTGCACACTTCATTACGTTTTTTCCCTTTTGGTATATGATTTTTAAATTATTATTTGAATTTAATTTTACTTTAATTTATATAAGATATAGATTTTGACATTTGTCAATTTGTATTATTTTCGATGTTGGTTAGAAATCTAGTGTTACGTAGTTCTAGTATATATATGTTTAAGTCGCTACACTTTTTAATTAATTTATTACAGAATTAATTGATTTTTAACATTACTATTTTATTGTGAATTTGTTATTGTAACTAAATAATGTTTGATAACAATTAATGTAAATTCAAATCGTAAAAGTTTTGTTTGATTAAAACTAATTAATAAATTTCAATTGAATTAAGTTTTTTTATTAGTTTGAATAATTTTTTTATTCAAAATTAAATCAAACCGCACAGCTAATACGGGGTCCAAAAAAAATATTAAGTTTGATATTTAAGAAAATTATATTTTATTTTGTAGATTATTACCGAGACAACAATAAATATTGACAATATACAATGTCACGCGCATTGATGAAAAAACTATAAAAGGTATTTTTAATTTTAATTTGTTTTATTTTTTATGATATGGATTTATATATTAAAATTGAAATTTTTATATACAAGGAATCTTACTTATTATTTTGTCATGATCCACAAAAGTTTAAGAACAATCCTATATACAAGTGGTAAGGCTATTTTGTATTTAAAGTTCTGAATGTGACTTTTGAAAAATGGAAAATCCAAGAAAAATTTTAAATCAACTTCTCTAAAATCAAAATTAACTCTTGTACAAGTTAATTATAAAAGTTATCTTATTTAGTTTCTTTAAATTTTTTAATTTTTTCAGTTATGAAGTAACTTATTTAACTTTTTTCTTCTTCCGTCATTATTTATGTGCTAGTGTGGTAAAGCATAACCTTATACTTATTTTTATTATTTCCATAGGTATATGTCAAAAGAAAGAAAAAAGAGAGTATAAAATGTAAGTTTTGTAATTGATTTATTTTTAAAAAATAATATTATAAAAAAATAATGATTTTAGAATGTTTTTATCTTTGTTTTACACAAAATTATTTTTATAGGAATATGAAAATTTAAATATTTTGAGTTTATTTTTTTTACTACCGATAAACAAATATATTATTACTTTTATTAAATCACTCAATGTGCTACATAATTAAAGTTTCTTGTAAAAATATCATATTACTCTGAGTTTAAAAAAAAATTAGAGAAATATATTTTAGATTTTTTTTACCAGCGAAACATTTTTAATTATTTATATAAATAATGATTCTCAAATAATAATAATAAGAAAAACTCCCTTTGTATTAAACATTTCGTAACCCTTAAGCATCCATGTCTGCAAAGCCTTGGTGCATATATTTATTTACTTATTTGTCGTAAGCACTCTAATCAACCAAGGACAAATAAAGTTGGTGTTTATAAGCATTATTTTTTATAGAGCATAATAACGAATTTTTTCTTAAAAATTCATGAAACTGCCCGAAAGTTTTTTTAAAATGTTAATATGAACACTTTAATATGTAAAAGGAAATTTGAAGAAAAACACTAACATGTCAATTTATCAAAAATTAAAACGTAGAAATAATTGGCAGATAAATTTACTCGTTTTAAGAGATAACTGTAAAAAAATTGCTCTAAAAGGAATAAATTAAGAATACCCAACTGTGGCCACTCTCTAAAATTTTATATAGTTATTTATAACTGTTTGGATGAAATTTAGTAAAAGAAAGTAATGGAAAATATTATTTAATAAAAAAATGGTAAAATATTTATTTATTTTGTTTAACAATTTAAATCGTTTCCAATTTAACTTAATTAAAAAGATAAATAAAATATTTTATTAAACTTATTACTAAGATTCGAACAAAAAAGGATTCCTTTTTATTTTAAGAAATACACCAATGAGCACTTCGAGTTATGACTATAATATTCAGATTTTGAAATAAAATAACGTTCTATCTATAAAAATTGAAATATTTTGAAAAAAAAAAGTTTTTTTTTCAAAATATTTCAATCAGTACACCAAATAAACAATTCTGAAACTTTTAGTGTAATTTTATTTCTAGTTAAGTCCAATTCTCATACCTTATAAAAAAACTAAAAATAGTGATAAAAAAATAATTTTGATAAAACTTTCTGGATGATTTTGGCATATGCTTGCTTGTCTATGTTGTCGCTGAGTTAGACACTCGTGTATGTTATAAATCGTGTATTGTGATAAAATGGTAGATTTGATATCGTTTTTCACTACAATTTTTTTTTAATTTATTTATAGATTATTATATATAATTATTAGTAAATTTAGTATTATCAATGGATTTATTATATAAGATCTTACGTACAGATTTTATAAATAAATAACTATAGTTTTATAAGTAATTATATACGGATTCTAATCTATATATTATAATGATAGAAAATATAATAACATTGATAATAATAATAATAATAAATATTTTTAAAAAAATATTTTGTAGTTACATATAAATTTAATCTATAGGTAAAATCTGTATGTGATTACTTATAAAAAAAATCTGTAAATAAAAATCTAAATGTAATATTTATATGTAAATTACCTACGTCTAAATTACATACAAATTTTTGTGTATATATAATTCATAGAATTTTGAATTACATACGAATTTTATTTATTATATATAAATTTTTATCATTGGTAAATATGATTTTGCTTGTATTTAAATTTTTATTATAGTTAACATGTCTTTGTTGTAACTTTATGTTCTTTATTGAAAGGAGAATAAAATGAAAGTCTAATGTTTTACTTTATTCCTTTCTCTTTTCCTCTCTCGCGTCTTTTTTTATATGGTATCACAAACTATTTTTTTTCTCATAACTACCTTTGTTTTTTCAACGTTATAATCTCAATTCTCTAAATCACATTTTTTTGCTATTACATACAAATATCATATCAACCTAAAATTAGACTATGACAACTATCCAACTTAAAAATAATAGATGTTAACCTGAGGTCTCAACCTATCTCATTTTTTTTATTATACAAAAGTTCTACTACATTTTCTTCCTAAGATTATTTAGGGCCTCAAACAGGCTTCACGATTATAGTTTTATAAGCTTAATTATACTCTTTAACAACTCAGATTTTAAGCTACAAAGATTGATCTCTCTATTTTTTAACTTATTTTAAGCTTGGTGATAAAGAAAATTGTTTGCATTTGTTGCAGCAGATAAATATCAATAAATATAAATAAATAAATAAAATTAATTAACATGTATATAAAAGAAAGGTAACAGGGTGAGTGTCGCAGAGGAAGAAGGAAAAAAGAAAAAGGAGAGAAGAGAGAAAATTTCTAACCTCCTTCGTTAAATTTATTTCAATTACTTAATATACCTTCGATCCATTTATTATTTAATTTATTTTTAATAATAATTCATTATTATTTAAATTATTTTAATGATATATTAATTTATTATTTTTACTTTTATTATTTTATTCATTTTCAATTATACATTATTATTATTATTTAATTTATTTCCAATCATGAACTGATTCCATTTATCTATTTTGATTATTTAATTTTTATATATAACTTTGTTTAATTAAAGATATGTAACCACCTTTTCAATTTCCTAAAATAACATAAATTTCCTTTTTTCTGGACATTTCATTCGACCTAATTTCACCACTTTAAGTTTCGTGTCCAAAATCTCCTTCAATACTTTTGTTGTGCCTCAAAGTTACAACTATAGCCTTTTCCCCTTCGCCAAAGAAAAAGCGATTGATCACTAAGCTTACGCTAATTTGTAACTAAATTCTTTGGCTCACCATACCTTAAACCAAACCTCCAATAGCACTAAAGTTCCTTAAAAAAATTCAAATGATTGACTGTGCATATATTTATTAAAAAAAAAATGCACTTTACAATAGACTATTTTCTCTTTTTCTTTTGCGATGTATTATTCCTTTTCTCCTTTTCTTTTGCACCCTCTTTCGTTATTTATTGCCCCCCTTTGTATGATTGCCCCACACCACAGTTTTCACCCTCAAAAACACGCCCACGTATTTAAAAAAATTAAATTTGATTTTAATTGGACTAACAATATAATAAATATAATAAATTCAGAAAAAAAAAATACTTGATAATATTGGAGTGGGTAGGGTGAGTGATAGTTTTTTCATTGTTTTGAGCATAATCCAGCTGTGTTGCCACTTCACACAGCTGTCAAGGTTGGCTTCTGCAATCCTTTTCCTACTTTGTATTCATACTTAGTTCCTCTTCCTTCTCCTCACACTTTTGGATGCATCCAATTCCACATATCACCATCTATCAAACCCAAACTTGACGGTGAGGCACTTCACTAAAGATTTTTTTTTGCCTCTTGGAATCATAATAATTCCCCTCTTGTAGTTTTCTCTCAATCCAAAAACAAATCAACCCTTCTCTATTCTTGCAATAGTTTCCCCTCCCAATAATGCAACCAAGTGAGACCCATAACATAGACATAAACTATGTGATGCAATGCTACATCATACATGACAATCAAAATCTCCTCCAGTGACACGACATAATGAATAGACATTCTACATTCGTGTATTTTGAGACTCAATTAACTGAGATCGCCAAACAAATATCCATAGAAATAATATATCAACAAAATATACGAATCAACCTAAAAAAATAGCAATTAATGATGCCCTTTTGCTCACATGGTTTGACCTAAACCCCCCGCCGCCAAATTTTTACAAACAGTCCTCGAAATGAGAAATCATACTTCACCCGCACCAGTTACAACCAGAACAATACTAGAAACTTGTTTTGCATCGTTTTGCAATGGGTGGCCCAACTTTAGGCAAATGCTTTTTCATTCTCTAATTAATGTTACCCCACTTTACACTTTCTATTATGGTCTGAAATCTCAACTTTCTTTTGGGTTAGGCACTGATTATGTGTTATCTGGACATAGAAATAAAGAAAACCATCCCCATATGGATACATTTCTCGATGCTTCCAACACCCTTTTGAGTTTTCTTTACCAAATTTCCTTCACCACTCCCTCACACAAAGCCAAATCTCTCTCTCTCTCTCTCTTCCGTGTATGCTCCCCCACTTTCATATTCCCACAGTATTATTATCACTTACCACCTTCTCTTCATACCTCACAACTATAAATACCTCCTCTTCATGCTTCTCATTACAAGCATCATTCACACATTTCCAACTAAACTCCATAGTTCCTTTTAACCATGGCTCTTTCTAAGTTCATAGTTGCTTCCCTTCTCATCTCCTTTCTCGTGCTTCATCTCGTTGATGCTCAGGTATAAAAATTTTGCTTATTTGCCTTTCTTTTTTTATGGATCATATCATATACCAATATGAACCAAGATTAGGTTGTTTTTCATGATTTGTTTCAACTGGGGTCAAGTAACTGATTTATGTATGGTTTTGGAGAACAGCAAGTGAAAGCACAGACTCAGAATTCTCTTCTTCAACAGATAGGTATATATATATATATATATATATATACACTAATTAAACCTTCCTATACACATTTTTTTTCATTAACTAATTTGAAATTGAGTTTAGTATATGAATGTATATTTTGATGTTCAGATTGTAAGGCAGCATGTGCTGCGAGGTGCCGTTTATCATCTCGTCCACGTCTCTGCCAAAGAGCTTGTGGAACTTGTTGTAAACGCTGCAACTGCGTACCACCTGGTACTTCTGGAAACCAAGAAGCATGTCCCTGCTATGCGAGCTTAACTACACGTGGTGGCAAACGCAAGTGTCCTTAGAGTTCATGCATAAATTTCATATTATATCATATCATCAAATAATCACAATACTTATAATCTGCTATTGAGTGGAGTGTGAAAGAATAATGATGTGAATTCTGATTACTTTTCATGAAAGTGTACTTGTCTTCTTGTAATGTTTCATCGTTTATATATAAGAGTTATTATTTTATGCTTTCATCATTTTATATTTATATTGATAATAATTTTATCTATGATACCATCTTCTGGTATTTGACTTTGTATCTAATGTTCAACTTTTCAAATTATGTTGTTCATAGCTGGCTAAATTCAGCATAATAGAAGGTGTGTTTAAAAATAAAAAGTTGTTATTGTAGAACTTGTCACTAGCGTTATTTATTTGTATACTTTCAAAACCACAAACATAGATCAAATGCTAAAGGAATAGGAAAGCATTTCTTACGCGTTTGAATAAAAATTGTTGTAATTATTATCATTGAAAATATATGACTAGGTTTAAGAAAAATTTTACTCACGTGTGTATATACTATGACTATAATTTCTATTATAAATAGATAATAAAAATAACAAAGATTTGTTGAAAAACAATTTAGCTTCATCCTAAAAATAAAAAAAATACGAACTAAATTTAAAAAAAAAAAGAGTAAAATATGCTTAAAGCTTAAAAAAAAAATAACATACGTCACAAATAGCAATCGGTGATGATGTTGACTGCTGCTGACTCACACATGCAAGCAGCCAAAACTAGGTTTTTTGTGCGCATGGCAATTACACATGTAGCATTTCCGAACACCTATGGCTATAACATTTGTTTTTTTTTTATATTATCAGCTATTTATATGACTTAAATAATATATAAAAAATAATTTGTCTTATCTTTCACCAGCTTTTGTCAAAAAAATCTGACTAGTTTTCTGGGATCGTATATCCCGAGAATATTTTTCTCATTTCAATAATACTTAAAAACAATTTTATATGGATTTTGTATATATTAAAGTGAATAAGATATGTAAGCAGATAAAACATTTGATTTAAAATTATGCTATCATATGAAGAAAATTAACGTTAAACATAATTAGTGTAAGCAACACTAAGAGTCAAAAGATAATATTATTCAATAAATAATGTTTGTTTCGCATTGTAAATGCAATAGATTAAAGATATTAAAACATTAATATTAATATATTATAGTATATTTTTAAAGGTTGACTTTATGTATTAATCATTAAACTTATGTTAATTTATTACTAATTGTTGAATTAAATTTTAATTAAGAAAATTAATATTAATTAAGTTTTCATCAAATGAAATATATTTTTAATATTAATTTTATTTCCATTGTTGCTAACTATAATTCTTTCGAAAAAATCTCGTGTAATATTTTTATTTTTAATAAATATAAAGAATTTTATATAAACTAGACCCACGTTAATTTTATTTGTTTTTAATATTTATTTTAATTAATATCTTTTAGTTGACACTAATTTAATACTAACATAATTATTTTTATTTATTAAATTTTAAAAAAAAATCAACATCTGTATTAGTATTCAATACTAATTGGATTTTATTACGAGTCCAGTGTTATCATAAATATTTTTATTTAATAAAATATATATTTTATACAATATAAAATTAACTTTAAAAGTAGTTTTACTCTTTTTAATTTAAAAAAAATAAACTTTGTGTTGTGTTAATCGAATTTAATAACATTAGATTTTAATCAACAACATTGGATACAAGTTAATTTTATCTTATGTTTAGTCTATTAAATAATAATGGATTTTGGTATAATAGTTAAGTAACGTCTACCAATAATTGATTAACTTTTTTTGTAAAAATTTCAGTTCACTTATAAATATGTATAGTGCTAAAACAATAGCAAGTTAACTTTGACTTGTCTTGATGGACATATATAATTAACTGTTTTATAAATAAGTTTTTCTTTTTTTAATTTAATAGTTGATGTCATGTAGATGAATTGAACTATAATATTATAAAATTAATTGTATCATGTAGAAATTATAATCATAATATTTTTAAATGTACTTATTTACGTAAGATTTCATAGAAATATTTTTATATAATCATATAATAAAATAAAGTGTTTTTATAGACTTATTGAAGAGTCAAATCAACTATGAAATATAATAATGTAGATTTAAAAATAAAACAGAAAATAAAAAAAATAAAATAAAAAATAATAAGCTATAAAGTTTTAAAAAAATATATATTCATAAATTAAATTTCTGTCTCAACCAAATTATAACAAATTAAACTTTTATAATTTATTTTATATATTATATTATCATTATCACATCTTTATGATAACTTATATAATATATATCTTGACTTAAATACAATGAAATTTAACTTTCTACTTTCGAAGAACTCGTATATTGAGTTAGACTAATAGATTTGATGCTATCATATATTATTTAATCTGTTCTGATAATTTTTATTTCAAACTTCTGATACACTATGTTTTAATCAATTTTTATTTCAAATATCATATAGAGTTGTCATATATATATAATTAATCCATATATCATATTCTAATCATCTCATATTTCAAACTTTGAAAATATTTAACTACTATGTTTTTTATTTTTATTTCTTTTCGTTTTTCTTTAACAAAAATTACAAATTACTTATTTTGTGAGCCTATTCTTAAATATACCATTTTAATAGATGACGTACTTCCTAACTTATTTTTTCTATAGTGTCATGTTTATTGTGCTAATACGGGGAGGAATCTTTCCAAACCAGCATTTTGTCACATGAAATTATTATTATTACTATCATTATATTTTTTGTTTTAATTTAAAATAAATTTGTATGTCTTAATTTTTTTATGGTTTTGTTAATTATTATTATATAATTCTTATTATTATTATTTTTTTAATGGTTAAACATAACAAATATAATGTCACATAATTAAAAAATATTGCTCCGAAAAATCACTTTTTATTTTTCGATTCCATTTCCAAAGAACTAGAAAAAAAATAAAAAAAATTAAATTTTTAACTTTTATAGTTCTAAAGGTTTTCAGTGAAAAAATTCAAATTGTTTCTAAATATGGTAATAGAAAAAACAAAATAGATCATCAAAAGTATTCTGAAAGTGTTAAAAAAAATATAGTATTGGCAAAAAAAAAAAATAAACCAATGAGAAATACGATCTTAATTAATATATTTAATTAAAATTGTAAGCATGTCACTTATAGTTGACCAGCCTTAATTTGTCTATAATAAATAAATATTTTTTTCTCATTTTAGACATTAATGTAAAAAAATACACCAGAATGAAAAAAAAAACCCTCCAAATATTACACTACATAAATGATCATAACTTCAAAATTTGTATAAATATTACATAAATAACTTACAAACTTTAAGATAATAAAAGCAATATCAATTTATCAACTCTAATTATACAATAGGATATATAACGTAACACTCCGACAAGTTTACAATAAAAAAATAATATACCAAAGTTTAGAAAATAAGGAAACTACAAAGTTGATTTGATACAGTCAACATAATTCTTTGATTCTCAACAAAAGTTGAAAACATTATTTGTAAATGAAAACAACTCTGAAATTTGGATATTATAATAGTATAAATTGTATAAAGTAATGAGATCAAAACTCTATTTATAGAATTTAAAAAATTTTCTTTAAAAAAAAGTTTATGTGAATTCAGTCAGTTATTTCAAGTATTTTCTTGTTTAAATTTAATAAACAATTATAACATTTTTCGGTTTTAATTGACTATAATACATATTAATGTTAATTGATTAAATCTGCTTTATATTTAATATTAAAAAAAAATCAACCTTACAATATTTTAATCAGTTAATTTCTAAACATATTGAAACACTCTATATTTAATTTAATTAATTACTTAAAAACTTAATCAGTTATCATAGTTAATTTTTTTTCTCACGTCTTCAATTTAAAAAATATATTCCATTAATTAATTATAATATAAGTTGTGTGGTGAGTTAAAATCTTACAATATCTTATACAAAATATACAATACAATAAAAGTTAAAATACTCATAACATCTTGAACATCTATGTTTTTTTATATAATCGTAATATCTCTTTAAATCCAACAAACTCTTTTGAAAACATTATCTTTTTAATTTTTAATTTTTAATTTATATGAATTAATTTTCTCTTACGAAGATGTTCAATAAATCCTCTTATAATAGTTTGATAAAATGAAATGAAGATGTTAAAATGAGTTTACTTACCTTTACAAAATCATCTCTACTTGCATAAAGAATAATCAAACTCCTACATAAAATTATTAGGTCAGACATAGATTGGGCCAACCATTCAATTAGCGAAATTAGCACAAAGAAAACATATAAACCACACATCATCGTTCCAAACCCTATTTTTTTATTATCCTTATTATTAATATTATAATATTGTTATTTATTATCCTTATTATTAATATTATTATTATTATAAAATTTTTATATTATTATTAATATTATTATATTAATAATACAGATATTTTTATTATAATAATAATAAACCTATTCTTATTATTACTATTATTAATGTTATAATTATTTTATTATAATAATATTAATATTGTTATTATTATATTATAATTATAAATACTATTATGATTATTATAAAATTGTTACCATTATTATTATTATTATTTTAATATGATTATTATCATCTCACATTTATAAATATCTTCTCTTGTTCACATTCAAAGTACTTTACACATTTCTAACTAAACTCCATAGTCTCCTATCAACATGCACTTATCATACACATTTCTAACTAAACTCCATAATCCCCTATCAGCATGCACTTATCAGCATGTTACAGTGCACATGACAAACTCTAAACCCACTTAAAAGGAGTATTTTGTAACTTCCAAAGTTAAGGGTATTTCGTAATTTTATATAAGAGTTATTTCGTAATTTCGAATTTCATCCCTTAAAATTCTTTCAAATCTTTTTCAGATGAGTGAAGATTTAGTCTTGCAAATCTCTCCTAATTCATCCTCCCAAATCAGGTCAACCAAACAACCTTCATATACTCAAATCCATCTTCTTTAAAAATAAATATCCTCAAATCAGATCAACCAAACACAACCTTAGTGATAACTCTTTCTAAACTCATAGTTGCTTGCTTTCTTGCCTCACTTCTTTTCATCTCGTTGATGCCCAGGTATAAAGATTTTGCCTTTTTGGCTTTCTTTGTTTATGGATCATATCATATGACAATATGAACCAAAGTTAGGTTGGTTTTGTTGATTTGTTTCAACTGGGGTCAACTAACTGATTTATGCATGGTTTTGGGGAACTGCAGGAGCAAGCAAAAGCACCTCAGGGTTCCACCATCATCACCGAGCAAATTGGTATATATATATATATATATACTATTAAACCTCTTATACACATTTATTTGTTTAACTAATTTGAAATTGAATTTAGTATATGAATGAATGAATATTTTTTATATTGTTCAGACTGTAAGGCAGCATGTGCTGTGAGGTGTCATTTATCATCTCATCCAAATAACTGCGAAAGAGCTTGTGGAACTTGTTGTGAAAAGTGAAACTGCGTACCACCTGGTACTTCTGGGAACCAAGCAGTGTGTCCCTGCTATGCTAGCTTAACTACTCGTGAGGGCAAACCCAAGTGCCCTTAGACTTCATGCATAAATTTCATATCATAAAATAATCACAATACTTATGATGTGCTAGTGAGTGAAGTGTCAAAGGATAATGATGTCAAATTCTGATTCTTTTCCCTTAAGGTGTCCTTGCCTTCCTTGTAATGTTTCAAGGCTTAAATCAATAAGAATTATTATTTTATCACTTCCTCATTTTATTGATAATAATTTCATCTATCATGTACCATTGTATTGTTCTTAGATGGCTAAATTCAACATAATAATAAAAGATGTATTTAAAAATAAAAAGTTGTTATTATAGAATTCCTTACTCATTTATACACCGTCAAAATCACATACATGAGGCAAATGTTAAAGGAGTATGCAAACATTTCTTACAAGTTTGAATAAAAATTGTTCTAATTATGTAGACAATGTATGACTAGTTTTAAGAAAATTTTTACACACGTGTATATACTATGAATATAATTTTCTATTATAAATAGATAATAAAAAAATTGTTGAAAAAGCGTTGAATTATTTTCCTAAAGTAAACCTGATTATGTTTTTTTAATCTTTTGAATTTGGTATATATGTAATTTTTATTCTTCCAAGTTTGTAATATATTTAATTTGATATATAAAGTATATATGTAAGTTTGGTCAAAAGGGGATTGGACCTCTCAAAATTCTAAAATTCTATCATTTTTTAAAATGTAAACAGTGAAAGTTATTCGAATTGAGCTAACGAAGTCTTTGACCAATATTTAAAGGGTATTAGACCTCTTAAAATTTGAAAAATTCTATCACTATTATTTTTTACTTTTTTGTTATTTTTCGTCCATATTTTTATATTGTAGTCTTTTATTTCACATATCTATATTTATAGAAAATTCTTAATTCTTTTGTGGTGTTTTCTTATATCGATTAGAGATTTATCAACTTATTAATTTTTTTTTTAAAAATAAGACTTTTTATATCGGTTATAAGTTACCACCAATATAATAAAAGACATTTTACATCGGTTGTTTACAATCAGCATAAAAAGTTCTTTATTATATTGGTTGTAAGTTACAACTAACATAAAAAGTCTTCTATTAGATCGGTTTCAATTTCAACCGATGTAATAAGTCTCATATTTTTATCTTTTTGAGTGTTCTATTATTTCATTTTATTTATAACCATGTTATAAATGTATCTTTTACATCAATTAAAAAATTAGACATAAACCCTCATAACTTTTTAAAATCTACATATAAATCCTTTCAGAATCTATATAAAATCTTATTTTTTTTTCTAACTAAAGTGTAATCAAAGTATAGAAAAAGTACGGTGTGTAGGAAATAATCTAAGCATGGCAAGTTGATATGGACCCCATTAAGAAGATCAAAGAAAGGGATATAGCCATGTTGAGCTGCATCTTAGAAGGGAAGGAAATTCAGCTTATCAAATTATATCAGAAGAAAAAGAAAAAGACTTATAATGATATTTTTGCAGGCAAAAATAAGTAAGTTGCTTGCCAAGGCAATACAACTTTCCCTTAACGTGGAAGTGAACAAAGACATATGAGGACGAATTTTTTTAATAAATATTTTAAAAAATAAACTGGATTTAAAAAAAAAAATTCATAGAAATTATTTTATATTATTTATCTAAACTTTTTATTTTTAACTTATGCACAAATTAATTTTATTTCAAGGAAATTTTTATATTTCTCTCTTTTAAAATTATTATAAGGAAGTATATTCTAAATTCCTAAACCTTTCGGTATAGCTAGCTAAAAATTCATCATTTACACTTTTTTTATTAAAAAAATAAAAACTTTTTCTTCATTATCTTTAAGATTTTTCAAAATCAATCCGCGTAAACAATCGTCGTTTTTCAGGATATTCTTTTCTTTATTAAAAGGCATTTAGGTTGGAAGAAGTTGTTTGTTAGTGAGGTTGACAAAAACCTGCACCAGTTATGGTTCTTAACATTTCTATAGCAACATGATGATGGTTACTTCATCCTCCCTCATCCTATAAATAATGCTTTCACACAACACTCCACCTGTTCCCCATGTTTTTTTTTTTTTTTCCTTAAACATTCATAATTTCCTTCCCATCATTTGTGTCACCACCAACTTTTGGTAACATAAGTTGCTACAAAGAGATCAACATTGTTCAAGACTCAAGACTTAACCCTAATGCCAAAGGAAAGGAAAATAATTTTTCACCATAAAGCAAAGTGCAAAGTTCTAGGGAATTCCATTTGAGACAACTTTGATTCATGATGTGATTGGGTCATTGACTCTTACATTTTCAAGAAGTGCAGAAAAATTACATGCATGACACACTTATGATATTGATGTAGATGCTGATATGTAATTTGGATATAGGTCATTGAGCACTCACCTAACTATTTTTAAAATATCGCACCTATAATTGTTTAATTTCAAGAAAATGTAACGGATAATCAAAGTTTTTTTTTTAATTTATCAACTAGTTACATGACTAAATTAATATATAAAAAAGTAATGTTTTTTATGTATCACTAGGTTTTGTCAGAAAATCTGACTAGCTTCTACGGAATCGTCTATCCCAATAATACTTGAAAATAGTTATATGTATATATTTTTTATATTTTAAAGTAGATAAGATATATGTGAGTAGATAAAACATTTGATTTAAACTTTTACTATTGAAGGGCAAATGGTTTTGGTAAAATAGCTAAGTAACATCTGTCAATAATTAATCTTTGTGTTCAAGTTGATTAGATGACTAATTTTATAAAGTAAAACTTTGGTTCAATATGTATAGCTCTAAAAGAACAAGAAGTTAAGTACAACTTTGCTTTTGTAGACATATATAGTTAACTGATTTTGCAAATGACCTTGTGTATGAATTCAACTACCTAATCTTGCATATTTATGGTTTTGTATCTTTCAAGACATGAATGAAAGATGAGAAAAAATTCTTAAAAACAAAGCAAGGTGAAACTTCACTTTAGTAATAAGTGAGCACCACCTAAGGTGCATAGATAAAACAACCAAACGAATTTATTACACGCGTTTATGTTCATATATAGAAGACAATGTAGCTGTGATTAATTAAGGACATTTGTGTCTTCCACCATGAGTAGTCAAATTTGCATAGCATGGACACTCATCATAGTGACCATTAGTACCCGAAGGGACACAATTGCACCTTTCACAACATGTTCCACATGCCCTCTTACAAAGATTTGGTCTTGATGATAATTGACACCTTCTAGTGCATTCACCATCGCAATCTACATAAGAAAAATAGTTATTAGAATATCAACTATATAGCATCAAAGATTAACTTTAGGGTTTACTCAGAATTTGTACTTATGGTTGGAGGTGAAGGAGAAGGGTTAGGACTTGGTCCCTCTACCACGTTCTTGATTACCTGTGATGGTCAACAAAACAAAACATCAAAAAGGTTGATTGGAAAAAACAAGACACAATTTCAACATATAATTGTATGAAATGGAAAAAGATCATATAATAATTTATATATTAAAGGAAAAGTTAGGTTTACCATCGTATCTGATTCCACGAGAATCACAATGACTTGAGAAATGAGGATTGAAGCTAGGAGAGGCTTGAAAATGGCCATGACTTGAAGATGAGAGTTTTGAAGATGAAAATGAGAAGGGTTTGTGAGTTGTTATATGAATGAACAAAGGAAAAGAAGTGTAGTTGTATTTATAGCCCATAGTTGCTTGGAAGAGTAGTTGAATGAGGGAAATGTTGTTGCATTTATTACCCCGCGTTAAACAATTCTATTCCATTGAAGTTATGGGTCCCTTTTCCCTTTGTTCAAGTTATAAATTATAAACTTGTTTGAGATTTCTAAAATAATCAAAATTGTATTCTTTTTTGCAAAGAATAAGCAATATATGTATCGATGGCATGGAAGAGTTTTGTATCCCCTAATTAATTTGGTATAGAGACTAAATAAAAAAAATTATATTACGATGGTTATTCAAAATTATGTCAAATTTAATTTCTTAATATTTTTTTGTAAAAATATATGTCAAATCGGGTGCCCTTTTGGACAAAAATTCAAATTTAAATAGATTTGAAGTTTATACAAATATAGACCTATTTGATTTTATTTTATGTAAAGAAAATTTTGTAGATTGTGATAATTTTGTTATTATTCTTTTTGTTCTTACTCTTAATCACTGTCTGTTTGGTACAAGAAATAAACAAAATAACTAAGATAATAAAAAATGTTTTAAATTGAAATAATTAGATTATTTTTAAGAGTGCAGTAAAAAACATCACACATAATTTATTTTTATCTATCCAACCAATAAATTTTATATTACTTTTGCTAAACAACTATTACCTTTTTTTTACAAAATATTATTTAAAGAAGATGATTGCATATATTTATTCCTATTTATACTAACACACTGTTTCTCCGTGTGAAAGTGAAGTTGATTTTTTAAATAATTATTAGCACACATCTCAATAATTTTGTTTCATTATACTTGCACCAACTGCTGAAGAAATAATCATTCTTCTGAATTTTGAGTTCTACCTGAAACAAAAACAAAAAAAGTTGAACCTCTGCATATGATAACCCAAACTTACAAAATGAATCGTGGACCATTGAAGTCCAAAATTCAAATTGAGCTGGGCTTCTATATTTTGGGCCAAGGATCCAACTTAAGAAGTTTCGAAGTGCAGGGCCCAAACTAAAGGAGTTCAGCAACATGTATGCTAGAGATTGGTCTAATGTAACTTCTATGGGTAATTTGTAAAACATACCGATTATGTTAAACTAAAAGAAGTTCTGTAAATTAAATTATTTTATTTTGTGTCTGGTTTATTTAACCTGTCGACTAAATGAATTTACGTCAGATTATCTCGTAAATTTATGGATAAATTCATTTTATAAATAATAATTATATTCAAATTAAAAATAATATTTATTATAATTTATTTATTTACTCGTATATATATATATATATATATATATATATATATATATATATATATATGTTAAATTATAGTATTTAAATTAATATATTTAAAATTAATTTCACTATGACTCAAATTTTAAAATATTTTTTAATTTTTATGTATATTTATTTATTTATTTTAAAGCAGTTCAAAATAAGTCATTGACCTAATATAAAATCAGACTATACTAAAATATTGTAGTCCAATTAGAAAACGAGTTAGGTCGATGAGGGGCAATTTTTTTAAGTGACTATTGTAACATAGCAATCGATTTAGTTTGTTTAACCAATCTAATTAATATAACATAAGTGGCTTGAATTAACAGGAATAGTTAAACGGACTTTTAAAATAATTATTTTAAAAGTATTATATATATTCACACACTAACAAACAATAATTGAATGTAATAACTTTTTATTTTATCAGCAATTGAATGTAATAACAAAATTATATCAATATACTCAATGCATGCTACAAAAATCGACCACTAATTTTTTTTTCCATTCAAAAGTATTTAAAATTTGACTTCAGTTCGAAAACTTCCTAACATTGAAAATTTCTTATGTTATTTTACTGTTAGAATTTTTGGTGACGTTTAAAACTCCTTAATAAAACTTGAAAAATCACCACAAATGGTTTACATTAAGAAGTTGGCGTGGAATATCGGTATGTGTTCGGATCCAATTTCTATAAAAATATAAGAAAAATGAAACAAAAAATAAGCTTATGTATAAATTAAAAAAATTTAAAATTATATAACCAAGTCTTTCACAAAATAGTTTATACTTAAAATAATTTTAATTTATGGATGCTAAAGAGTAACTTCGGGACACTATCAAACAAAAATGAATCGACGCAATTGGGCAGTTCTCTTGACGGAAAAATAGAGAATATTTTGATGAATAACGTGGTACAAGGAATATTTCAGTTTTTTTTAATGGCGAAACAAGGAATATTTCGGTAATTAATTTTTTTATCAATATAATAAAAATCGAAATAAATTAAAAAAGAAAAGAAAAGTGCAGTGTGAAAATAAAGCAATAAAGAAAAAAGCGAATAAGACAATATTGAAAAGACTTAGGTAACTACCTACCGGATTAAAGCCGAAGAATCGCTATTATATGCTATTGATTTATATGTCACTTCTTCAACTTAACCCAAACCCTCTCACTTTCCTCCATCGAATCATTTATCACACTTCAATGTTCAATCAAAACTTACCATCACCATTTTCAATCTTCCTCTTCTCTTTTCTCATTCCATTCTTTTGTTCAAGGGATCCAACACTATAATTCACACTTTTTTTCTTCTTCTTTAAGTAACCCATTCAAGTTTTCCCTACCACCCTAGCTTATAATTTCCATGTTCATTTAACCATGTCCTAACATGAGATTAATATCCCAAATATTTATTTATGAGTCATAAATACATTTTAAGTTTAAACCATTTATTTATTTTCCAATGAACCACAATTTTTTTAACTGAAATTTTGTTGTGGCACACTTTTTTTGTGGTTAGATCTTTGGCACTCTTGTTCTGACTATTGGGTGTGTTTTGCTGTGCCATATACCTTTACTTAAAAAAAAAGAACCTGATTCTCTGAACACGAGGCACCAATTACTTTCCCTGCCTTCTTTTCCACTGAACTCACCCAAAAACCAAAACCCAAAAACCAAAACCAACCACTGTGTTTGTAGTGTTAACATGTAAACAACTAAGCACAGTACAATCTCACTCCCTTTTTGTCTCTCTCAACCCTTCCACTTCAACTTCACCGGACATAACACCAAACACCTTCCACCACTGAACCTTCTCTTTCACTTATTATTATATATATTATCGTTATTGTTCTTGTTCGTTTGTTTATTATTTTTCCTTCGAGAAATGGACAAAACTCGAAACGTGAGGCGTGGAAGCAGTGTGTTCTCAAACGCCAACAAGCGACGACACAAACACAAGCACAAACACAACCTCCTCGCTGGTAAATTACACAACACCAACTTTTTCTGCGCTACGAGACAAAACCTATTTCACGTTTGTCGTTACTCCTGTCTTTTTTTTTTTTTTTTTTTTCCTTATTTTTT
>Ga0209700_104167_pt1 | contig 26485 bp, 15 predicted proteins | sample SiratroredBW_FD_187528 | JGI IMG/M metagenome (GOLD analysis project Ga0209700, IMG submission 187528) | Root nodule microbial communities of legume samples collected from California, USA - Siratro red BW (SPAdes) (version 2) | ecosystem: Host-associated > Plants > Roots > Nodule | place: USA... | reverse complement strand
AAATTAAAAAAAAAAAAAAAAAAAAAAAGAATATCAAATGCTTGAAGTAGCAACTTGTATTATTAGCTACAGCTTCAGTAGCATCATTAATGGCTAAATGAGATGCTTAAATTTTGTTCAATTTACTAGGTGTATCACCTGGTTGAGTATGCATTTTGAGTCAATCTCTATAAATTTATGGATAATTACCAACCTTTTTTTAGTAACCCAAATTATGAGACAAGAGAACCTTGATTGAAAATAGATAAAGCGTACCTCCGCAATAATCTTCAACTATGAGGGACAGACATCTCTTTATATATGGATGTTAGTTTTATTGATAGGTAAGTATGTAAGAAATCCCCATAAGCAATTTATATAGACTAGCGTTTGCCCCAGTGAGTTTCTCTAAGACTGAAATTCTCTTGACTTTTTCTTTTTTTTCTTCCCAACTGGAAGAGAATATGTAGTCAAAAGATTTGGTTAGTAGCACTGCTCACTTTAAACCTACTAAGCCAATTTTAACTGTTTTTTAAACATGCCATCAAAGTTTGCTGTGTAATCCAAAGATAATATTAAGCCTTTGAAAGCTTGCTGCAGTGAGTTAGAAACAGCAATGAAGTAATTTCAATTTTTTTTATTGTTGCCATATCTCATTCGAGAGCAGAGTGAGACAGAGACACACACGTGTCTTGTTGGATATTTAGTTTAACCAATAACAATGTGGGTCTCTCAACATTCTCCATGTGAATAAAAGGAGGAGTTATAATTTAATCTTATGGCTGAACTTATCCCTTGTCCTTGTTGGAGTATTGACTGACTTACTCGATTTGGATGCTATAACTTAACTTTCACCATCTTGCATATCAATTTCGCAGAGAAAATGCAGTTTGGAGAGAGAGAAGATCAAGCATGAAAATAAAATAAAATGTAAAAAATGAGAATGAAAGATAAAGAGTGAATGAGGAGACAGAGAAATGAGAAAGGTTTGAATTTCAAATACATCTTCTCAATCTTCACTTTTCCCCAACTTTTTTACACATTTAACTCCAATAATGCAAATTAAACTTTTAATATATCATATCCAAAATTTTATTTGTTTAAAACCATGGTCGTAGCTTTCACATTAAGTTAACTAGTTCTAAAATTACTTTGATTACTTCCATTGGGATTCAGGCATTCCATACTTAATTTTATTATAATGAATTTTCATTTTAAAATAAATTACTTTAAATTCCACATTATTCATAAAAAATAATTTTTCATTTTTAATTTAATGTCAAGATTTTATATTATCTAACTATTTTTCTTTAAAAATAATCAGTCGCAAAAGTTGCTTATTTTTCTTTAAAAATATATTTTGATCAAACTGACAATCATTGTTAGCAAAAAATTGTGTCAATTCTTGCTACACCATCAACTTATAAATTGAAATAACCCTTAAACATAACTAAATCCCTAAAATATTGTGGTTGTTATTTATTTATAATTTATAACATTATTGTTATAGTTATGATTATAGAATTTATTTTATGATATAATAATAGTTATTATTATATATAATTATAATAAGTAATATATATTTTTATAATAAGATAACTAAAACATCTCTCTTTCTTCTATTAAAATAAAATTTAGTTATTTATATTTACGTAAGATATTTAAATACTTATAAATTAATATTGTAATATTATTACTTCATTAAGAATATCCAATCTAAAATAAATTATCTTTTAATGATAATTAAATCTTTTTCTTAAGAATAAAAAGACAATTTGGTTATACTATAATTAAATTAAATTATTATATAACGGAATATATATAAAAAAAAAAAATTCTATGTCAACAAACTTATTTTGGTACTTCTAAAAAGTTACACTGTCTATGAATATAATATGAGACAATAAGATTAATTAATAATAGATTTAATAAGTTGAGTTTCCTATTTAGTTGGTTTACTGTATTAGTGTGAATACTAATGGATACTATTTATAGTTTCAATTGATTTAATATAAAAAAGGAGAATAGTTCATTTTATTATTGATTTAAATCCATTGATATTTTATTTAATAAATCATATACTAATATCTCTATTGATTTTTATGATTTATAATACAGATTTATTGTATTGTATACTTCTGAAAATGATATATATATATATATATATATATATATATATATATATATATATATATATATATATATATATATATATATTATCACATAAATTTGATATAAAATTCATTTATGCATAAATCATGTTGTTTAATGATATTTTTTTTATGTATTGATTATTTCCTATAAACACATTTTTTGAACTTAATTAGTTTTCTAATGTGCACTTTGTAGAAAATATTTTTTCTTATTTTTCTGCACTTAAAACTACGTCTTCTCCCTTTTCAACATCCATCCCTACATATATACAACCATTTGGCCCCACACCATCAAACTATATACAAATCATTCCAACATCCATATCTCAAAATTCAAATTCCACCTTCACTGCCTCCTCTTTACCTACCAAATCTCAAAACTTATCTTCTCCTATATCAAGGCCAACATCACCACATACCTCATTCTCTCCTCATATGTTACCAAATTCCACTGAATCCTCTCCTCCACCCAATCATGATATCTTGTACGCTTTGGGTTAATATTCTTCCACGCACATAAACCTATCCTCGTGCTCGCTTGGACTAAATCAACCGTCCCACCCAATAGTCACAAGATCTAAAAATGATATCTCTAAACCCAAACAACTTCACCTAGCCACCAAATTTCCTTTATTCGATCAAATTGAACCTTCTTGTCTTTCTCAGACTTTGAAACATTCTGAGTGGAGGCAAGCAATGTTAGAAGAATTCAATGCATTACTTGCCAATGGTACACGGTCCCTTATCTTTAAGCAACCACAGTTCAACATTATTGGTAATAAGTGGGTTTTTCACCTAAAGTTAGATCCCGATAGCTCTATAACTCGATATAAAGCTTATCTTGTTGCCAAAGGGTTTCATCAACATCCTGGTATTGACTATACTAAAACCTTTAGTCTAATCATTAAGCCTTAGACTATCAAGTTGGTTCTCTGCATTGCCCTCTCTAATGGTTGACCTTTATGTCAAATGGATGTTAATAATGTATTTCTTCATGGTAGTATCTTGGAGGATATTTATATGTCTCAACCACCAGGTTTTGTAAACTCTTACTTTCCAGATTATGTATGCAAGCTTCACAAAGCGTTGTACGGTCCCAAGCAAGCACCTCGTGTTTGGTATAATGCTCTAAAGGATTTTCTTATTACATATGGATTTCTTAATTCTCAATTTGACACTTCTTTATTTATATACAATCAGGATGGTGTTGTTGCATACTTTCTTGCTTATGTAGATGATTTACTACTCATTAGCAATAACGACTCATTTCTGAATGCATTCAAGACTACCCTTGCATTGAAGTTCGCTTTAAAGGATCTCGGGTCTCCTCATCATTTTCTTCGTAAGGAAATCCTCCCTACATCTCACGGTTTGTTTCTTTCACAACAGCACTATATACGTGAGCTATTGATTTATACCAATATGCAAGATGCAAAGCCTGTCTCCACCCATCTTTCTACTTCATGTGATTTGACTCCAATGTCTGATGCTCCCTCATGTGATATCTAGGAGTTCTGTCATATTATTGGTTTCCTACACTATTTGTAGCTCACTTGCCCATATGTTTCTTTCTCAATGAGTAAACTATCACAGTACATGCAAGCTCCCACTGAATTCACATGAAAGTTGTCAAGCGTCTGCTTCACTATCTCAAGGGGACGCTTGACCTTGGTCTTCACCTCTCTCGTGCCACAAATCTCTCTCTCACAACATTTTGTGATTTTGATTGGGCTGAAGATACTCATGACTGTAAGTCTACTGCTGCCTATCTTATTTATATGGGGACCAATGTCATCTCTTGGTCCTCTAAGAAACAATCCATTGTTGCTAAATCTTCAACGGAGGTTGAATGTCAAACTATAGCAACGACCACCACTGAATTGTTGTGGTTATGAAAACTATTAAAGGAGCTTGGTCATCCAATCATCAAGACGTCACAATTGTTTTATGATAATATATGAGTTATCTACCTTTGTGCCAATCCTATGTTCCACACTTGCATGAAACATCTTGCCATTAACTATCATTTTGTTCGCGACTTGGTTGCTTATAAGGAACTTCAAGTGTCTCATGTGCCAACAAGTCATCAACTAGCTGATCTACTTATCAAGCCTCTGTCTCACTCTCGTCATGTATTTCTTCTAAACAAGATTGGTGTTCGGTCTCCCTCGTCTATCTTGCGGGGGCGTGGAGACTCTCTCTCCATTCATCAGAAACAATTAGCCGTAGATCATGTGCAAGCATCATAACACACCCTTAATTATAACTTACATTATCCCTTAATTATTTGTTCAATATATGTGTTCAATTTATAAAAATTATATTTCTCTATGGCAGACCTTCGTTACATGGTAGAAGGCAAAGTTGTATTTTCCTATTTTGTGCATAATGAAATCAAATCTTTTACATGAGACCTTTACCCTTTTCACTCACCACAATAAACTCTAAGAACTAAACTTTTACCCTTTTCATTCAACACAAACCAAAATATGTTCACACCCAAACAACTAAAAAAGTGAATAACAAGCAAAGGAACCCTTTACATAGAACAATCAAGGAAAAATCAAGACTATGTGCTATCCAAAATGAAAACCACTCACGAACCACCTTACTTCACTGCAAATCAAAATATACCACGCTCCACTAGAGAACTGAAACCCAATGACTAATCACTACTCCAAAGCACTAAAAAATAATCTAAATTCATCTTTATTTCACCTTAAATACCCTTAAACCCTAAAAAAATAATTCTTTAATACAACCAACACCTCCCATCAAAAAATATTTTTATTACTAACTACCGGTGTGTGACTGTGAAGTAAAATTGCCAAATAGTTAATGTGATAGTGTCTAACTATCGGAACTCTAAAGAAAGGCAAGAATGAAGTAAAAACGATTACGAAAAGAAAAGCCAGAAAGGCGTGACAAAGCTCTACAAATGAAGAGATTAGATATAATCTTAGAAGAACTTAAACAAATCTAAAAAACTTTCGTAGAAAACATCTTCACATATTTTGTAATTCATGTAAAAGACTGAAAACAAGCATATTAGTTAATGCAAGAACGCGAAAAGGTATAAAGCGAAGCAAAATAGCTACACTATATATATATAGCACGGAACAGAAAAACCAGAAACGTGCTCAAATGCGAACAAAGTGGCGTTCGAGCATCTGAGAAAAACAGAAAATAGCTACCTATATGCTAAATATATTACGATTTGTTCAGAAAAATTATTTGTTAATTGTTTTTAGAATTTTGAGATGTTTTGTTGTGGTGTTGGTTACCTGTAATAGCTGAAGCAATGGACAATGAGAAAAGGGGAAGCAAATAAGGGCGTAAGTGCAGTTATTTATTTATTTATTGCCTTACAAGTTTGACGAAAAGTGAAGCTACATCTAACGTGGTGGGGTACAAGGGTTTATAAGAGAGTGCATTACATAGCGAGTGCATTACATAGCAGAGCTGAAGGCTGAGGAATTTGGCATTATTTTGAGCCAATGACAATCTTCGAAGGAACAGTAGGGTCCTCCCTTAGGCCTCTCAACATTCACCAGCGGTATATACTTGGGCGACCAAGCAGGTGTTCCATCCTCGTAGGAGTTATGGGTCAGTCTCTCAATACCCGACCCGTCCAATCTAACCCTGAATATTTCACCATAGGGCTGGTAGTGATGCGGGTTCGAGATTGGCTCAGCGGATATACCCGCATAGTCCGAAGTAAACGTTAAGCTCTTCCCATCGGGGCTAAAATACGGGTGGTTCGTCCTCCCACGCAACCCGCTCTCAATCACCTTCCTCAGCCCACTTCCGTCCGGGTGGATCAAGTACAACTCGAAACTACCGGTTCCCGGTGCATGCCGGTCCGACGCGAAAGCGATCCACTCCCCATCCGGTGACCAGTTGCACATCGTGTCAGTCCACGGACCCTCCGTCAATCTTCGAAGCCCCTTTCTCTCTCCATCAACAGCGTCCATTATGTAAAGATTCTTATAACCCGACCGACCCGACCGAAACACGATCCATTTCCCGTCCGGCGAGGGTGACGGAAACGCGTTGTTCATTCCGTCCAAGGTCAACTTCTTCACACTGTTATTGTTGTCAACGTCAATGGACACGATGTCAACCTGCGAGCTCACTGAGGCGAATGTTCCCCCAATCGCAGTGTATATGACACCGGGTCGAACCCGGTCCCAAGCGGTGGAAAACGCCATCGCGTTGGAAAGCTTACGCAGATTCGAACCGTCCCGGTTCACCACGTATACCCCTGGCATCTCAACATATGCGATGCGGTCTCCGGAGGGGGAGAAAACCGGGAAAGAACCGGTGAACCGGAATAGAGAAAGACCGGGGACGGGGCTTCGAACGTTTTCGAGCAAAAACTGGGGGCTGCTTTGAGCGTTGGGTTCTCCTCTGCACTTGTGGTAGCCGATACGGGATGAATCGGGTGAGATGAACGGGTTGAGGTGGTGAGAACCAGGCGAGACCAGCCGTGTCAGCTCCGTGAATTCGTTATTAACCAGGTTGAATAATTCGATGTGACGAAAGCTTGAGCCTGGTCTTCTTGTTGCGACGGCGATGAAATTGTTGTTGTTTGGCGCGGTCGCGGGTGTGAAGGCGTGAAGACCCGGTGGGGTGACTCGTTCGATGGTAACGGTGTTAACGGAAACGGGACCATTGGAGGGGATAATCGCTTTGTAAATGCTCAACCACTGGTCGTCACCTCGCCGGTGGAAGTATAGAGTGCGATCGTCGACCCAGGAGGGCCAGCCTCCGTGCTCGACGATTTTGACTCGGTGAGTTCCGTCTCGAGTGAGGAAGACGTAGATGTCAGTGGTGAGATCCTCCACTTCCCCGGCCCACCCAGCTGGGCCGTAGGAAGCGACAGCGGTCCAGAGGCCGGAAGGGGAGAGGGCTGGGCTGAAATCAGCGACATCGTAGGGTGTGAGTCTCTTGGTGAGGCCCGATTGGATATGGGTGGAGTAGACTGCGGCCCAACTGGCCCGTGGTACACCCGGATCCTCGTGTGTGGAAACGTATATTAAAAACTCTCCGTCGGGGGTGACACTGGGCTTGTCTTTCATGGATATTTGAGAAGCGTCGGTGGGCCTGGTCGGTAATAGAGGGATTTGGATTCTGTCTGTGGTAATAGATTCTTGAGTGGCTGTGGTTGTGGAAGTATAAACGGCGTCGTAGTAAATGGTGGGGAAGCCGTTTCTCTCCGTTACGTAAACGAGTTGTTGAGGAGGAGAGCGAGTGGGCAGTTGGATAGCGGAAGTATTGGAAATGAAATGGCCGTTGAAATTAACGGAGTGGCCATCGGTGAGCTGAAGTTCTTGGTTAGGGTTTAGAGGTTGTTGTTGAATTGGAAGAGAATAGATGTCGAAGGCGTAGAAGGCTCGGCCGAGGGTGGTGAAGATGATGGTGGTGAAACCGTCCTCTTCCGCCGTACAGCTTAACGTTAACAGTAGCACTATTGCTAAGTGGTGTGTCTTCATCCTCACTCAGTGTTTGTCCAGCACTAACGGGATGGGTGTTGTTTAGTACCTTTGAAGAGGATATCAGTGGGCCCACCTTATCTTTTCTTTTTCAATTATCCATATATTCACTGATTGTTCTTAAGTTAATTTTTAAGCTCACGTTTTTCGTCTGCAGTGACGTCAGCCGAAGATATTTAATAAAGTAAGATGAAAAAAATAAAACTTATTCCACAATTTTATTTTTTTAACTTTTTTTTAATTAAGGTGGAGATTAATTACTTTTTCCTATAATAAAATGAAAGCAGAGAATATAAGAATGAGTGACTTTTAACATTATGATATATTTGCAGAAAATACTTTTTGAACTCCTTAGCGTTTTTTTCCCTTTAAATAGGGAAACATGTTTTCTTCATTAGTTTCAATCTTATTAGATGCCTTTGACTAATCAAAGCTAGCTCAAGTCATTATTAACTCCATCATTCTTAGCCTCATTTTCTCTATTTTCATTTAATTGATCTAAATTTTCAAAAGAGCTTACATTTTTAGAATAAATTTATCAACAACTTCTAGTTATCATTATTTTAGTTAATCTTCTCGTTTTATTTTTTATCTTTTTACCTTCAGGTGATATTTTTTTCGACAACGTAAAAATCAACTTATCAAAAAGAAAAGAATGACAAATGGAAGTAGGAGTTGAAATTGGATACGTAATCATATTTTTACTAATTTCAAAAGTCTAACAATTTAAACATCACATCAATATTTTGATAAAAAAAAATTAATTACAAAAATTAATCACATTTAAAAGCATTGTAAATGTTAAAAAATATCCTCAAATTAAAAGCCATGCTAAGGAATAAGCACCAGATAAAACCACTTCACCCATTAAAGTAAAAAAGAGTCACATTATTTAGTTTTCTTCAAAGACAATATAATAGTTCAATACACTATGACAGAAGTTTAGGGTTTAGGATAAAAACTAAATATAAACTTTATTTTTCTTTTAAATTAAAAATAAAAAGCTTGGAACAACATATGATAAATCGAGATAGTGAATAATAATTAAAAAAACTAAAATTTTTTAAACATCAAAATTATATTAAAAATTAATATTGATGGAGCTGTGAGGACAGTTGCTGAATTTGAGGAGAGTATAAAGTGGTCAAGAAGGCTGTGGAACTAAATTGTGAAACGTTGTACCAAACACTAATTTTGAGGGAGATTGGACACTTGTGTATAGTGTATAGATAAGGTTTAGTTATTGCTGTCTTAAGTTCAGACATATTTAGTTAGGAATGAATATTGGAATTTGAATTTCCTAGAATCAGAGTCACGGATCATGCCTCCAATTTTTTAAGACACTAAAAATTTTATGATAGTTACAATTTAAAATTTATATAATTTTTAATACACAATATATATATATATATATGATGATATGAAATTCTTTAAAAATATTTAATTGTTTTCCCCAATGCGTATATATCTTATAAATAATATTAACTATTCTTATTACTATTGCATAAAAAAATGTTTTTCGAAATTAAAGTTGTAATCTACAAATTACTATGTGACAAAATAGATTAAACAATCGTTTCTATATACATTAAAAATAAATTTCTTAAAAGATCTGGATTAAGAAAGAATTATTTATAATTCCTGGAACAAAAGAAAATACCAGAACAATATTTCAATTACTAGAAAGGCATTGTTTTGTTATAGTATCATTTAAGTACCATACTAAAATAATAATTTAAGCGTAATTCACTTGTAAGATCAGAATTAATTTCATTTATATATATTTATATTATTTTTATTTTTAATTAATATAAGATTTTTAATATTTATGTCATTAACATAAATTTAAATATTATATTAAATAATTAATTTAGTATAATTTGTTAGTATTCTCACAAGATTAAAAGATTTGAAGAAGTCAAGCAAGTAAGAAGTTAGAAGTCTGTCTTAGGATTTGTCTAAAAGTGAGTGAGTGTGATTGGTAGTGAAAGATAACCTATACATATATATTATGAGGAAAAATTCATAGCACATGGTTTAAAATGATTAAACCGAACTATAAAGTATAAGATAAAACTTTGGTTAAAAATAGCTTTGGAAAATAAAGTATTGGACAAAAATAAACTAATTCCAGGATTAGTAAAATTAATTTATTTGTACCACTTAATGAATAACTATCTTTTAAAAATCTAGTTTGAGTTTTTCTATTATAAAAAACAGTGGGTTTTCTAATGTGTGCCATAGACATAAAAAATTAAGAACCAATTGATAACTATTGTGAGAAAATCATCTTGAGAAAATCATTTTGAAAAAACCTAGAATTTTTCTTGATCATTTGAGAGGGGCTTTTACTTGAAGAATCAATGTTGACCAAAAGTACTGTGTTATTGGATCTCTTTAGATCTCTTTAAGACTGTGTACAGACCTCTCTTGCTGTGCTAATCAGGAAGTTTTTCTCAACCTTTATTGAACCTGATTCAAGATTTATCTTGTGTTCATTGTAATTTTGTAAAATTCTTGAACAATTACATTGAGTGTGGCCTATAGGATTTAGCCTTGTGTTGTTGCTGAATTGATTGGGGCTGTAGGGCATAGTTTCAATAATTCAGTAGTGTTTTTGATTCTTAAGGGGAGTGAGAACTATTTGATTAATTGTAATTGTACATTTGATTGATTTAGTAAAAATATTTTTTGCTAGTGGGACAAAGAACACTGGACGTAGTCCTTAACGAAGGGTGAACCAGTATAAAATTAATTGTATCTCTCTTTCTTGACCCTTCTCTCTATTCTTGATCTGTAATGCACTTGTCATATTGAATTTTTGTTTATTTTCTCAATTGCAGTGTTCTGTTTGTAACTCTATAGAAATTTATCAAATTGTACATTGATTTGTGATTTCTCTGCAGAATCTGTGTTGCTCTTTAATAACATATCAGAACACTAAAATTGTGTAATTCCTGTGCCTGGTTTGATCAAGTGATTATTCACATAATAGACAAACTTTTTTACATGATTCTTGAACCTGAACTGCTGGTTTTTGTGGTGTTTTTAAATCTGGTTTAGTACAAACTTTTTAGCTTAAGTACATTGAGTCTTTTGCTTAATTACATACTAGCCATCTCTTTGAATTTGTCGTGTGTTTTAGAAGTCTTTTAACTGTTATATTTGAATCTTATTTGTGCCTATTCTTGTTAAAGATCCAAGCATTTTTATTACATATTGTTTCAGTGATTGTTGACTGTCATATACCTGGTTTTTCTTAATTCGGTTTTGAGATTTAATCTGAACTGTTTGCCTAATTGGTTCTGATTTTATTCTAATCTGGTTGCTGCTATAAAACTATACTTGCTGAAATTTCAGTATTGGTTCAAACTGCAATTTTTGAATAGTGCCTTTATGTGAGTACTTTGATTGTTATATGCATTGATTCTCAAATTGTGTATTAATTTTGATAACTTTGTTTATCTTGTTGAAGATTATTGTATTTCTATTTGTATATACTGCATTCTGTCAATTTTAATTGCAAGGTTTCATCTCTACCATATGTTGATAAGTATATTGGTGTAATCAATAACTTGCTTGTTTTGTCACAAAAATAAATCATTTTATTCGTGTTTGAAATCAATTTATTTTCTACTGCATCCTATATCTTTTATCATTGTGATTCATTAAAGATTTTCAGTTTCTAAAATAGTTTCTTCTAAGTGATTTCAAAAGCAAAACCTTTTAAAGTTCAATTCACCGCTCTTGAACTCAACCAAATATATTTTCATAATTTATTTTCACAAAATTAGATTATCCTTACTTAATTTTATCTTTAATTAATATAATGAAATATTAATATTTTAATATAAAGCATTTACTAAAGGTTCTACATTAATTAAAGATAAAACCAATTTATATTATATAAATAAAAAATAATAATTTCCTTACAAATTGATTTGATGAGTTAATTGATTAAACGTGTTTGTGAACAATGAGAACTTTTACAATTTATTATTTTGTCCTCAAACCACTTATAATGCTTCAAATAACCAAGGTGCTTATGGTAGATTAGATTTGGAAGAAGTGTTCTAAGTAAAAGATTGCGCACATAAATCCACTAGTAAAGTATAGTTTCTTGCCTGTGTGTTGAAGAAAAGACAAGTTTGTTTTTGTGGGTTGAAAAATAAGGACAAATTATTTTTGAAAGAAAACGCGTTTGTCCATTGAAACTTAGTCCCTAAGCATCAAGTGTTCAATTCCACTATAAATATATCTCTCAGTCCAAACACACAAGCTCAGGCTTTTTTCAGATTCTGCTCCTCTTTCAACTTCTGGTATTTTCGACCTTCCTCTATGTTTTCAGTTTACTTTAATCGAACCACAAGTTTAATTCTTCGTTCATTCAATTATTATTATTTTTTTCTGTATGGATGTAGTTTTGCATGATGAGCTTATTGAGGCCTTCTGCAATGTACAACTTTGTAACAAGTTATCCTGCACTGCGATGGATGCCATGTCAGAGTTGGGGCTTCCTTCGATGGCCGGGTCTTGACGGATTCCTCAGGCTTTTGGTCGTCGGACTTCTCTGGTCCACCTTCTCCGAGCTTCGCTTCATACCCTCCTCTTCCATGTTCCCTACCCTTCGTGTTGGTGATCGAATTATTGTGGAAAAGGTGCACAATATTCACAAATGGGATCAATTCTTATCTCTATTTTTCTACTTTTTCCCTCAATTCTAATTTTTGAATTTTAATTATCTTTTATCGTCCCCAGGCTTCATATTATATCAAGAATCCTTCTATACATGATATTGTAACATTTAGGGATCCAACGCAGGTATGTTGTTGCAATGGTATAGAATCCGTAGCCTACTTGCAGATCTCCAATTCAATTGCATGATTCGCTTTCTGTTATGTAGTTATATGGAGAAAACACAGAAACTGTTTTTATTAAGAGAATTGTAGCAAAAGCAGGAGACGCTGTTGAGGTATAAATCTTCTAGAAACTTCCTTTCTATTTGCACTATACTGACGTTGTGTATCTACTTTGGAAGTTCATAAGCCAAAATTACGAGCAAACATATCCACTGAAGATTAATGGGCATGAAAAATTGATTTGTAAATATACTATCTTTGAAACTGAGGCTTTGTTTTGTTTGTTATTATTTGTTTTAGTGATCTAGTCTATCTTATGACAACCATTGGTAATACATTAATTGAAATAATATGTTTATGTCCTGACAATTAGTAACAGTATGTTGTATGAGCATAGGAAAATAGCATTAAGTCTTTCTCACTTGAATCTTCCGTCACCTTGCAGGTTCATCATGGGGTACTCTACCTTAATGGTGTTGCTCAGCAGGAAAATTTCATAGCACAACCACCAGCATACACAATCCCATTAACTGTGAGATCCCTCTTCGTTGTTACAGTCCTTTTTCATTTTATTTTACATTCAACAATTATGAATTGGTCACTCATCACATTAATGAACACGATACTGTAGAAATTGGCAATCAGATCAAGCTCAATTCATTAAACTTAGGCAGGACAATTTAAAATAATCAAGCTCATGATAGGCTTCATTTTATTAGTTTACAAACAGCTCAATTATGAATATATTACTAAGGTAGTTGTTATTTTATTTATTATATTTATTTGAAAACTAGTAATTTTATTTATTATTACTATTTTATATATACTATTTACCTTATTGGTACTTTCAAGAGTCGTATTCCAATAGACAATTGTGAACATGAAAGCTTTCTGGGTTAACTTAAAAGGTCCATGATAGCTGATTAAGTATGAACCCTTTACCTTCATCTGTTTTGCTTATCTCTTTTTTGTTCTGTGGACTCAAATGATTGATTTAATTCTATATTTATTTCTTTATTGATGCATATTTTTCTTTTCCTCCTCGTTCAACTTGGGTCCTTGCAGACTGTACCCAAAGGTCATGTTTATGTGCTAGGGGATAATCGTAATAATAGTTATGATTCTCATGTGTGGTAAGTAACTACTGCCGCATGTTACTGACTTTTTATTCTTTCCTGTTCTATTAATTTTAACCTTTTGGGAGAGGTGTGATTATATGAATGTTTTGGTGTATAATATGATTAATCTGTTTTCTAGATGAATTTTTACGTCAGCTCTTCTATTGAGTTTTTGGTGTATACATAAATGTGACACATTTTTTTGTGTATTCTATTTGGATATCTTGATATGAACTTAGTATTAGTATCTTTTACCTCCTGTTAATCTTGAACCTTACCGTCTGTGATGATGAATAGGGGACCACTTCCTATGAAGAACATAATTGGAAGATATGTCACTTGCTATCATAGACCAACAAACACTTGACACAAATATAATTGAGATGTACTGAAGGAACTGGTGCCCTTTTCCATTGTTTGACCAATGGGACAGTATACAAGAACATGTGATTTCCGTGAAGAGTTCCTCCATCTGTTCCATAAATGATGCACACCCTTTGTCCACTTTTTTTATGGGATTGGATCCTCGTAGTATGTACACGGCCTTTGTCCGCTCTTCATGGGATTGGATCCTCGTATGCACACGCCCATGTTTGTGTCCGCTCTTTAAGTCCATTTTGTCTTATGGCATAAATAGGAGGCAGAGTCTTAGTTGCTTTCTCCCCATGATAGATTTTATCATGATCTTGTTAGAAAAGTGTATTTCATTCACTTTATTTGTTGTTTTCTAGCACAAATTTTGTTAATATTTAATTTATATTTTTTACTACCTGTTATTTATGGTTATAGTGACATAGTTATTTTTATTTTATTTTATTTTTTCAGTTAGTTTTAAACCACTTTGAGAGTGGCTAATAAGTAAGAGTTTGTTAGTTTTTTTTAATGTATGTTAAATAACATGATGGGCATAAGTGTGCAGTTTTCCATTCAAAAAATCTCACTTTTATCGATTCTGTTTTAATAGTAGTATCAAGAGTCATAGTTGATCATTTCTCATCTTTCTTTTTTATACTATAAAAGACATGATATCTACCAATTTCCATGACATCTACCAACTTCCTTTGAATTCACCTTTCATCTTTACTAGTGAAAATTATCACATTTGGTTAGTAAAGATGCAAGGTTTTTTAGAAGCATATGATCTTTGGCGAACTGTGGTTGAAGACAAACTAATAATTTCATTACTAACTAATCCTACTATAGTAAAACAACTCAAGGCCAAGTCACTGATACAAAATTATGTGGCAGATTGTTTGTTTTACATAGCTTGTCAAACATCAAAGGAGGTGTGACACATATTGGAAGAAGAATATGAAGGTAGTGATAAAATACGCCAAATGCAGGTGTTGATTCTGAAATGAGGAGAATGAAACAATTAGAAAGTATGTCGATCGGATCTCCTTAATTGTTAATAACATTAGACTGCTTGGTGATGATTTTTCAGATAAAAGGATCGTAGAGAAAGTTTTTGTTATTCTTCTTGAGAAGTTTGAATCCAAAATCTTATCTCTTGAAGAATCCAAGGATTTAAACACTATCTTCTTAGGAGAGCTGATGAGTGCTCCCTAAACACTAGAACAAAGAAGATTTGTACTAGAACAAAAAAGATCTATGAGACATGAAAGGTCACTAAAGGACTTTTTGTGTAAAAAGTGAAAATTTGGTAAAGAAAAATAACAATCTAGCCAAAAGTATAAGACTAAGAATGAAGGTGATAAGAAGTCATTTGCAAGCACTGTAAAACACAATACACATGAAGAAGTATTGCTAGTGGAGGCTTGATGCTAGATTGCAAACAACTAAGACATATATCCAAAGTTTGCAAATCTAGAAACAAAGCTTCCAAGCAAGCACAATTGGCTGAAGGTGTTGATGCCCACGGGAGGAACAACATTTTGCAGTCTCTTGCTTCTCAACAAATGACTCCTCAGATACTTGGCTAGCTGATAGTGGTTGCACACATCACTTCTGCAAAGATGCTAACATATTCGAAAGCTTGGGTGTTTCACATAAAACCAGGGTAAAGTTTGAAAATTGTGAGTTTCTGGATATCAAAGGAAAATGTTCAGTCGTTGTATTAATAACCTCACCTCAGGTATTAAAGTTATCCATAATGTTTTATATATTCTTAATATTAGCCAAAAATCTATTAAGTGTTGGACAAATGCTTGAGAAATGTTATTCACTATTGTTCAAAGATCGCAAGTGTATCATTTTTTATTCCTATAGTGTAGAATTATTTTGTGTTAAAATGAACAAAACTTTTGCAGCTGATTGGGAGAAAGAACTGAGCAGGCTTATTCAAGTGTTTCAGAGATAATTACAAATTTGTGGCACAAAAGACTTGCCACTTCAATCAGAGAAGCATTGTAGAGATGAATGAGAAGGATTTGGTGGAAGATTTATCTAAAATTTCTCATGAATCTAAAATTTGTGAGACCTGTCAACAAGGAAAGCAAACAAAACTACAATTTTCAAAGAATCAAGTATGGATAGTCGACCAAAAGCTTCAACCTATTCACACCTATGTATGTGACCCTATGAAAATAGAATCCTTGAATGGTAACAAATATTTTTTCGTTTTTATTGATGATTGTACTAGGATGTGTTGGGTATATTTTATTAAATTTGAGTGAAGTTTTTCTTGTTTTTAAACAATTTAAAGCTTTAGTTGAGAATCAATGTAACCTAAAAATTAAAGTTTAAGGTTTGACAATGGTAGATAATACACTTCTGATCAATTTGTTGAGTTTTGTAAGAGTGTAGGCATTAAACATTAGTTTACTCTACCCTACATACCACATCAAAATGACATGTCTGAAAAAAAAATATAGGATTGTTATGGACATGGCTCGATGCCTCTTGGATACCAAATCAGTTATGGGTGAAGGTTGCTAATACCTCTGTATATTTTTTGAATAGACTCCCCACAAAAGGCTTGCAAGACAAAACTCTCTATAAAGCTTTGAACGACATCAAACCATCAGTACATCATCTCGAAATCTTTGGATATATTTGTTTTTTTTTTCAGATGTTACAACAAAGAGGAGTAAGCTAGACAACAAGGCTTAGAAAGGTATTTTCATGGGCTATAGTTCATCGTCTAAAGGCTACAGGATTTTTTGTTTAAAAACAAAAAATATAATCTTAAGCAGAGAAGTGAAAATTGATGAAACAACAACTCAAAATTGAAAAAAAAATATTTATTTTGATTTTTTCCGAAAGATCAACCTCAACTTGTAGAAGACGAACATGTGGATGACAAACCAATAAAGGGCACTAGATCCTTGGAAGGCATCTATCAAAGATATACCTTGGTTATTTCATAACCAACAAGTTATGTTGAAGCTCAAGATTCTCAAGAATGGAAGAAAGTCATGCAAGTTGAATTAGACATGAACAACAAGAATGGACCAAGGCAGCTTGTTGATAGGCCTGTGAATCGCTAGGTGATTGTGTAAAATAGGTCTTAAAGACAAAGCTCAATCCATATAGCTTAATTTGCAAATACAAAGCTAGACTGGTGGTGAAAAGTTATGCACAACAATATGATGTGGACTATAGAAAAATTTTGTTCCAATAGCAAGGTATGATACAATCAAGCTTCTTCTTGCATTTTCTGCTTATAATTCTTGAAAAATTCATCAGCTTGATGTAAAATCAACATTTTTGAATGGTTTACTTGCTGAAGAGATTTATATAGAGCAGCCTGATGGTGTTTTAATTCCTGATAAGAAGATGAAGTCTATCTCCTGAAGAAGGCCTTATATGGTTTAAAATAAGCCTCAAGGACTTGGTATTAAAGAATGGACAATCATCTCATCCAACTTGGTTTCAACAGAAGTCAAAGTGAAACAATGTGAAATTTATGTTGATGACATGCTTGTGACAGTAATATTGAACTAATCCAAAAGTTCAAAGGTGAGATGAAAAAAGTATTTGAGAAGACTGATTTTGGAATATAATACTTTCTTAGCATAGAAGTGCTGCAGTCAGGTGATGAAACTTTTGTAAGCCAGCAAAAGTATATTTCTGAGATTTTAAACGGTTCGAAAGCAGGATTGCGAATCTGCCAGCACTCCAATTTCTACAACTTTGAAGCTTGGTAAGGATGAATCATCTGAAAAGATGGATGAGAACATGTACAGAAGCTTGGTTGACAATTTTCTATACCTCATTGCAAGCATGCCTAACATTTTATTTGTTATAAGTTTACTATCTAGATTCATACATTTTTTAGAGAAACTCATTTCACAGATGCTAAAAGAGTATTGAGATACATAAAGTGAACCAACACACTTGAAATTTTCTTTTCAAAATCTACAAAAGAGACTTTAAAGTTGGTTGGCTACACTAATAGTGGTTGTGTAGATGATTCAAAAAGCACCTTTGGATATATGTTCTCTTTGGAAACTTGGTTTTTTTAGTTAGTGTTTAAGAAAACAAGAACGTACAACTCAATCAATTGCAGAGGTTCAGTATATTGCAACTGCCTCTGCTGTGAATCAAATTATTTGGATAAGAAAGATGTTGGAAAACTTGGAGTGTAAACAAATAGAATCTACAAAGATTATGTGTGATAATAATTTAGCGGTTTCAATATAAAAAATCTAGTGTTCCAGAGTCACGCTAAGGACATCATGATCAAGTTCCATTTTATTAGAGAGTTCAACAAAGAAGTTCAACAATAGAAAGAAGTGTTGCTTGATCACTATACATCTAAAGATCTTGATGACATTTTCACCAAGTCATTATCTAAAAAAAGGTCTGAAGATTTTAAACAAAAGAGTGGTGTTTGTCACCGAAATATCAAGAAGAAATGTTAAAAAAGTGATATTTCAGTCATTTTATTTATAATTTTTTCAGCATAAGAATTTGTCAACTTTTAATTCTTATATTTTTTACTAATTGTTATTTATGCTCATAGTAACATAGTTATTTTTATTTTATTTTTTAATTTTAAAATTATTTTGAAAGTGATTATTAAATAAGATTTTTATTTTATTTTTTAGTTTTAATACTTTGAAAGTGAATATTAAATAAGAGTTTGTTAATTTTTTCATACAACTGAAATTTCCTTAAATAATACGGTGTAATAATATGATGTGCAAAAGTGTCCAGTTTTTTCTTTTAAAAGATCTCTCTTCTACTTACTTTGTTTTAACAATTTTAGTCCACTGAACTTTATATCTTGCTTAACAAACCTTTTGACAATATACTTCCATTTGTTAAACTTACAAAATACTTTACAACTTCTAATCAATGGTATTGTATACTTATGTTGTTCTCCCCTTCGTTGGTTGATACGATCCCAAGAGAAAAAATAAATAAATACATTTGTCTCTGTTTTGTCAAAAGCTTCTTTTTCTATTATTAATTTTATAGTAATTATTTTAAAAATCAAAATGGTTCTGATGTCCATTGATATTAAACCAACAAATTATGTTTAAAACATTTTTACATTCACACAAGAATTTTCAGGAAAGTATTACTACTCATGCTTGCTTAATTCTTTGAGGTGTGAAAATGCACACTTACTCACTTTCTTCCGTCTTCCATCATAAAATACATTTAGAGTTTGGACATCAAAGCAGACAGATCCAATCTGTCAAAAACATTCTTAAATCTGACAGAAGATGGTTTTTAACATGACAATGTCTCAAAAGGAACAGTCACCCCACCTATGAAAATTGTTATCTGTATGTAAGACAGCATTTGTAGATTGTTGAAAAATTCCAATAGTATAAATAGTGATAAAACATACAGAAATAATACAAATATGACATATGTTCAAGACAGCGTAATAGTGATAAAACATACAGAAATAAGGTATTTTTAGTTTATATATTTTAGTCTAACAGGTCAATGTATTTTTGGAACTTTTTTTTTTTAAATAACATCTTTAAAAATAACATCCTGTTATTAATTGTCCAAAATATTCACCTTTCACGGATAATAGTGACAAATGGGAGTGTGTTATTTGATTTTTTTTTTCTTTTAAATTGAGGAAAATAAATTAGTTATATGTAAAACGATTTCTCAGTTTTTATTTTTGGAATAATATAGTTTTTAGATAACAATGAATTATTTTATATTATAATAAAATAAAGTTTATCTCATTTTGTTTAAAAATATTGTAGTGACAAAAATTTAAATACAACTTATAAAAACTTAAAATTAAAATTTCAAACAATAAAAAATAAATAAATTTTTATAAAAAAAAATCTGAATGGTTTAATTATTATATTAAAAAGATTATTTGTTTTTATGTTAAATTATAATTTTTTATAAGAATATAAAAAGTTATATTTTGAAGAAAATATTATTTTAATATAAAAATAAATAAAAAACTATAACATATGTGACTAAAGTTATTAAATCATGATATTTAATATGATTTTAATATAAATATAAATTAAAATAAGGAGTTCAATTGTTTTTTCTATTATGGTTAGATATTTCAAAATTAAGTATGATTTACATCATTCAATTTTGTCTATAACATTATTTAGTTTTATGTTTGGAAACTTCAATTTTAAAGTTTCATAATTTTTATTTAAGTTATAGTGAATATTTATTAAATAGAATAAAATAAATTGAGTATTATCTAATAATATTCATTTAAAAATTAAAGCAAGTATGATTAAACTTATAGAACGTACTGATAAATTTAGTGTAATTAGTAATATAAGTAATCTTTACATAGATATTTGAAATTGTTTAGACATAGATATAAGACTTAAAATTTTGAAATGAAAATTATTATAAATAAACTAACTACAATCCTATTATATAAAAGTAATGTAATTTTTTTTATAAATTTTTTTAGAGAAAATATAATTATTTTTGGTGTATTTTTAACAGCAGATGATAATCCCTTCTTAAAAAACTCGGTAATATTTTTAAAGAAGATTTAAAGTTGTAATACTTTTAAAAGAAGAAAAACAACATTGAAAAGATGGTTCTCACATTTTTAAAATAATTTAATGTTGAGATAACATATTTTTCACTGTCATTTTAGATTAATCGGGATGGAACTATTTTGATTTAATTTAAGGTGAGAACAACACAATTTTAATGACATTTTTAGAGCGGTTGTAGTTTATTTAGCCGTATTTGACTGTATTAGATGATAATTAATTATCATCATAGGTTGAAACAAGATGTTTATATATAATTTTTTTTAAATCACATTAAATTCTCATGTAATAGTTTTCTCCTCTTTGTTGTTGTTTTTTTTTTTCTTTGCACAATCTCAAAGCTTTCTGTAATTCCATTGTGTTCTTACTGTTGTTTATCTAGAAGAAGAAGGATTGTGTTGTTGTGTCACTTGTAAGGACTGTTTCTCACTAAATTAGTATAGATAATTTTTTTTATTATGTTTAAATTGACAATGATTTCTCTTACAGTCATATTGTATCAATGAAACTATTTTGTTTGACTTTTAATGATAGATGAATAATGATAATTCTAAAATTGTCTTTATAAATCATTTACAGTGATTATTAAATATTTTCTTTCTAGTGGTGAGTCATTAAGATCTCAATATAAAAATGACTAAGACTTTACATATTGTGTGTAATAGATTTTATTGTTGTTAAAGTTTAAGTATATAATTTTCAAAACATTTTTCAATACAATATAAAATAAAAAAATAAGAAAGTATATTAGGCAAAGTGGAGAAAAAAAATGTCTATATGATTTTACGTATTTTTTTGTGAAAGAAGTGAAATAATTAAAAACCTTATTAATGATAATTTCTTTTCATAAGGTTAATTATACAATAACACATAAAGTTTGATAGTTGAATCATTATAGACTTAGTTACAAAGGAAGTGAGGAAACAGAAATAATGTGCTTTAGTCACACATCAATCTAAAGTTATGATATATATATATATATATATATATATATATATATATATATATATATATATATATTAAATAACAAGAAATGATTAAAAGAATATATTAAAAACATCTCATCAAATAATTATAATTATTTAATAAGATTTAATGAAGTTAAAACCGCTTAATTAAAAAAATATAAAATAAATACATAAATAAATAACATGATACATATCTCATTTAATATTTGAAATGCTAAAAGATTAAAAATGGCCTAATAAGAATAATCCAATTTTTTTTTCTAATGCTTGTTTGCCTCACAAATTTCACTCCTCTATCTCTCTACCTCCTCTCTCATCTTTTATTATTTAAAGTGACAGTGTTTTTTTTTTTTTTTTTTTTTTTTTTTTTTTTTATTTTTTTTTTTTTTTTTTTTTTTTTTTTTTTTCTTTATCAGCATTTATATCAGTAATCAAGTTTCAGTTAATTTAATTATAATGTGACCAACAACAAACATGGTAGCCAACTAGTGAAAATTTCCCCATCCTATTTTTTCAATGGTGTAGAAACTAACAAATAAATAATCTAAAAACAATAGTTAAATAACATATTTAAATTATAATTAGTAGAATAAATTAATCAAGTTGATTGCCTTATAATATTAACAACGACGTACTCTAGGAACCATCTAATCATGCCACCTATTACAATTATAAATCCATAATGTAATCCATAAACCATCTTTGGGAATGATTAGATTGTATCATGAATCAAAAGTGAGTTTTAGACTCTAATGACTAAAAAATGCAAAATGTTTTAAGTTCAAAGATTTACAAACAAGAAAGAGTTGAACTAACAAATTCTTTAAAAAAAATTAACAACTCTTCAACATTTGCTATGTAATAAAATATAACTTATTTAATGATAATATAATTTAAAATATTATATTTGAAACATATTGCATTATAAATATTGAGATGTCACATAAATAATTAAATTTAAATTTTAAAATGTTTTAAAGAAAGTTTAATACAATAATCATTAAATAAAAAATTATATTAATTGAAAATAAAACACTCAACAAAGTTAAATTTGAAATAGAGTAGAAGAAATAAGAAATTAATGTGACAAACCTAAATATATTAATTTTTAAAAATAAATAACAACAAAGATAAATCCCAAAATGGCATAAAAATAAAAAAGGTTGGAGATGAAGAATATTCCCTTATTATCATTCTGGTGTGTACATAATATTAGTATAATATAATTTATTCACCTCCTTTTTAAATGACAATAGAAATTATATATAGATAAAATTTCGAACATTTTTACATGAATTCTTTCTATGTGAAAACTTATATTACGGTTTGCCTACTAAGCCAGCTACTTACCATTTTATGCGGAATGACACACTAATCAGACGGTTTCTTCTATTTTAAGTTCTTTAAAACAATTTTATTAATCATAACAAACAAATAACTTCTTCATTGATTATTATGATACAGATTTTACATTCAAATACAATATTCATCATGAATATATATTAAGGGACTAAAGCTCCTATGTTGTGTTCTATACTTATTTCTCATTATATTGAAAAAAAAAAATTGTGACGAAGAATTTTTGTGTTCAATATATCTTGTGTAAATTTTATTAATAATAATAATAATAATAATAATAATAATAATAATAATAATAATATAATAATAATAATAATAATAATAATAATAATAATAATAATAATAATAATAATTACAATGTCATAACTCTAGTGAATTGTGAAATTTCTATTATAGAAAACAAAGTAATTTTATATATACATTATATAACTAGTTTTATCCAAGAGATCAACTTAAATAAAAATTTATATATATATATATATCACATTAAGAATGTGTGAAAATAAAGAAGGAGGGACATGACAACATTTTAGGTGTATAAAAACTAATTTAATAAGTTTTTTTTTTCTTTTTTTTTTGTTTTGGTTAAATTGAAAAAATAAAATTGTGTATTATATGTTGAGAACAAACCCTTTAGGAGAAGTTTGTCTCATAGTTATTTTTAACACCATAAAATGAATCAATGAAGTTTACCATCTCATCATGAAATAAATCTAATAATCATACTTATTAAGGTTAAACCTAAATTTATATCACTAATAAAATTTATTATCATAAGTCTATTAATAGACATGATGAATAATAAATCAACCCAACACTATTTCTATAAATACTATTTCTATAAATAAGAAGACACCCACTCTCACAAGTATTATTAATATTCTTATAACTTCTCATAACTAACTTAAACCCTAAATATCTTTACATACTCTTTTCTTCCAATGGATAAAAAAGAAATTGAGGAAAAGAATGAGCAGTTTAACTCAAATTCAATTGAATCCCTAAAAATAAAATTGATTACTCCCAATCAATTTCAAAGTTATCCTCCATTTACCTTAATAACCTACTCTTTATTTCTAACCTACTCTCTCAGTTCAGAATAAGTTTGTTAGGAGCAAAATTGACTTTTCAAATATTAGAGGGGGTATACTCTTCTTGTTTAGAATGATGGATTTACTTGAAAAATGACCCAATCACACCTAGTCAAACCAATTCTTTATTATTTCCGGATTGAGTTCAAATCATTCATATCATACTGGGAATAATTTTTTACCATTTCGTTCGTTGCTCATCATTGGGACTGTGAAAGATCTTCAATGTCCTCTCACAATTATTTTAAAAGTAGGACAATTATTACTTCTCTTTTGTAAACATGGATTTGACTCTTGCATCTTTGCAATAAAAAAACACTAAATTATCTTATATTAAAATCACCTTTCTTAATCTTGAACAAACTGAAACTATATATACAATTGATTTTCAACATATAACTCATATACAACCCCCTTTTTGACTTTAAAACACCAATTATTACATGTTATAACAAGTTTATTATCCTCTCTTTTATATTTTCCCAATTCAGTGCCATGGATTTGAACCATGGAATATGGTTGGATGCTCCACCCAATTCAGCCCTACATAATATCAATAATGTTAGTGTAACACTATCAAATAGAACAAAACCAACTTATTTGTATTCGCATTATGCATCTTACCATATTCTCTCCTAATCTTATTTCTGGCTGAAATATATTCAGTGATCAGGGTTAGTTATAGACCACAAAAATATCACATACTACTTAAAGAATAGATAAATGAAGAACTAAATTCCACTTTTTTCACTTTACCAGTTCTTACCCTAGACTCATAACAAAAAATAACATTAATTTTTACTTTGGTATAAATTATCCTGTAATTAAGACGTACAAACTAAATTGTAGAGAGTTTAATTTATTATAATTGACTTAATTTTATTTAAAATTAACATACTAAAAACTAGGCAGGTACTAAGTTTTCATTATGTATAATTCATCCCAACTACGCAATTATGTATAATATAGTATGTTATCTTACAAAAGAACATCTTAGATGGTGTGGTTTTAAAGGAAGAAAGATGCGTTTTGTCCCAAATCTGCCTGTTTATTGACAGAGCCATACCTGTGTCCTTCCAAGTTTCCAAGGGTTTTCTAACACTTTTTTTTTTCAATTCAATTCTTTGGAACTCATATCGATGTTCACAGATGGATATAAATAAAAGAAACATCTAATTTTTAAAATTAAATATACAACATATTTTTTACTCTGTTTTATCTTATTTTAAGTTGCTGAAATAATTTTAAAATTTATATTTAATAGTTGACAATATAATGTTTTATTTATTTTTCTTTTTTATAAAAATATTTACTAAATACTTAAATGGGTATAATTACATTCTTAAATATATCATAAAGAAATATATAAATTTGTAGTTTTAGGAAGTAAAAAAGAGTGATGTAGAGGCTTCCACTTGAGTAGTTTTAAATGCAGTCAAAAGGGTTTTAGATTGAGTAGTGGCAATAATTAAGAAAGTAAAATGAAAAAATTGACTTTGGGCAGATTCTAGAGGCATAACATCTTAAGAATGATTGTAGATCATGAAAACAAGGCCAAAGCTTAATTACTTTATTGCAGTTAATTGTCCCCCAGTCATAGTGTGATCAGGAACCCCTTCTTCCATTTCTTTTTCTTCTTTTAGTAACCACAGATATTCTTTTCATTCTTAAATTTTCGGCAATTTTACTTTTCCATTTTATCATATAGCATCTAATTATAACTTTGTCGATTCATTTCACATTTTTTAGTAACAAACTTGAAACTTAAAATTGAGTTTATTATAAATTAAAATCAACATTAAATGATAGGAATGTATATATTATCTGAAATTCAAATTTCATAAGATAAGATTGTATAACAATAAGATCATATTAATTATCGAATAAAACTGTAAAAATTTGTGATTACAATTTTTTTCTTCTAATTATTTCTTACACTAATGATTAACCTTACTTATCGAGTGAATGTTTTCAATTCAAATTTAATTTTAATTAAAACTTAATATAATTAAAACATTATATGTATCGTCAGGTGTAACACCATCAAAATAAGATTAATATAATTTAAATTTAAAATAAATTAAAAATTAAGACTATTTTTGTGTTCAACTGTTTACCTTTTTTAATGAAATTGTATTAGTTTTAATTCTAATTAAAATAAAACTAAATTAAGAAATTTTTAATCAGTTACACTAATCTTTTATTTTTTTGGAGTGAATGTATTCAGTTTAAACCTAATTTTAATAAAAAATTAGTGTAATTAAAAGTTTATCTTGTTATAATTGTGTTGTCACTTGTAAAACCACTCAATTAAGATTAATACAATTAAACTTTTAATATATATCTCTTATTTCTTTTATCTTTTATTTATTTATTTTTGATAAAAAAATTATTATATATATACGTACAAATTTTGAAAAAAAAAAAAAAATTACGTCTATAGTATGATATCATGATTTACAATTTTATGAGTTATTTCATTTATAATCTCAATTTTGACTATTCTAGATGTAAGTTAGTGACATACAAATTGAATTCAATCC
>Ga0209700_104166_pt1 | contig 26487 bp, 9 predicted proteins | sample SiratroredBW_FD_187528 | JGI IMG/M metagenome (GOLD analysis project Ga0209700, IMG submission 187528) | Root nodule microbial communities of legume samples collected from California, USA - Siratro red BW (SPAdes) (version 2) | ecosystem: Host-associated > Plants > Roots > Nodule | place: USA... | reverse complement strand
TTTTTTTTTTTTTTTTTTTACATTCTCTAAGTTTCAAAATTTCCTCTCCAAAACGAAACACTGCCATTTTTGTTCTGCAAAACATCATAACCTAAAAGATGCTTTGAAGAGTGTTATATGAAACTTTAGAATGGAAGAATAATTATTGAATTTTTTTTTCATACTACTTAGCAGATTTTATGGAACTTAAATACCTAAATTTATATCTTTAAAACAATTAAATAATTTTAAAATGTGAATCTTTATTAGCGTGTATAAAATTTTGAGTAACACAAAATAAAAAAAATGAAAAAAAAATCATAAAATCATCCTTCATATTAATTGATATTTGAAGTGATATAAAAAGATAAATAATACATCAATTACAGAAAACATTGATATAACATTTATTATTTTATAGTGATTGATGGTTATTGATATGAAAAATCTCTCATCTTTCATATCAATCAAATGACCAACCAATATATATTGTTTTCGTGTATATATTATTTATATTGTTCAAAGATTAATTAATATAAAAAGTATTTAATATATATAAAAATGTCTATGTTATGTTTATATTATTTTTTCTTAAAGTCTATCTTATATAAACGATTTTAAATCAAATTTTTTTAAGTATAGTGTCTGTTTGATATAAAAAAAATAAAAAATATAGATGAGAAAAAAAAAAATAAGCACGTGATCTAAAGATGAGATGAGACTGTTGCACAAAGTGCGAAAGAAAGTGAAGCACAAAAAAGAAACATAATTGCAACTTGGAAAGAGTGAACATACCAAACTTTTCTCAAACTCTCAACTTTTTCATTTTATGATTTCAATCTCATTGGTGAGAGGAGGAACACTCATTTTAATTGAATTTCAATTATGAAATTTTCTCACTTTCCAAAAGTAGGACCTTTCCAACCTAAAATCCCGTCCTGCATCATATAAATTAATAATTATAAAATTTAAATAGGTTTAATTATACTGATAACTAAATAGTAAAATTAAAATTACACCATTTCCAAAAGTACAATTTTTAGTTTAAAAATTTCTTATTTTATGATTGTTGTTGTGTATTAATTTATATTTAAACAAAATATAGTTAATAACCTAATATATCTCATAATATATATATATATATATATATATATATATATAAACTAAAAATTTGCAATATTATGCTCAAAATTAACTTTTTTTAATTGAACAAAATAAGATGATAATATTGGAATAACTAAAATGTACGTAGAAAAGTTACAAGAACATTACTATAAGAGATTAACTTATTTATAACCCTAAGATTATAAAGTGACAAATAGAAAAAAAATGACAAAATCAACTAAAGAGAAAAATTAGAAAAAGATAATTAATTATAAATAATGATACTAATTATATAAACATATATTAAATATTTAATTGCATCAGTTAATTTAAACGCTTGGACCACTTTGTTGAAATTCTAAAACTGTATTACTATCTGAAAAAAAAGAGAGTAAATTATTAATTTATGAACAAAACTTTATAAAATATCTCATTTATCTTAATGATCATAAGGTTGAAGAACATTGAATAACCTGTCCCTTAATAAAAGTCATCTAAAGTGGAATGCAATGCTCTGAGTGCATGCATATTCTGACAGTGGACAGTCTTTTGTAGTCTTTTCTCGTTCCATTATACATTCTATATACATAGTCAAATCTTGTCTTAAATATCCTTTTGCCTCCATACATTATCAAACTTTCCTTTTGTCTTTAATAATATTTATTTTAATTACTTATTTTAATATCAAAATGACTTTATTTCATTTTTAAAGTATTTCTTAAATATAAACAAAATTAAAAAATTTCTAGAAATATTAATATAAAAAATATTGAAATAAAAATATTTTAAACTAAAAGCATATATATATATATATATATATACATATTTAATAATAGTCATTTTACTTATAAACTTTAAAGCTTTTAAAATATTAAATTTATATATAAAAGTATTATTATTATATGTACTTTCTCTAGGTTAAGTTCATGCTTAGGAACCACATGATTGAGTGATTAAACCAACCTCCCTTATGCAACCTGAAACCCTTTCATGGTGGTTTTTTTTTTTTTTTTTTTTTTTTTTTTTTTTTTTTTTTTTTTTTTTTTTTTTTTTTTTTTTTTTTTTGTTTGCAACCCTACTTTAGTTCTTCTAGCCTTCGAGTGTTGTTTGATCCGATTTTTAATTAAAAATACGTATGAATAAAAACATAAAAATATATATGATTTGACTTGAATATAAAAAAATGTTTAAATCCATTTTTATACTTTAGTTTAGATTAATTTTATATTTTTATTGTATAATTTTTTTTATCTTATCTGACACAGTGATCTAATATTATATTCTAATAAATAAGTTTACTTTTTTATTAAACTATAATTAAATATTTATTCTTTTCATTATCATGTAAAATATTAAATAATTAAATAATTTATTTACATATTATTTGATCGATTAATGAATTAGAATAAAATATAAAGATATAAGGTGGTGTTTACGTTTTTACAAATTTGTCTAATATTGTATAAAATTTAAAACATAAATATTAAAATCAATCTTATTTATTGTTATTTTTGTATTGGTTTACCATTTTTCGCCATTAATACCAATAATGTAACATTTATATCAGGACAACAACTATCTTCAAACTAATTTATGTGCTAAGCATATTACTGTCGTCTTTCTAATGTTACTTAAATTTAAATTTAAGTGTCTGATTAAAATGACAGATTGACATGATTGTTTTGACTATTAGAATATAAGATGATGCGTTCTTGTGAAAAAAATAATTTTATAACTAAAACAACCATATCATTCTTTTATTATAAAAAATAAGATTTTTTTTTACACAACACAGTTTATCTTTTTTTCATTACTGTATGTTTACCCAAATAGTATAGTTTTGATTTCAAGTCAGAACTCGATTATCTGATTATCTGATAGTCGAATTCTGATTTTAGATTAGTTTAGGTGGCAATGAAAACCAGCTCGAATTCAATTATGAGAGAATCAAATGCTGAACTGTTTTTTTTATTATTTTGATTTATTAAATTAAATAATATGAAGGGAAAATTTTTTGAGAAAAAATTATAAAAGTAATTAATTGAAAAGAATTGTTTGGAGGAAACATTAAAAGTAATTTAAATAATAATAATAATAATAATAACAATAATAATAATAATAATAACCAATTATATTTAATAAGTGTGTAGAATTTAATTATTTAGAAAAGTAAAATGTGAAACAAATTTTAGAAATAGATAATTTAAAAAAATATAAATAAGCAAAATTTGTAAAGAATTAGAAAAAAATAATGAAAATATAATTCAATTGAAGTTAGAGTAAACATTGTATATTTAACTCAAATTTTAATATATATTTAAATAAAGTTTTAACCTGGTGTGGATCTTTAGTAATAAACGTATCTATATAATAAATTTAAGTTTTAAGAATATTAATAGAAATTATCTAACCATTACACCTTAGGTTAAGAGAGAAAAGGTTAAGAGAGAAAAAGAAGATGAAGCTTCATGGAAAAAGATTTCATATTTGAAGAGTGAAATTAATATAATTCTTTTCATTCTTTTTAGTTTTGTAGATATTGTAGAAGAGTGGTATATCTTGTATTTGTTGTATTATTTTGTAAAGGAATGTATGAGCTTCAATTGAGCTTCCTTTTAGGCCATGTTGGACAACGAAAGAAAGTTTAGAAAAATCTTAAGAAGTTCGGTCATATACTAGGAGAAAAGGAGAGCTTAGTATACAAGCCCACACCATGTAAAATATGCCAAAATTTGGCAAAAGTGGTGTAATCCTTCTTTGGCCTTGGGTGTGCCAAATTCCTCTCCTTTCTACTACTTGTATTTTCATTTTGTTCCACATCATTTGTAGCAAAGAGTACAAGGAAGCTAGGCATTTATAAATAGAGCCTTTTGTCTCTTGCAAAAGCACTTTGAAGTTGAACTTGAATTGAGTTTCTTATATACATTCTTATTTTTCTTTTGAAATCTTAAAACTTGGAGTATTTTTTAGATTCTTCACCAAGGATCTTTCCTTGGAAGGATAGTCAAGAGTTTTGAATTCTCTCTTGAGATTTAGTGAAAGTTTGAGAAATTTTCCATTCTCTTCCTAAGGATGTTTCCATCAAATATTCTTTAAGATCATATCAGCTTATAATCTTTAATTGTGTTTGATCATCATCTATCATCTATCAGATAAAGTGGTTAGTTAGCTTGGTACTCTTATCATTTGTTAGATGAAGCACTTGCATGATCTGTTCTTTATAAATGGTCTCATTTAGCTGACTATGCAAAAATACACTTTTGGCATATAAATAAAGAATGAACCATGATTTTGATAAAACAATGCTAATAATATACATAATTATTGTTGGTTTCACTATATGACTGGAAGTTTCATCATAATCTACTTTAGTCATTTCAGACCTACCATCATCACCAACAAGACAAGCCATATACCGTTCAAAACAACCATTATATTTCTTTTTATACTGAAAAATCCATACATAACAAAAAATATTAATAAAAAAGCCATTAATGAATCTCACATTTTATTTTTTGGAGAAATATTGTATTTATTATGCATAGCGAATTTTCAATTTGGGTTAGATAAGACAATTTTGGACTTTTAGGAAGAAGAGATGGAGTAAAGTGGGGAACTAAAGTGAACAAACTTAATGGTTATTTTGGTTTAAAAATGTCATTCATGTTGTCATGGTTTGTAAGGGTTGGTCCTCTTGTTAGCTAGGTGCTTGGATGTTTATTTGGTGGTTAGGAGAAATGTGTTGCAATACTTTAAGAGTGGAGTCCAGGTGAAAATAAAGAGAAAGTGGAATGTTACATAATTTTTAATGGGGACTATGATTTGTAGTTAGGCTACTATTTGAGAAGATAGTATGTTTAAGTGAGGTTGATTGGGTGTGAACTGCAGGAGGAGAATTTGGTTTAAGGATGGCAACATAGACTTTTTTTTTCCTTTGATGTAAGAAAAAAATTAGTTATTCCATCATTTAAAAAATAAAATGCAGTAAAAAAATGTGTTTGCAACTAAGAAAAAAGGGAAATTAGGACTTAAAAAATTGCATGACTTGAAATAATTACTTTTTGGCTTGACAAATCATAACATGTATATTTTCGATGATTAGATGGGTAACCCAAAAACATGAATAGAATAGAACAAGGTTGTACGTTATAATAAATTCAAGACAAGATAGCATAACCAATAAAAATTTCGTAATTGTGTGTAACTGGGTCCGATTATGTAAAATTTGTATTAGAAAGTTGTTTTTAGGAAAATGTTCAAAAGATAAATTGTCATTGATAATGTATTTTGCCAAAATGATAGAGGTATGAAAGCATAAAATAAGAGGGAACAAATAAATTGTTGTTTGGTTCATATTTTTCATTTTGACTTTTCCATTTTGCGACAAAGCATGGGGGCATGAAAAATGAAAAATGAGATCATTTTTTCGTAAAATATTTTGAATGGTTCATTGTCAAATTCGTTCGCACTATCACGTTTGGAACATTTTAATATTGTTCTTAAATCACGTCTTCATAAAAGTACTAAAATAGAAAAAATATTGAGTATACTTGAGATTTTTTACTAATAAGAAAAGTTCATAAGAAATTAGGATAATCATCGAAAAGAAGAACATAATATCTATGTTCAATTATGCTTAAAGTTGGAGAATTCCATAGATCACCACACAATGTCAAAAGGCATCAAAGTATTAAAACATGATGCATTAAAGGAAAATTTAACATGTTTCTCTAGTACACAAGACTCACAAACAATAGATGATGATAAATATACAACGAATAAATGTCATCTTGCTAAAGGAGCTTAAAACTAAAGTTATCATGTATTTGTATTGTGCCACAAAACAAGATTAATGGTTGCAGAAGTTACTTATGACATATGGTTAAGGTGATAGGATATAAATCTTCAATCCCATCACATCTTATTATTGACATCTCTATTTGAAAGTCCTTCATAAAAAATCCAAAAAGATAAAATTCAGTGAAAACATGATTATCTATTTCGAAATGATGCACATAGATCAATTCTTATAAGTTTCAGGGCATGTAGGGTATCTTTTAAATTTAATGGTTGATATGATGGAGAAAAATGATTATTCACAACCTCAAATTGGAATTATTTGTCTCCTACCAATAGTAATATTATAATTTAAATTATTCATATTCAAATAAGACAAGACACTACCTTTAGATGTTGTCTTGCTCCAATATCCATAAGTAAAATTCCATCAAGAACATTAAGCAACATTATATGCCTAGTCGCTTCAATATCCATAGGTTCATAAGAATGTGTGCTGACAGCATGGGCTTGTGGACATTAACGCAAAACTACTTGTTGTTTCGTTAAATTGTTTGGATAAAACCATTGAGAGAATGAATATAGACAAGGGGAACAATCTTAAGGTTGTGGCATCCACCCCAATTAGGATACATGCATTATTGTTGCTACCTAGGGGTTGTCATGAATCATTGATGTTGTTGCTATCGGTTGTCATTGTGACTACCTTTCTCATCGTTGGAATTTTTGGGGTCATCATTGTAGTTTTTGTTGTTGTTACTATTTTCACCATTTTCCTTACCTTGGTTATGTGGGAGTTTTTCAAAATAGGAGAAGGTCTCATTAACATCCTTAGATGTTCTTGCAAACATTGTTGTATTTGAATCCATGATTGTCGTCTTAATCAAACTTGTTTGTGATAGTGTAAGCATGGAACAAGCTTGATGGAAATGAGGAAGAGGGTTGCTTTGTCAGATTAATGTACATGCACCTTTATATGCATCATTGAGTCTATACACCATTTGAAGAATGAGTTGCTGATCTGAAACAAGTGTGTCAACATTAATTAATTCGAAAGTATTTTGTTGACAGTATGTTGATGCATTTGGAAACTCTTCCATTTTAGTGGTGGAAAATTCTTTTTTGAGCATGAATCTAAGTGAGTTATCTTGAAAAGTGTCTTATGATGATCTTATGCTTGCACTGTAGTGGAGTCGAGATTAATTATGATGGTTAAAAAAATCATTTGAAATAGTTGAATAAATTCATTAGAGAATTGTGACATCAAGAGTTGACCATAATTTTTTTCTTCATTAATTTTTTGTATCTTCTTTTCGTTGGGTTTTTTCGGTAAAATTATACAATGAATGTCCTTGTAAGGTGATAAGTACCAATTTTGAGTGTTTTTATATATGAGAAATATTGAGTACTTGTGGGTTTAAGTGTTATTTAAAATAGTAATTACTCCCAATTTAGAGTTTTTGGATTTAAATTTATGTTTTGAGTCTTGAGTTAAAGGAAATCATTTAATCTCAATTATTGTGAAATTTCAGGTATAAAAGAATGAAGAAAATGATAGATTGGAAGATTCATGAAGAAAAGAAATAAAAAGTTTAAAATAGAAAAAAGCCCAAGAGTAAAGCCACTTAACCTAGGCCCAAAACCAAGTTTAAAAGGAGACTTTTAGGGTTTTGGGAGGCATCAAGACCTAGAGGACGGAGGCAAAACCTAGAGGACAGAGGCGGATGACTAGAATCAATATTTTCTTCTTCTCTTGCAATCTTCCTTTCATTGGGTTGTAATGGCTACCATGGTAGCTAATTCTTCATCTTTGGGATTGAATGTAATCTTTTGAACTCATTCATATATTGGTGATTTTTATATATAATATTCAATTTCTACTCAATTGGTACTTTCATCTTGTGCTTAATGCTAGATTTTATCTGATCAATAAAGTCTTGGTTTTGATTCTTACATTTAACTGGGAAGTACTTTTCAGTTTCTGACCTAGATGAAAATACTCAATATATTGGAATACTAGGGATAGGTTTCGATGTATTGATTGCGTATAACATTCGTTCTTAATGCTGGGTAATTTGGTAAATAGCTGAGGGATCAGTGTTTAGGAAATTTCCTTATGAATTTCATATAAGAGAAATTGGTGTGAATGATTTTTATATGTGTATCAATTGTGAGTAGTTACGGATATTGTATGTTTTTATCAAATCTAAAATATGAATGAGGAAGATAGATGAAGTTCAATCCCAGAGTCCTTCTAGATCTTGCAAACTTCTTTTTATAATTGTTACTTATCTTTAATTATTCTTTTACGTTTCTTGACTCAAATTATTATCAAATCATCTTGAGACTTTTAATTTCTTATTAAATAGTGATGCTGAAATTCTAAAACAGAATTATTTCTGAAGAATTGACATTTTTACTTAACTCACTATATTACTTGTTACTCGGTATACTTGCCGAATAAAGTTTTAACTTAGATATAAATCTTGAAAAGTTTAATCCACATGTGTTTTTCATTTCCAAAATGATGGAGATATAGTTCTTGTGATCGGAAATGAAAAAAATTGGATGAAAAATGTTCTTTTAAGTCAAACATGAATTACAAGCAAAAGGAAAGAAGATGGTTAAAAAGAAAAATAGGAAAATGTTTTTAATATCGTGATATCATGAAAATTTTATTTTTATAATTCTATATTGTTCAAATATTCAATTCTATGAAAGAGTATAATTATGATTTAACACTATTATGTTCTAAATTAGATAAGACAAAAATTTTAAAAAAATCATTAAAAATATTTTCTAAAAATATTTACATATTCTATCTATCTTCGAATTTATTAGATTACTAATTTTTGCAGTTATGAGAATATTGGAGGGAAGGAAATTCTTTTATATATATATGAAAAAAGTATTGCTATTTCTCATAAACGTGGAATAATATCTTCTTGCACTATACCTAGCTTATCACTGTGCTTCATGCATTTTAACTGTAGCAATAGTTTGGTCACATGGAAAAATGCTATTCGGCTGTATTTCTAATTTATAATATCGATATATAAAATGAAAAAGAAAAATTATTGTCTTGAGAATAAACATACCATTTAGATTTTCTTCTTAACAGATGAAATCTAAGCCTGCACTTAATATTTCTTAATACAAACATAAGCTTTGCATGTTACAGAATTGAATTCCAACTATCTTGTCTATAATGAAGACCGTGAAGAAAGTATAAAAAGAAAGCAGAAAGAAGAACAGAGAAACTGCACGGGAACCCGACAAAGGGTGTTATGATGGTGAATCTGATGCACTCTACTGTGTCTGTGACTGCTGACAAATTATGCATAAAGAGTGCCTCCAACACAACAGACAAAGCAAGTTGGTCCGTTCTCATTATGCTACAGGTGTGACACCCCGGGCCATAAATATTCAATGAACAAATACAAATTCTGTCACGTGTTCTTTTACAACGATCCTGGGTGTATAGCACTTCTGCACATATATCATTACAACATATATTAATTATTTTATTCTTATTAATCATAAATTACTATATAATCAGAAAATAAAAAATATTTATACAAAAATTGTACATGAAAAAACGATTTGAATGTAATTACATTTACAGGAAACATGTGAGTTTTTTTTTTTTTAAAATTCATGTTAAGCATAGTTAGAAACTTTTACATATAGCTACACACACTTTAAATATCAAAATTATATGTGATAACATGAAATATATTATAAAAAAAAGAAAAGATACAAAATCATGAAAGACTAGGCCTAGTCCATAGTAAAAAAAGATAACAAACACTCTCAAACCAAGTTAAACAAAACGAAACAGAGAGAGTTGATATTTATTATGAAAAAAGTCTAATGTAACAAGAACAGGTCAAACATCATACTATTTAAAGTCTAACTTATTCTCGAGACCCAGGAAAGTCAGGTTGTGACCATAATGGTTTTCCTCAGAGAATATATGAGAAACTTTGAACTCAATTTCTTTACATATTTTTATACACTTTCTCCATCTCCCTCTCAAAGACCAAGGAATGAGATTAAAGGAACTAATTGCTTGACAAAGTATAAAAGAGTCACACTCAGGCCAAATACGTCTGAAGCATTTGCTCCAAGCAAGATCAATAGTCAAAATGACTCTCATAATCTCAGCAAATAAAGACTTTTGGACCCCATGAAAAGTGGATAAACTACCTATATATTCACCCCTGCTACCATAAAAATACTTCTACATGTCGAAAAACTCGAACATCCTCTAACAAGACTATTAGTGTTAACCTTCACCCAACTAACATGAGGTAATTATCAAATAATATGAATATGAGAGATCTCTTTCCTACGACGCGCGTTTATATAAAAAAAACCTTCAAATAAGAGAAGCCAACAATGTCGTTGTACATGTATTTCTTGAAAGAATTACTTGTCATTCTAATGAAACCTTTAACAGTCTGGATAGTCGAGTAGATAGAAATGTTTTCTTGAAACCTAACATAATTTCTCATCCTCATATCATCCAAATAGAGTAAGTAATAGTTATCAGTCTGACAAGATTAACTAAGGGACTCTCTGCATGTATTAAAAAATCAATAATATCATTAATAGAAAGAGAAGAGAATTTTCAAGAAAAACCTACTTGGTATAATTTTAAATTTGGGAGGTGACAGAGCAATAAAAGAAAAGATGAAAGAGAGATTCTTCCTGTTTCCTACACAAAGAGCACATAGAACATAAAGAAAGACCTCTAATTTGAATATCTTTGTCTACAAGTAACATCTGATGGCAAACCTTCCAAAGCACTAAAGTCTTCGCAGGAGGAATAGAACTAGTCCAAATCAGTTTACCTCCTTGACAAGTAGGATTAGAATCCTTAAAATACTTCCTGGCCGCCTTCTAGGTGAGAGAACAGTATCCAAGGAGTATCTTCCTAAGAGGTTAGAGAAATATAATGTAAATTATGTAGACCTTGAATATTCAAAATAAAAGGAAAAAGATCCCAAGAACCACTTTCCTTCCATCCTTAAGTCACATTAGCTTTCAATTTAATCCTTTCGGCATAAGGAGCATCTGCAAGCAAAGAGATGCATTTCTTAGAGCACCAAAGATCATTCTAGAAATTAATATTATCATCTCTCCCAACCGTCCAAAAAGTGTGCTATAAAATGACATCATATCAATCATTAATATCAGGCCAAATGGAGGAAGGAAAGAAGGACCCAACTCTCTAATATTTAGATTTAAGAAACCAAGTCTTCATTAAAGAAATTCAAGGACGATAATTGTAAGCGAAGTCCCAAGCAAGTCTTAGAAGATAAACTTTATTTTCAAGTTCAAAAATTAACAACTTGAAGTCCACTCTCAAACTTAGGATTACAAATTGCACCCTAATTAACAGTCACATAACCCTATTTATTAATATCACTTGTCCAAATAAAGTTTCTAACCCATTTATCAACATGCTTAAGAAGGTTAGAGGACCACCTATAAACCTGAAAGTTGTAAGATAAAAAATCGTAAATCGCAGATTTAACAAGATCCATTCTCTCTATCATGCTAAGAGATTTTCTTTTCCAACAAGTCAATTTAGATCTAACTTTATCCGCAAGAGGCTGAAGAAACCTGACTTTTAGATAACCTACAAAAATAGGAACTCTAAGATAAAATTAAAGGGAATATTGACCCTACTGCAACCAAACACATCTTTAATTTTAGAAAGAAAACTAGGAGAAACATCAACAGTGAAAAAATGAATTTTTAAAGTGTTTATCTATTGACTCGAAGATAAACCATATGAATGTAAAAACTTCATAAGACTAGAAAGTGAGCATTTGTTGGCCCTACAAAACGCAAAATTGTCATCAACATATAAAATATGTGAGGGAAAACAGAATCCTTTAGAACTAGCCATCGGAAAAATATGCTTTGTGGGAATAAGGTTGGTTATCCGCTACTAAAGATCTCTTCAATAATAAAAAAAAGTAAAAGAGAAAGAAGATCATCCTGACCCCGACACTAATGAAAATAACCAAAGTATCATTAATCCTTATAAAAAGCTTAGCATAACGAAGAATAGTCAAAATTAATTAGTCAAAATTAATTGCAAGAAAATATGAGAAAAACAAAATTGATTCAACGTTTGAATGAAAAAAATCCAAAGTGAGAATATTAAAAGCTTTAAAAATATCAATATTGAAAGTGACGTTATCACTAGGTATTTTCAGAGCATGTTAACGGCTTCTAAAGTGATGCGAATATAATTTTTAATGTCTCTCTCTTTAATAAAATCAATCTTCAATGTGAGCTTTTATTATGACTTTTTCCTCGATTAAACTCATGCTGTTCAGACTACATAACTTTTTCTTATATATAGTGGTTGAAGGGCTAAAGCATGCAAAGTAAAGACCAGGAATACGTGATTGATCAAAGTTGGTAAATATGGAATTTGAAATTTTGGTTTGTTTACTTCTTCTGTTTGCAATTCCCCTTTGGTTCTTAGCCACAATACTAATTAAATCCAAACCACCGCCCTCTCCTCCTTCCTCCACCACCACCACCGTTCCCAAAGCCTATCCTATCATCGGTTCCGTGTTGTCCATCATAGCAAACAAGCATAACCGCATCCAGTGGATCTCCGACATACTCCATGCCTCCCCCTCCTCCACCTTCCTCCTCCACCGTGGCTTCGGCTCCCGCCAACTCTTCACAGCAAACCCTACTGTAGTCCACCACATTCTCAAGACCAACTTCCCACTCTACCACAAGGGCCCAACCTTCCAATGCGCCCTTAACGATTTCCTAGGCCAGGGCATTTTCAACACAGATGGCCCCAACTGGAAGCTTCAACGCCAAATCTCCAGCCACCAATTCAACACCAACACTCTCCGCAACTTCATCGAAACCGTCGTCGATGTGGAACTCTCCGACCGCCTTCTGCCCCTCCTCGACGTCGCCTCCCGGAACAAAACCCTCATCCCAGACTTCCAAAACATTCTCCAACGCTTCACCTTGGACAACATCTGCAAAATCGCTTTCGGCTTCGACCCCGAGTGCCTCCTCCGGGAAGCCCCCTTCACCACCGCCCTAACCGACGCCACAATAATCTGCAGCAAGAGACTCAACGCGGCGTTCCCTCTGATTTGGAAAACCAAAAGACTCCTTAACCTAGGGTCGGAGAAGCGTCTGAAGGAAGCGATCTCCGAAGTGAAGGACTTGGCAAGGAGAATAATGAGAGAGAAGAAAAAGGAGCTTCGGGAAAAGGAAACCCTGGATTCCATGGATCTGTTATCACGGTTTTTATGCTCAGGCCATTCGGACGAAGAGTTCGTTATAGATATAATCATCAGCTTCATCGTGGCTGGGAGGGACACAACCTCACTAGTACTCACCTGGTTCTTCTGGCTCCTTTCTAACCACCCGCACGTGGAGGAGGAGATTCTGAAGGAGGTGACGCAGAAAGAGACGGTGTACACACACGTGTGTGAGGAAATGAAAGACATGGTTTACACGCATGCGGCGTTGTGTGAGAGCATGAGGCTTTACCCACCCGTTCCGTTGAACTCCAAAGAGGCCATGCAGGATGATGTTTTACCAAACGGGAGTTTGGTGAAGAGAGGGTGGAGGGTGACGTATCATATTTACGCCATGGGGAGGTCGGAGAAGATTTGGGGGCCGGATTGGGCGGAGTTTCGGCCGGAGAGGTGGCTGAGTTGGGAGGAGGTGGAAGGGAGGTGGAGGTTTGAGGCGGTGGATGCTTTTACTTATCCGGTGTTTCAGGCTGGGCAAAGGGTGTGTTTGGGTAAGGAAATGGCGTTTTTGCAAATGAAAAGAATGGTGGCCGGGATTTTGAGACGCTTCAAGGTGGTTTCCGAGGTGGCGGAACCCAAGTACGGTGGCTACTTCACTTCTTTCATGGTGGGTGGCTTCCCCGTCAGGATTGAGAATCGTAATTAAAACCAAATGACTATGTTGTGTGTTTCAGGGACAAATAAAACACAATACTATATGTCTTAGCCATTGATTTTTACATCTTATGACTATGAAAGATTGGAATGTAAAAAATGTTTTTACTTAGTTATGTTTAGGGTTGTATATGGTGTTAGATATGTAAGATATACCGTTTTACTATATGCTTCATAATGATTGTAAGATATATAATCACTACTTTATCCCTTCTATAAATTTGGATTTTGAGAATGCAAATAATTGATTCTTACTTACTATGCTGAAGGGTGTCCCACCATTGAATTGACACAGGATTGGTCACTGGCACGCAATTGTGGTGGCCAAAATTTGGACATCTCTCTCACCAGTAACATTAGGTCAATGCACCTTTTGGTTTTCTGATTAAGAATCAACTTAGAAGTTTAACACTGCATTAATATTAACGGGTGTTTTAACCAAGAAAGCATTGCAATTGTATTTGAAAGAGAAAATTTGATATCAAAATAACTAATGGAGTGGACTCGAAGATAATTTACATCACATATCTTCAACAAATTAATAACAATAAGAAATAAGATTTTTTATATTAAAAGAAGATATAATGATTTTTTTACAAGATTTCTTAAGATTCCTAAACTATAAAAATAAATATATTTTTTTTGGTCGGGTACTATAAAAATAGATATTTTTCAACTATTCTTAATTATCAAAAATTATTGTAAAACTTATAAAAATTTACTTAGATTTTAAAGTGAAATTGAAAAAAATAATAAGATTTTATATCTTATATAGTATAGAACAACCTACAAAGAAATAGCAATCAACTACCGCTATTATTTTTCTCTATTGAAACTTGATTAAAGGTTCTAAGATGTTGACAATCATGATATTATATACCACCATCCTATAACTATTTTTATTAATAATTTAGTATATGATTTAATTAAATATCTTAATTAAATATTTTGTTATTAAAAAAGGGTTTATTAAAATTACCTTTGATTAAAGATTCTGACATGTTTGACACATGTTTAGTTGTTAGGATTTAGGGTTTGTAGTGTTCTGTACTTTTTGAGTTTGCTTTTGTATGATTAAAAGAATTTAATCAAAAGCATACTTGGTTATTTAAGTCCCCAACCTTCTTCATGACGTTGTTTATATTTTTAGGGAAATTTTAATAATTAAAATATAAATTTAACTAGAAAACAAATAAGATTTTATTGACTTTTTTTAGGTTTACCATCAGATATGATTTTAAATTTGGATATATAATAAATTATAACTTTGAATATCAAAAACAAATAACTTCTTAAAATAATTTTATTCTATTAAAAATATTTTAGAATGATTTTTGTACAACATATTCTATTTTTAAGTAAATGAGAATATAAACTTCATATATAGTTTTTTTGCTATGGTTCATTTTTTTTGAAAACATATGAAAGTATGTCACATTTCAAAATGAACTGTGCTTAATTTTTAATAGCCATAACTTCATGGATAGCGAGTACATAATAAGAGAGGTAGTGAATGCACAGAAGATAACTTCACATATGTGTATTGCAATGCAATTCAAGAAGATATTATGAATAAATACATATCTTTCAAAATATTTTTAAATAATATGTACCACTTGCATATATATAATGACTAAGCTCAAACTACTTGTTACTATGACATAATAGCAAAAGTCAATTTAAAAGCTGCAAATTAGATTATCGATATACTTAGAAATAAGTGTGTACTTACATGAGAGGAAAGAAAATGATGAGGATTCTTAATGATCAATTTACATAAATCCATCAACTTAGTCCTTAAACAAAAATGAATCTTTTAATATTTTTTGTGGTCATTGCAACATATATTAGGTTTAACAAATTTTTCAGCCAAAGAGGGAGGAAAATGACCATAATAATCAATACAGGTCATGTTTATTCTGAAGTTATATCAAAAGTATCGAAAAATGCTCATTAAAAATCAAACACTCACATAATGCTTGAATTTGATAAAAGCAACACAAGATTATTGGTACAAGAGATGATGAACCCAACATATATTCGACTAGCTGGAAAATTTGTTGCAAACTAAACGAGAGGTAGCGCAATTGTGGGAAATTTCCAGAAACTTAACCTACCTTGCTCTTATGTGCTTGTTGCATGTCCCATGATTCCAACATGTACATGAATCTATTATTTTTGTTATTAAAAAAAAAACTCAACTCTTTTCTTTTTCTTTTCTTAAGTCTTTAATAAGCTTGATTCATATCTTCAAGATGGAATATATAAAATTAAAAACTAATATATATATATATATATATATATATATATATATATATATATATATATATATATATATATATAACATTGAATATAACTTATAAGTATATAAAATAACACTAAGTTAAAAAATAAAATCTAATTGCCAAGAAAATTAATTTGATCGTAATATCTTTTTTTTAAAGTCTCAAGTCTTCTTTTGCCTTTCGGTTCTATCTTCTAGTAAGTGTTTAAATTTAATTTATAATTTCTAAATTTCTAATGCTCTTTCTTGAGTATGCACAAATTATTTTGGGATTAATTAAATAATAATAAAAAATAAAATAATTTTGAAATCAATTCATCAATCTGATATTGATTTTTATATGATATTGATCCACTTAAAAGGAGCAAAAACCAATACAAACCTCAATTTCTCAATCTACTGCCCAAAGCCTCTAAATAAATACATACATAAATATACAATATAGAATGATACAAAGAATTGGAATTGGATAATTACTTAATGACATCAAACACTCAATTTGAAGCAATAATATAGAAGAAGCAGAGGAGGAAGACTCATAGAAAAGAAGGAGATAAGTGAAATAGTTACATAAAATAAAGTGATAGAAATATGTCACTCTGACAAAATAATAAAAAGAGATAGAAAAATTGAAAGCTTAAACCTTTAGGATTCTTTGACTATTCAAAATCTTTTTTTAAATATATTATTAATTTATTGGAAGAAAGTTATTTATTAAATAATATTTATAATACTCATATAAACTTAATATTCAATTAAGATATTTTAATTAAAAATTATTTTTAAGAGTAATTTTAAAATTAAATATTTTTTAATTTTATAATAATATATTAGTGTTAATTTTTTTGAGACCTAAAGCCCTTGCTTTGCCTCCTTAGGCCCTAAGTCAGCATTGCACTAGTTGAAGGAAATGATGGAAGAGTTAGGTATTGTGCAAGATTATGTGACTATTCAATTTGATAATGAAAATATTATTCAACTAGTTGATAATCAAATTATCTCAAGAGGACCAAACACTTGGACTTCACTTCATAAAAGATGTTGTTGAGTCTAGAGATGTTAGAATCAACTTTTGTGTTTACAAAGTTCTTGCTAAGTCGAGATTCAAACGATGTTAAGAGTGAATTAATTTTTTCTTTAAGGACAAAGAATATAATGTTAAGAACTCTTTCATGATTTGGAGTAAATGTGGTGAATTGCGATGATTGACTCTAGATCATGTTCAATAAACAATTTGTTGGAGATTTTAGTCAAATGATGACCGTCTATTAGACATATCTAGTAGTGTTAAGATTAGTTAGAATATCTAACATGTCTTGTTATAATTGTCTTAAGGGTTTTCTTTCAATGATTTTTTGTTATTCCAGTTCTTAGATTTTATAGATAGAGATTTTCTGTGTATAGATGATACATTGTATGTTGTGAGACTTTCTTTGTATACAACCTCCCAATGGTAATAAAAGTGATTCTTTTTTCAATCTTGTTCTTGTGTTTTCTTACTTATTATTATTATTGTGAAACCAACAATTGAAGTTGTCTGTAAGAAGTGTTATATGAATAGATGACTCGTGGCTAGAATACTTTTGAGCTGGAAGGATGTGGAGGAGACTCATATTTGAGAAAAAATTGTAAGAATTTCAAGTGTGGAGTTAGAAGCTCCACCTTGAGTGGAGATGAGGGAGCTAAACAATATATAAAAAAAAAACCTATAAATTTATTGTCTTAAGGTTTCATGTTGGAGGTGATGTTAAATCCAAGGAAGTTAGATTTTAATTGTAGGAACTTGATCTTTGTTTAGATTTAGATTATTTATTACACCAACCACTTCTTGAGTGAATGTATTGAACTCAAACCTAATTAATATAATTAGAGTGGATCAATTTTAATTCTAATTAAAATTAAATTAAGATACTTTTAGTATAAATCTCTAATTTTTTTTAAACACTCTCCAATATTTTTTTATTAATAAAAAATGTATTATATATATTTAAAAAGGTAAGATTTATGCGATGTTACCATCCCACTGTTTATATTTATAAACTTTTTACAATTTTATCCATAATTTTGATTTTAATTAACTTAGTTAAATATTTTATATATTATTAACTTATAGAGATTAGTTGAATCCATATTTCTCGTATTAAGTATCAACTTAACAACATAATTATTCGCAAAAATATAGCATGCATGTTCTAAATATAAAGGAGAATATATTATTATTATTATTTTTATCATATATCTCTCTCAACTAATAATAAGATAAATGATATACTCGTTCTGTAAAAATCATCAAAATACACGTTTCTCGTACACATTGTTGACGATCAAATTTTTAACCGCAATATTGTTTTTTGCTATTATAATTAACATCCCAGAAATTTAATTCTTGATTCATAATGCGGTTAATTGCTATGAATGGAAATGACTCTTCTTTTCGCGAGGAATTACTGTATGGCCTATTTAAATTTAACGCGATTAACAATAACTTTTAAGGATTAACGTCAATTTTTATATTATTAAAAATAATAATTCGAACAAATTAATATCTGGAAGAATTTTACATCATTATTTAATTATAAATTATTATTTAATTAAAAATTATTAAGTTTGAAATTAACTGCTTCATAAAGATATATAATTCAAATTTTACTTAACTAAAATAAATACTCTTTAGACTAATAACGTGTTAAAATAATTACGTCTCATTATAAAATTTTAAAAATATATAAATTATTGAGTCTAAATATGGAGCAGTAATGCATTGACAAGAATCTAGGTACATTTAATATCTAAAACTAATATATTTTATTAAAATATAATATTTTATTAATAAAAATAAATGTAAAATATGTGTAAATTTGGAACAATGGTGTTAAAATATATTTATTCCTAAATATATTTGTGGTTCAAATATTTAGAGTTCAAAGGGTATATTAGTGCCACGATATATATGAACACGAAATACTAAACTTTAATAGGAAAAAAGATATAGAAAAGGAAAGAAGAATAAATATCTTTGATAACATTAACATTCCAGATCTCAGACGGAACCTCTTTCTCAGGTTTTGTAAATCTTATATCTGTTCAGAGTTTTCTTTGTCTCAATATTCCTCATACACCAAGCCAAACCAATACCCTTCAGGTAATTCTGTTTTTTTATGCTGAATTTGTTTGTTCCCCGCAAAAAAATTTCATTGGGGTTGCGACCCACTAAGCTGGAGCTCAAGACTAAGCTAGATTGCTAGTGATAATAATCAATTATATGTAATTAGGAACGCACATGTCATCAATTTCAGAAGTTTGTGGGTTTTGATTGGATATTCTCCAGCGTTTGATTTTAGGGTTTCTTTTTTATACAAATTTAGGGGTTTTGGAAATTTGGGCTTGGTTGAGATCCCAGTGAAACGTTTTTTAGGAAAAAGTTTTGATCTTAGGTATATGAGGTACTAACCGTGGAAGGAGGGAGGAAGAAAGATGATGGGTGAGAAGTTTTGTGTGAACGAAGAAGAGAAGGGTGTGTTGGAGTCTGTGTTGGGTGCAGAGGCTGTTGCGTTTTTCATTTCAGCGCTTTCCAATGATGTCTTTTCCAGCGTTGTTTCTCCTTCGGCCGGTGCTGACTCGTCCCTCCGTCAGAGGCTGTGCCAGCTTGTTGAGGGTTCTAAGTGGAACTATGCAGTGTTTTGGCAAGTTGCTGGGTTGAAATCTGGTGGTTCTGCTTTGATTTGGGGTGATGGGCATTGCAGTGATCCCAAAGGGAAGAGGAGTGGAGTTGGGAAGGAAGATGAGCAGGAGGTGAGAAAGATGGTGCTGCAGAAGCTTGATGCCTGCTTTGGTGGGTCTGTGTCGAAAGAGGCTAATTATGCGAGATTGGATAGGTTGTCTGATTTGCTCATGTTTTACTTATCCTCGATGTGTTATATATTCGGTTTTGATTCGCCATGTGGCCCTGGGAGTTCATTCAAATCTGGAAAATTGATTTGGACATCTGATGCTGCTGGTTGTTTAAATCAATTGGAATCTAGATCATTTCTAGGGAAAGTGGCTGGTCTTCAAACTGTTGTTTTTGTTCCTCTGAAATCTGGGGTGGTGGAGCTTGGTTCGAATGAAGTGGTGTCTGAAGAACAAGGTTTTGTGGAGATGGTCAAGACAGCGTTTGGGGAATCCAGTCCCGGACAGGCTAAGGTGTTTCCGAAGATTTTTGGGCAGGAGTTAAGCCTGGGGGATACAAAATCTCAGTCTTTAACTATTAGTTTCTCCCCGAAGGTGGAAGATGATCCTGCTTTTACTTCAGACTCATTTGAAGTTCAAGCACTGGGGGTGAACCATACTTATGGAAATTCTTCCAATGGGACTTTAGGGGACAGTGGTGAAGGGAAAATGTTCCCTCAATTGATGGGTGGGAATTTTAATGCTCAAGCAAGGGTTCCTTGTCTAGATCTGGGTAATGAAGACACGTCCTCAATTCATGCAGATGAGAGGAAGCCCAGAAAAAGAGGTAGAAAGCCTGCCAATGGGAGAGAGGAACCTCTGAATCATGTTGAAGCAGAGAGACAAAGGCGTGAGAAGCTTAACCAGAGGTTTTATGCCTTGAGAGCTGTTGTCCCTAATATATCTAAAATGGACAAGGCATCTTTGCTTGGTGATGCCATTACCTTCATCACCGATCTCCAGATGAAGATCAAAGTGTTGGAAGCTGAGAAGAACATGATTAACAACAAGGACCAGAGGTTATCCTTGCCAGATATGGATTTTCAGGAAAGAGAGGATGACACAGTTGTGACAGTGAGATGCCCTTTAGATACTCACCCTGTTTCTGATGTTGTTAAAACTTTCAGGGAGCACCAAATTGTGGCTCAAGACACCAGTGTTTCTACTACAGATGATAAGATCATTCATACATTCTCCATAAGAACTGAGGGAGGGGAGGCTGCTGCCATACAGTTGAAAGAAAAGCTTGAAGCTGCCCTATCCAAAAATTGACCGTGATATCATGTTTATGTAGCATCTCAATGATGCTTTAAATCTTCTTAGAATTACTCTCTGTCTGATAGGCTGACATATGTTCTTCTTAGTGTTCTTTGTTACTTGTAATCTGTTTTAAAATGTGCTCAGATCATCATCAATGACCCTAATTATGTACCTAAGTTGTTTAGCAGTAGAATTTCGAGTTGATGGATAATATAAGTTGAACTATGTGTTTACTATAACCATCAATATAAGTTAACAAAAATGGCATAACATTGGAGCATCATATTTTGTTGTTTGGCTCACTCAAATGGCAAGTTTTGGACCATATGAAACATTTTTGTTAATATTATAGTATTATTGAGAATGATAAACTTCAAAATACAATATTTTTTTCTTGAAATAAATGGCGCACACAATATTATATTCTTCAATGCCCTTCGTTCTTAACTACTGCTGTGTTTGCTGTGCTTCTGTTATTTGCATGATCTATTCTGTGTTGGGCTGTTTTGTTGTGTTTCATTGTGCACTCAATTTTTAAAGTTAAAGTATCAATTTAATCATAATTTCTTTGATAAACATGTATTTACTCGCCATGTTTTTAATGAGGTTTATCGAAATAGTGTGTTTTTCTTTATGGACAAAATTCTTTTTAAAGTATGTATCTCTTGCATTATTTTATTTTATAAAGTACATTTAAATGGGTATTTTGTTAATACCCATATAATAAAGGGTGGTAAGAAGAGAAAGACATGAAGTGTCCTTTGTTAACAATGCTTTCATCTATCTGACTTCAAGAAAATGAAGTAATTTTTAAATAAGAACAGGAATGAGGAATGTATAACGGATAAAGATCTAAGCGTAGTTTAACCAGAGAAGGTATGGTTATTAAATTTGATTTAATTTCTTAAATATGAAATACAAGAATAAGAATTTTAAGTGAACATGAATTTAATTAAGAGATATTTTTTTATAAGAGATGAATAAAGGATTAAACAAAATTCACGACAAACAAAAGTTGATAAAGTCAAAGTAAGCTGGGAAATGAATAAAATATACGAACATGAATAATAAAAAAAGATGATTAGGAACTAAAAAACAAGTAGAAAATGTCATAAGATTTGTAGAAATGAAAGAAAAATGTTACTTAAAAATAGAAAAAACTTCGTGTTTGTGACAGAATAACAATCATATCATCAACAAAAATTAAAGAATGAAATACTTGTATAAAAATCTTTCAATCTTTATTTCCCAACAAATAACTCTTTCTATTCCTTTAATGAAATAACTAGTTCTTTGGTTTTCATAAATTGATTGAGTTCCAAGCCTTACTTGAATGCAATATTTTTTGACTTAGGATAAATACATATAAGTGAATTTCTTTGATAAATTTTGATCTCTAATCACAACACGTGTAAGACCACTTTCATGTTCAATAAATAAGGTGAAGCAATCAAAATACATGTGGTCCTTATAACGAGATCAACGTTTCATTCCACTTATCATAATTTAATAACTATCTTAAAGACGCAAATAGCTCAACAACTATATTAATAATTAATCTTTATTGCTTTTTTCATTATTTTTTAATCTTGAAAAAACATAAAATATTATATTTTGCGTACAATTTATGTCTTTGGATGAAGGTGGTAAGTAAAATGGTGATCCAGTGTAAGCTTAAGGAGTCCGTGAATGTGATCTACTTTACTTTGCTGACAGTGTCTCCAAGCTGTGTTCTTCATCTTCATCACTCTTCTTTCTTTTCTACTTCCTTAGATTGTATTTGGTTAGATTGATTTGAAATGATATACTGTTCAAGAAGATGAATTTGAGTGAATAAAAGTTATTTGGTTGACCTGATTTGGAAAGATGGATCAGGAGAGATTTGCAGGATTGGATCTTCGCTCATCTGAAGAGATTTGGAGAGATTTAAAGGGATGAAATTGGAAATTGCAAAATAGTCCTTGTAAATGAAGTGAAAATTACGAAAATAATTAAAAAAAATGTAAATAAGGTATAAATTATAAACAAGAAACAATTATTAGCATTAATGTATATTTATTGTAACAATATATATTATATATAAAAAATAAACTGATTTATACATAATTCATCAAATAATTGATTCTAATAATTATATATATATTTTTTCATTCATAATACTTTCCTTTCCTTTTTTCTAAGACAACTATAATATAATTAATCTCCCTTCAATCTACCCATACTCAATACAATTTAACCATTCATAATTATATTATTGATGTATAATAATTAAATTAATAGATATTGTTTACTTTATAAAAGAAATAATAAAACTATATTATACATGTTATATTGTTTTATATTTATTCTTCTTTTTTATTTTTTATCGATGAAAATATGTTTACTTAATGTTTAATTGAAGTAAATCAGAAAAAAAAATATTTTTGTTTCCTTAATTGATTCAATATTTATTCATCTTAAAAACAGTTTTATTTTCTTTTAAATATAAAATTATTAAAACACAAAAGTAAGGATGTTCACGGGTTGGATTGGATAAAATCATTATCAACCTACTAAAAAGTATCTAGTTAGTTGATTCAGTTTCTATATTTTTTATATTAAAATCAATTTAATCTAATTCATTTTAATTTTTTACCATCTTATTTCACAAGGGTTAATTAGTAACTTTAGAAATATATCAATTAAAAAAATAAAAACAAATCTATAATATCTATCAAATCAATCCCAAACTTTCATAACCAATCCTCTCAAATTCCTTCAAATCTTACCATCCATCCATTAATCCAAACAACCCTCTCATCCACACACAATATACTCAAATCCCTTCAAATTCATCCTCTCAAATCCACTCCCCCAACCAAATAAAGTCTTACATCACTACAAAAAATGGTCTTACTAGGTCTATTGTATGGCATTTTCTATCACATTTTTTCCATAATGCAAATGTTATTTTGTTTTTTCATTTTAAAGTTCTTAATGCTCTCTTCTTTATTTTTTTTATCAATTAACTTGTTTTTATTGTTAATAATAAAATATATACATAATTAAATAAAGTGAATCACAATTTAAATAGAGATAATTAAATAAATAAAATAAATCAATACGTGACTGAAAATAAATTAAATATTAAAAATAAATAAAATAGATTAGTACATGACTATATATGTATGAAAAGTAATAAATATTTATAAATAATATAATTTTTACATTATATAGAAAAATATTGTATTATAAATTTCCAGAAATTATATAAACAACAAAAATATAAAAGCGAATTAAAGCTACCTAAATTCAAAATAACATAAAAGATTTTCAAAAACTAAACTCAAGTTGATTTTATTAAGTTTTTCTCAATATCAAATAGTCTAACAGCCATAGTCTAACAGACTCTCTTGCGCTTGGTATAACAATAAACTATGAATGTTTAATCAGAAACACAAAGAATTAAGAATGCAAGAACGGTAAATGACAGAATTATAAACAATAATAAAAAAAAAAAACAATTCAAAGCACGAAACAAAAAATTTGTGAACTGTTTTTCGTCTAATGAATTGAAAACTATAAAAAGCTAAGAATAGAAAACAGAGCATGCCTGGGATTAAAATTGTATTTGAGAATTGTGAAACCTCAAACAAAATCTATGATAAAATTATTTTCAATTTTAAATGTAAGAAATTCAAATATGAATTCTTTGTTTAATGAAGAAAACAGCAATCAGTTTGTATATTCAAATAAGAGAATGTTTAATCGTGAATTGAACAACATAGAAATTCAAAAACAAAAAACAACTTGAATAATTAAATGTTAATACTTCAAAATTTAAGAAATCAATTCGCTAAGTATGTATAAGAACAAAAACTATAAACAACATATAATAGAAAAACATAAAAGAAAATGGAATGTGGAAGATAGAAGGAAAAAATGCAAAAAAAAATCATACCAGCGAAGAACTCCAATACATAGATACTAAAAACTTCATAAACTGTAAAAATAGAAAATTAAAAATTAAAAAATAGTTGAAAATTGTATTAACTGAATGCAATCTAATTGTGTCTTTAACTATTTTTCAATTTATAATGTTTATGAATCAACTACAAATAAATAGAGTTAAGCTAAAACCAAAATAGACGCATAGAATATATATATTACAAAAAATTATATATTAAATAATTTATTTGAGCTTGATTGTGTTTAGGCTATGTATAAGAACTCTAAACTCCAGAAGTGATGTTCTAATTGTTTAAACTAAAATTCTGAAAATAAGAAATTCAAATTAAAAAAAAGAATAAACTAGAAAGCATCTATAAAAAGTCAACAAAAAAATATACTAACGTGAATATAAAAAAAATACAAAAATATAGCCTAAAAATATTATTAGTACAGTTTAAAGTGAAACTCCTTTTTTTTATAAAAAATAAAATAAAATTTGTTGGAAAAATCTGATGGAAAAAAATAAGAATGAGAAAACAAGAATCCAACACTACTTTGAATCTAAAATCTTAAAGCATTGTATTCAACTTTCTTATTTTTATTTAATATAAAATTTAGACTCACACTTAAATATCTAATAAAATTAAAAAAAATATTTATAAATGTGAAAACAATAAAATTAGACGATCATTGAATTAATAAAAATAATAATAATATAAAAACATAATAAAAGAAATATTGACAAATTTCAAACTTTAATCTTTTTAATATATGCATTTAAATATAATTTTAAGTTGCTCTAATAAATTTTCAAAATTTATAATTCTTTTAAAAATTTGTTATTTAAATAATATTTTATATTATTTCAAATTCTATATAAAATAATCATTCTCCGTGGACAATAAAACTATACTCAAGAACGTGAAATTTGTAAATATAAAAACATAATAAAAGTTTTAGTTGAACACGTCATTATTTTAAAATGATATCTTTGGTCGTGCAATTCGTTTTCTACTTAATGCTTATATTATAATGACTCAAACCTTAATCCCCCGAACCTCCTATTCAAAACTTTGGATAGGGATTTTCAACAGAAAGATGAATATTTATTTATATAATTCATAAATAGTCGTATTGCGAAAGAAAAAAAAAAGTTCCTACTTTTTTAATATAATTTATATTGTATTTCAAAAGATGAAAATTCCATGTTAATTAAATTCAACTTGTTTTAAGGGCTTATGGATTCAACTTTCTCCAAGAAGAAGCGATAGCTTGCACCGAACGAGTTCTTCGTAGTATAAATTGGTCGATATTTTACTTTACTAAGTTCTTAATGACAAAATATTTTTGCAATCTCAAAAACTTATTTTGCTCGTGTATTTAATCTTTTAACATTTCAATTTATATTATCTATTTTAAAATGTCATCGATGTTAACTTTTTTTTTTTTTTTTTT
>Ga0209700_104164_pt1 | contig 26494 bp, 12 predicted proteins | sample SiratroredBW_FD_187528 | JGI IMG/M metagenome (GOLD analysis project Ga0209700, IMG submission 187528) | Root nodule microbial communities of legume samples collected from California, USA - Siratro red BW (SPAdes) (version 2) | ecosystem: Host-associated > Plants > Roots > Nodule | place: USA... | reverse complement strand
TTTTTTTTTTTTTTTTTTTTTCATTTCATGATATAAGTTACCAATTTGATTTTTGATTTGTGATTTTTGGTTTTAATCCTTGTGAGCTAAAACCCTATACCCTCGCCACTGCATCTCAAGAGCCAACTGAAGACCAAAGCCGCAACCTCACGAATCATAGTGTTCTGTTCGCGGTAACGAATCTCACTCTTTAGCTGCTATGTATGTTGATTTTGGATTTAAAGCTCACTCTCAATTGATTTCACTGAATTTCATTCTCAATTTCTTAATAAACCCTAAACACACTTCATATAGTTATCTGTTCGTTAGCTTGCAAATTTGCAACAACAACTCCAGTTTGTAAGCGTGACCTAGTGATTCCTCCATCCACGGGTTCCTACTATCCGTTTAGTTTTGTGTAATATTTTGTATATGTTTTTGGTCTTTTATGAGTCTAGCTTCAAGTTTAATGCAATTGTTAGTGTTACTTCGAGCATATGAATGCTTTTGTTTTTTGGGCCAAGGGCTTTTGTTCTGTTGATTTGGCCTGCAGAATTTGACTTACAAGATTTTTGTTCTTATTTGTTGTTTTTTTTCCATGATTGGCTTGCAGATTCTGCTTTTGTATCGTTCTTGTGTCCCAAATTCATTTTGCATCAAATTGTGTTTTTGACCCTTTGTTTTGTGGCTGGAGTTGTGAATGATTCTTTGAGGTGTGAGTAGTGTTTTGGGCTACTTGTGTTTGGTTTAATCCAAGTATTTCTGCTGTGTTCTGCTATATTGTTTCTTTCCATGATAAGTTGCTAGTGATCTCCCAGTTACAAATCTTGTATGATTCAATGCAAAAAAGAAACACGTGTTTTATTTATTTATTTATTTATTTATCTGGAAGCAATTGAAAAATCCACATGTAATAAAATCTGGGAAGTAGGACGGCTGACAGGCAAATTTAGATATCTCAAAGGTTGTAAGGAAAATCTCCAATAGTTGGACGGAGTGTCATAATAAGAGCCTCTAAAGTTAATTGACTCAATTATATATTGGTTAACATAGGAGAAAATAGATAAGCTTACTTACTACCCCTACAAGGACAACAATATAGCTTGAAGAACTGATTTAAATTCACTGGAAGTCATGGATGGCGCAGATAAAAGATCCAAATAGATGAAAACTTGGTTCACTCTGCAGCAATTGTTTGTTTTCCTGAAGGTTTTCAACTACTTGTTTCACAACCAAATTGCTGACCTGGTTTTTTACTTGCTTGACTTCTGGTCCAAACTAGATAACTATGCTTGAGAGTGAACTTTAGCTTTTAGTATTGAGCTTGATTTGTAAGATAAACTCTTTCTTTTTCATCTATTTTAGAGAACTATGCTTCTTAATGTGTTTATGTGTCATACTAGTAACAATATGCAATATTCTTGAATTTTTCATTTAAGAAAGTTGAAGGATGGCTAGTGGGACCGTGTGAGAGTGAACTTCAAACTATTCTTGTATAAAAAAAAATCTGATTGTGTTTTCTTTTTGTTGTGCATACTGCATATGCATAGTGGTACATACTGCATATGCACCACTATTTTCTTTTTGTTGACTTGAAAACGATGGTTCAGATATTACTCAAATTAGTAGCATAATATCTATTTAGTAGAAAGGATTAAAGAGCAAGTAAATGTGTTACTAAAAGAATTATGATTTGAAATTTAGTTGGGGGTGTTTTCCCCTCATTATCTTAGATGTAGATATAGAACTAGGAAAACATAATCTGAATAGTTGTTTTAGACTTGATTGACCTCTACTAATTTCACAAACTTCAACATCTTTATAAGTAATTTTTACAAACTTCAAAGTATTTTTTTGCTGATATTGCAGTGGTCTAAGCAATTTCTTTTAGGTTGATGGTTGGGGGAATGTAGTGTTTACTAAAAACTGGAACATTCACTCTTACTTGATTAATTGTATTTCTATAAAATATCTTTTCAGCTTGTAATTAGACTATAAAATGTTGATTACCATATTTGAAGTTATGTGTTGATTCTTGTCTTTATTGTGTAATGCCTGTCTAGTATTGATTTAGTGCTAATTTAGGTGCTTGATCAGGGCTTCAAATGGCCAACTATCTGTTTATTCTTCATTGGCACCTGTGATTGTACTTAATTAATTAATACTTTATATAGATATATAATGTGCTATTTTTCAAAAAAATAAATTTAGGTGTGAAAATGGCTGCCAAAAAATCTAGAAAAAGAGGAAAAAGTGAGAGTGATTCAGATGATTACAATAATATGGAGTATGAAGAGGTATGGATTGCTGCAAAATTTTAAATTTATTGATTTGTTATATAACATTAATGATTTTCTTATGAATTTTTATTTAAGGGTTGTTTTCCTAATGTAGGTGGAGGATGATTATGATGACGATAGTGATGAGAATGATTTTGATGATGACGGTGAAGAGGAGGAGGATGGGCAGAAGGTAACAGATGAGGAGGATGATGGGACAGGAGAGCATAGTGAATGGAAGAATGATGAGTTGGAACAACTTGAGAAAGAATATAGAGATCTTCATCATCAAGAGCTGTGAGATTCCATTTAACATTTAATATACATTTAGTTTATAAAATAGATGGAACTTAAGCTTTATTCTTATATTGAACATTTTGGAATTGTCACTAACAAGTTTGAGTGAAGTCCTCGTTCTGGGTATACTGTACTTGTTTTGCTAGTGCTAGTTGTTAAATGAGCATAAATTTTATTTTGTGTAAAAAATCAAATACATTTTGTTGTATCAAATATACTTCAGGGACACAAAAGTATGCTGTATTTTAATTTTTCTTTCTTTGCTATTAGTACTAGGTTACCTAATGTATTATATTATTGGAATAATGGATCATGATAAAATTATTTTTTACAAAGATTTTCAGTTGTAATTGTATTTATCTACTAAATAATTATTGTCCCATTATGATGTTTTCCTCTTCTTAAATGTTTTGGTCTTCAATGTCTTGTTGTATTGTATTACTCACCAATAACCTTTGACTTAGAGTTTGCACATTTATTCATAAGCATTGCAAAATATCTGTAAGATATTGCTTCCCGGTTAATTTGTGCTTTGATGCGAAGTATATTAATATGAGGATTTTGGTCAGCTATCAACCCGATGATTTGGAGTCATCTTTCTAACTGTTATCAATGTTTACTGAAATAGCAAAATACTTGATTTATTTTTATCTTATTGATTCTCCTATAATTTCTCTACAGTATTTATTTGAACAGCTGATTTACGCAGTATTATTTCATTAATTGACAAATTTGAATTACTGTAAATTTGTCATCTTTCGGGCAAAGTTTTGTTGTATAGCTAGCCAAGTTTCCTTGTATAATGTTAAAGATTCTTATTAAATGGAGTCTATTGATCATGAGAGAAATGCAGTCAAATTTAATCGGTTTCTTCTATGAATTACTTGAGTTATAGTGAACCTGGTTGATTATTTTCCTTCATCATTAAGATCGTGTGGATTCTAAGATATCTCAAATTTAACTTTCTACCTTTAGAGATACTTTGAAGAACTTGAAGCATCATAAGGATGAAGATCTTCTTAAGGGTCAAGCTGTGAAAAGCCAAAAGGTATAGTTTTGTTGTTTGAATTGTACCTGGACTAATTTTTTTTTTTTTTTTTTTTTTTTTTTTTTGGTTTTTTTTTTTTTTTTTTTTTTTTTTTTTTTTTTTTTTTTTTTTTTTTTTTTTTTTTTTTTTTTTTTTTTTTTTTTTTTTTTTTTTTTTTTTTCAGTATGGTGTCGGCTATTGTCTTCAGTTACTTTTTCTCCATTTATTTAATATTCTGTTTCTCCTTTTGCTTTGCATTATATTAAGTTGAAGGATGTTTCTTAGTTCTTAATTCGTCCTTAATGTTGTAGATTTTGCCAATCACCTTTTCTTCAGTATCATTTTTGTGTCTTTTGTAATAATAAGTAGTAAGATAACCATAAATTTTTGTTTCACCTTAAGGCCCTCTGGTACAAAATTCTTGAGCTTAGGTTCTTACTTCAGAAGCCATTCTCAAGTTCAAATAGGTTACCACAGGTATTTTCCTACTTCAGTTTTAATGTGACTTACTATTTTATCTTACCTGAATGTTGTGGCTAAACATGATAGAATTAAATTATGTGCAGGAACCAATCAAGTCTTCATTTTGTGAAGCAGATGAGGCAGTTAAAGTAGCGTATTCAGATCTGATGACTTCGTCCAAGGAGACTCTAGATTCTATATTGGAATTGCAACAGGTGGGATTTTTGGCTGGAAATTTAAATAAAAAGAATAAGAATTTATTTCTCATACCTGTTTCATATATATGTTTTAGGGGAAAAGACTTATTTGTGTTGGATGTTTCCTGTCTATATTTCACCAACTTTCGTCTTATGAAGTTTTATTTTTATATAAAATAATATATATGATCACTGTTTTTTTTTTTGGCTCCAGGCTCTCTCTGCTATGAATCCGTCAGTTACCCAAGCCACAGTTGGTAACTTGTTTCTCTATTATTCTTGTTTCCCTTTTTAGTTTTTTATGATTTATCTGTCTTCTTATCTTTTTGTGCTTGATTGATACCTTGTTTACTTTGATACTTGTTGACATATCTTTGAGTTGCTTTACGCATTATAACATTCCTTTTAAGAAATGTTAAATTTATCGTTGCAGTTGTTTTACGAAAATGGATTTTATTCAAGAATTTTTGTTTTCTCCTTTTTTGATGTGCCTAATATATGGACATGCTTCACTTTCATTTTAGTAATATGTGGTATGTACTTCAAACATATAGTAAATTATCCAATTTTTAGACTTTGGTGAATTGTTTGTGACCAGGTTCATAATATCTTTCACCAACCTTATTAATGAAAGTGAACACATTTGTGAATAAAAAGAAAAGTCATGAAACTGAAAATGGTTGGAAGAATTGAGAGAAGGAAAAGTTAGAAGTGAAACATGATTATCATCTGAAGTTGATAAGTTTTTGGTGGGGAAGAAGTATATCGGTGGAAGAGTTATATATGTACTTCTTTACAGATATAGCAAGGGAAATGTTCCATTTCTTGTATTTTTTAATGTTTTGTTTTATTATGGTTTGAAAGCACATAGACTTCTAACTAAAGTCCACCAATTACTCCTCTCATTTCAAGGAATAGTTGAATTTAAATATATTGCAATTTTAAATCAATTTCATTCAGTTGCCTTTTTTGCTTTAATAGTATCTAAGTTGAACAATTAAAAATAGTCACGCTATCTTGTAATCAAATAAAATTGGGCGGGTACCTCTTTATGCTCATTCGTGTACCTCTTGTATAAGTTATACAGCATCACTGGAAAAGTGTCGTTTTACGTTGTTAATTAATGTTAATATCCTACTATTACTTCAATATTTGTTACATGTTTGGTTGAACCTTGAATATTTTTCTTAGTAACGAACTTTTTACCCTCCACATGAAGGTTCAGAAGGGTTATCAAAAGATTTAGATGTTTCTAAGCATTTGAATGACAATCTCGATCAGGAATGGTCACAAATTTCACAGATGCACAAAAGGTATTTTATGATGTTCTAAAATGCAGTAGTATTCTGCTATACATTCATTTTCTCTATCAAGGTGCTGCGGCATTGAGGCTTCTAGGTTTTGTTTTGTGAACCTTTTCTTTTTATCAACTATGCTCGAAACAAAACTTCTCAAATTATACATGTTTTTGCACTTCATATACATTTCTATCTTAATTATGTCGTGATGTGATTCTTTAAGCATCTAATGCTATTCATGCTTTGTATCGTGCAGTATAGTATCCTTCAGAGACAAGTCAATCAACAAATGGCAGCGAATGACACAAGTGACAACTGGTGCTGCTGCCATTAAGGGAAAATTGCATGCTTTTAATCAGGTCAGGTTCTTTAACTGGTTTTGGGATTTTTCTTTTTTTGTGATGGATGGGTGTTTACTCCTAATTTTACCCCATCGTAGGATATTAGCAATCAAGTCTCTGCTTATATGAGAGATCCCAGTAGAATGATCAAGCAGATGCGGCTGAGAAGATCAGATGTGAATGTGTTTGGATATGTAAGTCATTCTCTTAATCTTTTGTTGGTTTAAATTGTGTTTTTCCATATTAGGTTAGGGATAAGGAGTTTGTTAAATTAAAAAGCTGATTTATTTATCTTTGTCATTGACTGCCATTCTAGGTTCCAGAGGTTGACGATAAACCTAAAGAAGAGGTAAGCCTTGTGAAGTACTAATTTCCTTGTTATGTTTTCTAGTAACTTATGATTTATGTGCAGGATGTTCAAAATTCAATATCTTTTTTGAGGTTATGGTATGCTGCTTAGCAGTGGGTCTTGAAATGTCTCTTGTTTCAACATTTTTTTTTGTTTTATGACCAATAGGTTCAGTGGTAAAAAATTTTAATTGCCAGAAATTAGACTACTAATAGAGACATGTTTCAGGATACATACCAAATTGAGAATTAGGTTTGTCAACTGCTTTAGAGTTACCTCACTTTGTAAATTTCACTCAATTGGAATTTGTTGAGATCAGGTGAGAGCCATGCAGGATTATGGGATGGTAGTGTGTGATTGACACAACCTTCAAGGAAAATGCAGAAATGTATAGATGGCCTGAGTGAGGACTTACTCTTTAAGAATGACAGAACGAATATGATTTTAAAATAAAAAGAGAGAAGAGGAAAATCCCATTCGATTAATTTATTTTTTCATTTCTGAATATCTACCAATACATCATATGAATGCATAACCTGTAACTGGATAACGGAATATGCTAGCTGCTTGGTTTTCTATTATATCCTCATCTCATCTTTTATATGTATGTGGCTGTGGTTGTATGCATGAATTTTTTAGGATCTTACAATCTGTGATATACAATCTTAACTTCCCTTCCTGGTCATTACTTGCTCTGCAGGAGACACCTACTGATGGTGATCCTGAACTTCTGGATGACTCTGAATTTTACCAGCAATTATTGAAAGAATTTTTTGAGACGGTTGATCCTTCATCATCTGGTAGACAATTTCATTTTTTCTAATTAAGTTTTTATAACAATATTTCTATGTCAAATACAATTTTGGATATATGTGGCTTTTAATTGTTGTTGTGCTTACAATCATACTGTCTCATGATGATACACAAGATGTTCTTGCATTTTGGAATTACATTTTGAATCAATTTATATTGCATATAGGCTTTTGAAAGGCACACACCACCTTTAACATGCACAAATGACTAAATTTGAGTTTAGCTTAGCAGGACTGACCAACATGACGGTTTTGAATTTTAACTTTCTGTTAGGTCTAGATTTTGCCTTAGTACCAAAGGGGTAGCTACTATTAACATTTCCCTTCAACAAATAAAATGTGAAGTATTCACAATGCTTGCTTGCTGAAAATTATACCATCTTTGCCAAGCTTACGAGGATAATGAAACAAACGCAAACTTTTATTTTGGAATAATCGGAGAATTGAAAACAAGGGGTTTAGAATTATGTGGTTGTTCCCCTTTGTACAATCCCCTGAACAGTGACTTCAAAATTTCAGAGGCTGGATAAACATGTTGCATTTTCTCACCATTGTTGTTCAGTTATCACCCCCTAAAATAGGATTTAACTGTGCTTTCTTTATGTGTGTAATTGCACTTCATTTTCTATTGTTTTGTTTGTGCAGAAAAAGCATTTTATGCTTTGAAGAGAATGCAACCCAAGAAAAGAAAAGTTGTCGATCGTCGTGCCTCTAAAAGTCGAAAGATAAGGTATTGTAAGATGTCATTTAACCGTTGTGTGTGTGTGTCTGTCTATCTCTCTCTCTCTCTCTCTCTCTCTCTCTATATATATATATATATATATATATATATATTGCAGTCGTTTATGAACTGAACAATTTTTGAATGATTTGGTGAAGGTATAATGTTCATGAGAAGATAGTAAATTTTATGGCCCCACTACCTGCCAATATTCCTCCTATGGCTCCGAAGTTATTCGAAAATCTGTTTGGATTGAGGACACAAAGATCATCTGCTGCAACCTCATAAATCATTATCATGGTTGGCAGACAGAAATATTGGCATCACATTTTTGCCCTTAACATGTTGTACACTAATTTGTCTCCTGCATTATGTTTATTATGAGGAATTCTATTATTTTTTTTCCTTCACGAGACAATGTAAACTATTCGGATGCCTAGTTTCTCCTTCGATGTTCATCGAGGAGTGTGACGCAGGCTCTGATGGTGACCAATGGCTTGGTTGTAATATAATATAGTTCTGAATTTGCTTCGACACGCCAGTTTAGAATGCATGTTTGCTACCATATAGCCTCTTTCATGATTTGGTGATTCGAAATCGCACTTTATTAAACTAACCTCTATTGTTGTTCTTATTTATTTGCTTTGTATATTGAATTGGCAAAGAATATTGTTTTGGAGGTGAAAGTTTTGTAGATGTTGAAGTTTACTTTTTTGGATATAAGTTTTCATTTTTTTTTTCTAAGGATTTAAATAACTTTGGAGGTGACACTAATTTTTTCATATTCAATCAAGTTACAATCACTTATCTATAACTCCATTGAGCATTTTAGATCATATAGTCCATATTTATAATGGATTGATTTTTGGATTGCAAGGTCATCCCACTAGAAAAATTTAAGATTGTGCAACCTACAATTGTACTTTTAACTTCTGGAATGTGAGATGTGTAACCTGTTTCCGTAATACTGAATTCAAACATATAATTATGAATTATAAATTATGCAATATGAAAATATAATTATAAATTCTCAACTGTGTAATTTAAAATACATTTCTAGAATATATAATATTCAAAACATATATTCAAATTAAAAATGTTTTATGAATTACCGAAACTGGATATGTATTTTATATTTATAATAAAAAATATATTACATAAACAATTTAGACTCTTTCCATTCTTTATAAAGTATAGGAAGCAATTATACACAAGAAAAAGAAATTATGAGTGGCATGAAAAAGGAGACTTTGGATATAGGCGGCATGAAAAAGGAGATTTTGGAAATTAACCTTATGGATACACATGTCTTAGGTAGTTATAGTTAAAAAAAACAAAAACTAATGTCAATAACACTATTAGTGCAAAGGTTATTTTTTTTTTTTCATAAAATTTATGACTAAATATATACACATGTTAAAATAATTTTATTAAAACCTAACACAGTCCTTTTAACCTTAACTTGGGACTTCGTCAGTGAGACTTGTATGAAAAGTTTAAACATTGAGACATTATGATGACTACATCTGAGAAATTAAAAATAAGGGGATTGGAATTGTACACATACTAAACTATGGGAATAAAAGAATAAAATTAATTCTATATTATAAAAAATAACAAATATGCTGGAACTAAAGTTTTTGTGACTTTGCTAAATGCAATGTTTTTAAGTATTTTTGAATTATTCACACAACAAATAAATTAATTTCTATTAAATAATTTTTAAATAAAATGATAAACAATTTATGTTTCTGCATAATAATATTTTATTTTATCTTTTATTTACAGATTCTATAGACATATTTTAAATGAGACTAATTAATGAATAAAGATAATAAATATTAATTAAAATATTCAATAATTTAAGTTGTCATTTTAATATAATGTTGTGTATTGATAATTTACTTAAAATAGTATATAATAAAATATTTATTAAAATAATCTATATAAAAATAATTTTTATTTCCTTATCAAAATCACAGTACTTACTTTTTAATTAATCTGAAATTTGTACCGTAATTCATTCTTAGAAATATATGTTATGGTTTTATCCAATTAAATATCCATCTTCTAAATAAATAATTCTTTGAAGAAAACTTAGAGATAGAGAAGAGTTAACAAAGTTCTAATTTACTCACAAGAGACTTGATTCATAAATGAAATGCATAATTATAAATCTAAATTTTTTCAGCTTAGACCACACATGCAATCAAAGATTTGAAAGAGAAAAATTTACTCAAAATCAAAATTTAATTGATTCAGATTATCATTAAACTTCATTGTCTTGTAAGTTGTGTAATCTGATCAAATAAAAGAAATAAAATAACATCAAATTTATAGAGAAAAGTCAAAGTTTTATAAAATTTAGAAAGATAAAGTTTTTTTTTTTTTGAGAAATAACAGTAGAAGTGACCTTTTATATTGATTATTTTGTATTTGTATATTTGTTGTAGAGATGACAGAAATCCAAAGAACATAGAAAATGTTAACCTTTTATGTTAATAAGTGACAATTTATGTGTGAGTTATTTTATAATTAACATAACACGTTACAAAATCCCTCTGATCATTCATAACCTGTAACAAGTGCCACAAACCAAAATCCATCACCAAAATTTTGAAATTGGTGACATAAGGTACCCACATGAAATTTAACTTCATTCACACAAATTGAACAGGGAGCGCATGGAGCATCCACGAAAAGGTGTGGTGGTCGCATCAATGGGTAGAAAAGAAAGAGATTAAGTCAATTACGATTCTTATTATAAATCATTGCTAATTGTTATTTTTTTTTTCAAAGAATGAAATTGTTTATAACTTTTAAATAAATAAAAATATTCCTTTAGCCATCTAAGTTAAACTTTCATATTTATAAATCAATTGCGTACTTACAAAATTTACTCAAGAAGGTGATTTTAAGATAATTAATTTTATTTAGATGAAACAAAAAATTAGTTTTTACGTAACAAAAATAAGTTATGTGTAAAGCTGAAAAGGGAAAAATAGTAATTCCAAACATCAACTTATAAAATAGTTTTTTCCTTTTTATAAAACAGTTAAATATGAGAAAAAAAAGTTTTGGTATGCAAAAGTTTTTGAGAATGTAGTTCCCAACATTTTGGAAGGGTTTATTCCTAATGACGAGTTGCATGAGCCTCTTCTTTCCTTTTCTTCCATTCTTTTTTGCAACTTTAAGATATTTCAACAAGTTTCTATTAGAAAACAATATTCTGAATTGTGCCGTCAAAATCCTTCGGTAACAAATTGATTTGTGATATTATATTAGATTACTTGTTTGGGTAATTATTGATGTGATGCGACATTAGATTACTTTTTGGTAAGGGATATAGTCAACGAGTAATTTAAAAGATTTTTTTTTTCATTTTTTCTTAATATTATTTAATCTAACACTTTTAATCAGTAATTTATTCTAAATTATATAAACTTAATTTTAAAAGTATATACATAAACACATTTTCAATTTTTAAGTATTTAGTAACATATCCATTATATATTTTTAATTAATTACCTGTTTTTTAAATTAAATATGTTATGATTTAGTTTTTTCATAAGTACTAACAATGATGCAATACTTATATGGAAAATACGAAAGAAAAAATGTATTTAATGAATATAAATATATAACTATTGTAAACTTTTGTTACCGTAAATATTTTTTTGAAATACTCTTAATTTTTATGCTTTTACTAATAAATAGTTTCTAACTTCTTAATACTAAAATTTATTTTGAATTTTCTAAAATTAATAGTACGATTTTTATGAAATGAATATAGTAGTTAATTATTTTAAAGATGTTTCTTTTAATTATGTGACACAATTAAAATTTTGAATTGTATAATTTTATGCCAATATAAACCAAAAAAAAATTCTATTATTATTAATTACATTAGTTTAAAATACTTAAATGACAACCGCATTTAATAATGATTTGGAAATGACCATGAAGATAGGGATAGTAACATTTTTGTAATTAAAATAAATTTTCTGATGATTATTCCTTCAGGATCGTCGTCAAACAGCGAAACAACGACGGTTTAGCATAAGAACCGTTGTTAAAATTGAAACGCTATGTTCTTATTTTGTCGTTAGAGGTGAGACTATTACGTTAGTTTTTTTTTATATATTTTAAATTGTATTTATTTTTATTATTATTTAGAATTAATATTTATAAATAATTAATTTGATAAAATTGAAAGTTAAGATATATTGTATTTATTATAAATATTATCTGTTGAACGTGTCGATAGTAGATTTGGAATGTCCAATTTTTAATATATAGTCAGATTTTGAAAAACCTGTATTTAAACCTTATACTACACAATTTTTATAATCTAATACATTAATTTATGTAGTATTATTTCAATTTTGAAAAAGTTTATATAAAAGCTAATAGAAATTGTAGTGACAATAATTAATTAATTATGGACAAAAGGTTAAAATAATTGTCCGTCAAAACCTGTTAGATTAGTGGTAATCAATTTTACCTGTTCTTTAATCTTAATTCCATTACTTGTTAGATTTTAAAGGTTCCTTTTAAGGATTGACCACAAAATATAAATATAATTAGTTGGAATGACCAACCTTTAGGCGTCTCCAATAGCCACATCTCCTCAAGAAACTCTCATAAATATTTAATTCAAAAAGTTGAAAGGAATACTTGCTCCATTTTTTTTTCTTTTTTTTTTTCACTTTTTAGGGAATCTTAAATTTTGTTGTGATCTGTAACATAGAGATGAATAGTAAAATATGAAACGCAAAATCTATTTTATGAAACATTTTTGGATTTTGAACTGATAGAGTGCAGTTATAAACACAGAAAAAAGCTATGTTTTATACTTCATTAAATTATAAACCTCAGAATAAATTTATTTATTATTTTTTATCCTTAAAAACATGCTAACAATTATTTGTAGTTAAATAACAACATACAATTTCGGTGCATAACGATAATGTTTTTTAAAAAAATCTTTGGGCACAAATATGCACTTTTCTTCTGTCATCTGTTTACAGCTTCTGAGAAGCACTTTTGGTACTTTTGTTTTGAGTATTCTAAGGCTGAAACACAAATCAAAATCTATCACGCATGCATAAGTGAATAAATAATGTTTACACGCAACCATTGTTGATTGGTGGAATTAAACTTCCATGAACTTTTCAAATACAAAGAGAAATTAATATATATAAAAGAAGCAGTATCTTGGGGTCCAAGTTCTTGATTCTTGTTACTTTATGGTCAATTTGAGGTCAATGAGAAGGTGACAAAAATTAGGCCAAATGAAATGTCACAATCAAGAAACTTTTGTAGAAAGAAAAATTAGGCCAAAGGAAGAACATGGCCAATAAACATTCAGATGAGTTACAAGGGGCAGGTATAAGTCTTTGTATATTATTTGATGAGATCAAATATAGATTTATGTAAGATAATGCAACAATTAACAATCAATATAACTTTTAATCTTGTCACATTTGAGTTTAAAATAAAAGAACAATTTCAATTTATTTATAAAAATCATATAAAAATTGTCATAATACGACACTATATAATTTTTAAAATTTATTTATTTTATCGTACGTCTAAATCGTTACAGCTTTAAACAAGTTCATATCTATATATCCTAAATCGTTTAGATTTTCGAAAAAGTCCTATGTATATTATTTTCTAGTCTGATATATAAAAGAAAACTTAACTAAATTTACATTTATTAAGAATAGTAATTAGGTTCATTTGGTATTTTCGAATTTTATAAAACATAAGAGTACATTTTAAAATTATCTTTTAGTTATATTTATTAGAGATAATTTCTAGAATTAAATGTAATAATACTTTTTAAATAATAAAATTTAAGAAAATGAGTTTACATGAAGATGTTGTTTTCACTTATAGGGGAGTAGATGTTCACATTTATGTTTTATCCTATTAACAGCATCTTTGCATTCACACAGAAAGCTGTGTTTTTTTTTCTCTCTCTCTCTCCCATGGTATGATATTCTTGGTTAAAATATTAGTATAATTTTTGTTGTTCTATTTTTTTAATTACATTTTCAAACTTATTAATATTTTTTTATTAGAAAATTTGATTTATAATTTTAAATCGCGATTTGTCCCCCAGATTAAGTGATTTCTATTTTTTATTGAAAAAATGTTTTTTTTCCTAAGAGTAGAAAAGATCCACTTAAGATGCCACGTCACTCTCCTTCTGTGAGCCGCCGCATATATATACACAAATAAAAAGTATGATTTTGTTGAAAGTGTATACTAACTTCTTATTTTGTTTTCTTTACCTTTCTTGTTTATAATTTCAACCATATTTATTAAGTATAAAAATTGCATTTCAGAAAAGAATATAAGTAATTCAACAATATGATCATTGGGTAGTCAAATTTCAATAGAAAAAAAATCATATATCAATAATTTTATTGTCATAAATATTTATTTTGGAATTAAAATAATTTATTGATCAATGTGAATTTAGGTGAGACAATTTTTTAATAAAATAAACTAATTGAAATTAAAGTCAATATAAGAATATAATTGGTAAAACATATTCAAACCGTCTTGAACTTTAAAATGTCACGATAAAAAGAAACATTTTTTTTTTATAAAAAGCTGTGACAGATGAAAATAGCAAAAGCTAATTTCTTTATGTGTCATGTAATGTGTAGTCAATTGTAGAGGTTAGTGAGAGTGAGACTCTAAATATATTTAAATTGAAGTGAGAAACACTTCAAATGAGATGTCTTTTAATAAACCATTATATGGTTATCAATGACAGGCTATCCTCCAATACCAAAGTTTAATATTTATGAATTCCACCATAAATTCACAAACAATTTTAAGGTGTGAAATTGATTATTCCTATAGATTCAGTGAATTAAGCTATGTTTCTACTGCAGTGTCACCATCCAGGTCTAGCTATAGAATTATTTTGAATAATCTTTGCATCATTTTAAGATCTTGAATGGAAGGGTTCATGAGTTTAAAACATCTCCACAAACACACACTAATTAAATAAATTTATGAAATTATATAGGCTTGAGTATGTTTTTACTATTTTGTATCTAATATTGGGTGATTTTAGTTTTCCTTAAAATTTGGTTTTGGTTTTTATAATTACTAAACTTAAATCTCTTACTCTATGACTTGCACGGAGAAGAGAAAAGTAAAAGAACATTATTGAAAGGTTAGAAACTATAAACTTTGATTTTTATATGTTTTAGTATAATTTTTTTTCAGATTTTCAAATCATTTTGAAGGATGGTATATTTAAACTTATTTTGATTTTGATTTTTAAGACGAGATATTGATTGATTCCAAGCTTATAATTTTATTTTAAAAAGAAATTTTGTTTTTTAAAAAAAATTAAAAAATTAAAAGATAAAAATATATTTAAAGTGAGTTGAGTTCCACTCTTAACCGATGTTAAAAGCATAGAGTATATGAGAAAAATTATTTTCATTTCTCTTATCGAGTACCTAGGACACTCCCTCACTTGTTATCATAAACAGTTTTATCAAAAGTTTGAATATACTAAGCATTTTCTCTTATTTAAATGCAGACATATAAAATCTGTGGTCCAAACATATTTGAATGGTCATAAATGGCTGGCTGATACAACTACATTAAGACAAATGCCAAAAAGTTAGATACAAGACAAAAAAAGTATACTAAGTATTTCCATGAAAATGAGGTGTTCCTACTAGGAAATTCGCATACCTAATTAGCCTTTGTTCTGTATACACTCTTCCTCCCTATAAATACTCAACTTCCACCATCGCTGATATTTAGAACTCCATCAAAAACTTCTGAGAAAAACCAGATTATAGCAATGGGTTCAGAGTGGTCTCTGATAGGCTCATTCACTGCAACAATTATGATAGCATACACTTTGTTCGACAAGTTCGTCCCAGCTCATATCCGTTCTTATATACAAATATACGTTCACAAAATAATAGGTTTTCTTTCTCCTTACATCCAAGTCACGTTCCCTGAATTCTCAGGTGAACGTCTCTCACACAGTGAGCTTTTCACTCACATCCAAACCTACCTCGTCGAAAACTCTTCTCAGCGAGCCAGAAAACTCAAAGCTGAACCCGCCAACGACAGCAACAGCCCCTTTCTTCTTTCCATGGACGACAACGAAGAAATCACAGAGATTTTCCAAGGGGTGAAGCTCTGGTGGGGTTCTCACAAAACCATGATCAAAACACAGTCGTTTTCGTTTTACCCTAGTTCTGACGAGAAGAGGTTCTACACCCTCACCTTTCACAAGCGCCACAGAGACCTCGTTTCACGCACTTACATCCCCCACGTGTTGGAGCAAGGCAAATCGATGAAACTGAAGAATCGGCAACTGAAGCTGTTCACCAATAGTTGTTCCACCGGTTGGGGAGGGTATAGAAGATCGAAGTGGAGCCACCTTGTGTTTGAGCACCCTGCGAGGTTTGAAACCCTTGCTATGGAGAAAACAGCGAAGGAAGAGATTATAGAAGATCTTCTCACGTTCAAGAATGGAAAGGAGTATTATGACAAGATAGGGAAGGCTTGGAAGCGTGGTTATTTGCTGTATGGTCCTCCAGGGACTGGAAAATCTACCATGATTGCTGCTATAGCCAATTTCATGTACTATGATGTGTATGATCTTGAGTTGACAGCAGTGAAGGATAACACACAGTTAAGGACACTGCTGATTGAAACAACGAGTAAGTCTATTATTGTGATTGAAGATATTGATTGCTCTCTTGATCTTACTGGGAAGAGAGTGGCGAAAAAGGAGAAGGAAAAGAGTGAGGATGCGAAGGATCCTATAAAGAAGGCCGAGGAAGAAGATAGCAAGGAGAGTAAGGTGACATTGTCGGGTTTGTTGAATTGCATTGATGGGATTTGGTCAGGTTGTGCAGGAGAAAGGATCATTATTTTTACTACAAACCATGTGGAAAAGCTTGATCCTGCTCTGATTAGAAGTGGAAGAATGGACAAGAAGATAGAGCTATCTTATTGTTGTTATGAGGCTTTTAGGGTTCTTGCCAAGAATTATTTGGATGTTGATTATCATCGTTTGTTTTCTGTTGTTGAGGGGCTTTTGAAAGAGACGAAGATGACACCTGCTGATGTGGCTGAGAACATGATGCCTAAGTCGAAGAGTGATGATGTGGAGAAATGCTTGAAGAAGTTGATTGAAGCCCTTAAGAAGGCAAAGAAGAAGGCTGAGGAAGAAGAAGCTAGGTTGAAGGAAGAGAAGGAAAAGGAGAAGGAAAAGGAGAAGGAACAGTTAGCAGTGGAAGAGGCAAAGAGTGATGAGAAAGCTGGGAAAGAGGTGAAGGAGAATGGTTTCGTCCATTGATTTGGGAAAAGGATAAAACAAATTGAAGTTAGTGTGCTTGTAATTAATAGGCTTCTGCTGCAGTGTAGATTCTATTAGGAACATGTGATCTATGTGTGAATAAATTGTTTCCATTTATGTATATATGTTATGTAATTAAGTGTACTGGTATGGTTTGCATATTAGGATTTCGTTGTGTATGGATTTTATATATATTAATGTATATTAGATGTACATGGTTTGTATATTAATGTGTTGCATGGTTTTAATAATATATATTGATCTTGATGATGTGCATACTTGGTTACTCTATTACGCTTTTGTTTGGTATCTTCTCCTAAAATAAGTAAGTTAATTATTTTAATACGATGAGTTCTTCTAATTAAAATAAGATAAAGTAGGACGGCGAGAAATTAAGAAAGATACGAATTTAAAGTATTATATAAAAAATTGTATGAGCAACGTCCTTTTAGGAATATTATAATTTTCAGCTTTTTATAGTAGCAACCTTATGAATGTTAATTATTTGTTCAGTTTGTAGTTGGTTCAATATTTTTAACAAGAATGAGATTTGGTATAGTAAGAATTGTAGATATTTAGTATCAGCAAAAATCTATACGTATACAATTAACTAAAACGCTATAATGTGGAATGTTTTGAGAAATTATACTCATACGCGAATTTTATATGAACACAAAAAGATATATAATCGTTTATTAATTAAATAGTTTACGGGTTCTATTTATTTGTACGAATCTATTGTAAGACAAAACTTGTTTACGATCGTTTTGGGTAATGTATTATATACAGTTCAAATTGCTGATATATATATGACTACTCTTGTAGGTTCATATTAGACCAATTTCACAATTATATTTCGCACTATTTAATTTGTTCTCTAATAAAAAAACTGATCCATTTTATTCCTTGAATTATTATGGTTATTCATTTTCTGATGGTTTAAACCTTTTAGAAATTATTTTAATAAAATGTTTGAGAGATATTAAAGAATATTTTAAGCTTCCAAACCGTAAAACATTGTTCACTAGAATATTGATCTCATATATCTTTCTTTGTCATGCTTCTGAAACTCTCAGAATCTAAATTTCGTCAACATTATCCCAGATCAATGAAGTGACTTATGCAAAATAAATAATAACAAAATCGTTTTTGCATGGAAGAATTTGAGATAGAATTGGAAATTCTCTAATAGTTTATCATCTTTGGTGTTCACTCCCTCAGAATTCCCATAGAAAATATCCTTCTCTCATAGAAAATAATCAATTCTTAGTGGGTCTCAGCAGATTGTTAGTTTCAATTTCAACTATTTATAAAAAAACATTTTACTTTAACTGAAACTCGTTTATTAATTAAATAGTTTACGGGTTCATGTGACAGGACTTACTCCTATACTTGGTTCTAATAACAACAAGCTAAGAGAATAAAAAGTTAAATTTAAAACGTTAAGAAGACTTAGAACAAAATAAAACGTGGTTAAAAAACGGAGATTGAGAAAGATTAACCAAGTTTCCCAATAAAATGTATCACAAAAAAGCTCATAAGCTAAAAAAAGGGGAAAATAATTTAAAAGTTATAGAAAAAATAATTTTTTTTGTTCCTTATCACATATTTTTAATTATTTAGGCATAATTTAGCTTGTATTTATTTTAAATTACTAGAACATAATTTTTTTATAATTAATTAATATTTATTTAATTATTATTTTAATATTATATCTTAATATTTATGTAATTATAATTTTTTCTTTGAGATTTGATATTAAAAAAGATAAAAATGTTTTTTTTATATTAAATCCTTAATAATATTATTTTTTGCAGTATTTTCTTTGTTTTATTTTATAACAAATTATTTAACTAATATTTAAAATAATGCAAATATGAACACGGTATCAATATATCTATTATCCGATGAGAATTAAAATAAAACACAAACTCTATACATGATATATGATATATGATAAAAATAAAAATGAAAATAAAGATGTGTATGTAATTTTATTTCAGGAACTAAGACAAGTATGATTAAAATTGCACCATTAGTATTATTTTTTTCTATAAATGTTTAATATATATATATATATTTAAAAGTTATAGTCAATGACACAAATTAAAATGAAATAATCCTACATTAAGTTATTCATGACATGCTATATTTTATTTTACTTGTAGATCTCCTAGTAACATTTTTTTCTTTTATTTTATTTTGAGATCTAATCAAAGGCTCTTTTAGTTTTATTTATATATATCAACTGAGTTTCCGAACCGTAATTACTAAAAGAGTTAAAACCAGAAATCCGAAAACATTGAGCAGAGACTTTTAAAAAAGTTAGTTATATAATATTTTCGTATTTGACACATAAATATAATACAATTACGGTTTATTTCTTTGTTTTGTTTAGTAAAAGAATTTGTTACCCAGTACAGAAATTATTATTTTAATTTTAAGAAAAATTACCTATATTAATATACACAAATATAAAGTATATCCATTAACACCGCGTTTTCCAGTGACATGTCGAATCAAACAATGTTATTGAAAAAAGCACGTCACGTTGTAGAAAGTAAAAGGGCTTTATCTAAAAGTAGCGAAACAAAAAACAGAATTCCGGAAGCTTTATTTGATGAAAGTGTTGTAAATTCGTAACATACAACGTGATAGTTGCCGACAAAGTGATTAAAACATAGTAGTAAACGACCACAACCACATATATTTTGTTGCTCAATTACTAAATTAATTGCAAAAGTTCATATGCTAAGCTATTATTGCTTCTGCGTCCTTTCCCAAAGATTTGTAATTTAATTTACTGCTTCTGTTGTGGAACGGTGCCGTATTATGGGGCTTTTCAAGTGTAGTCACAGTTTTAGTTCCTTCTAAGACTTACCCATTGCTGTTTTACTGTGCGGCCACCTATGTTTATAAACTCTGTCCCACATCGTTTAATCCATCAACATATCACTGTTTTCTTTACAAAAATATGTTATTATACTGTGTTCGAAATGAATGAATGAAAAAAATTAAAGATAAAATTCTTCCAGATTTAAATTAAAAAAATTTAATTTTACTAAATTGTAATCATAAACAAATAATTGATTCACTGTAATAAATATTAACATATTTCATTTTAGTATAATAAAAAATATATAATTTTAGTATAATAATTTATTTTTCTTCATTTTGTTTAAACCTTGTTAATAATTAAGGTAATATATGTTTAGTGTTTTAGTAACTATTTAATGTTTAGGATTTAACCTTTTACTAATTGTTACATATATTTATTAATAAGAAAAATCAACATTAATATATAATTATCTTTGAAATACAAATTATAAATTTTTACAAAGTAAAGGATAAAAACTTCCCTTAAACAATAATTGCATATTAACCTTGATTGTTTCACATGTGACAATTAGCAAAACTCTTGATTGCTTAATTACTTTAACTATGAATTCAAACAAAATTAATGGAAATTTGTTGTACTAAAATTATGATTTTCTTATTTTACTAAAACTTAAATATATTTTCTTATTTTACTAAAACTTAAATATATGTTGTACTAAGTTATATAAGTAATTGTATGTTGTACTAAGTTATATAAGTAATTTTAGAAAACTATTTATTTATTTATGATATTCAAATTGGGAAAATAAATTTATATAGGTGTCTTTTGAATTTTTAAATTTATCAAATTTATTAATTTGTAAACTCAATTCAAGTAAAAAATATAAAAAAAATCTAATTTTCTAAATGTTAATTATTCTTATAAAATTTAACAATTGATTTAATTCACAATAACCGATGATATTCTGTCACAAAACTCTTTTGATATTTGTTTGATTTTAAGGCATAAGACACCTGAATACAAAACTCTCTTGATGTTTGTTTGATTTCAAGGCTTAAGACACGTGAATATCTTTATGTGAATCAATGAATTCTTATCTATTGAACATGAAATAAAATAAATTATTATTTCTTTTATTTTATTAGTTTCTTTTTATATAGTCACTATAAGAAAAAATTAAATTATTGATGAAGTTTTATTAACAAAACTTTATTGGTTTGTAAAATATCATTATTGACGATTTTATCGATAGATATCATTCGTCGCTAAATTTATCGACGGATTTACTGACGAATTTATCTTAATTCGTATCAACGGATTCAGAAATCCGTTGATAAATTTATATATAATCAATTTATCGATAAATTTTGAGTGTTTTCGATGGATTTGTCTCATCAATAATTTTTGTTTTTTTTTTGTAATGAATATATCATATATCTCGTGAGCTTTATAATTCTTTTTAACACATATGATTTGTAATATATCTAGTATACATTTGTTTTTATCATTGATATAAAAACAAAATTTCGTGATACAAAATATTGGTCACAGAACATAAAAAATATTATCACAAAAATACTAATGACAAAATTTTGTAACAAAAATAATATATATTGTATGAAAATTAGAAATATTTTTTCAACACAAATTGTAATGGAATGATTTCATAATTATGTTTCTCAACTTAAGTGAGCACATATTTATTCTAAACTAGTATTGATTGGATAAATGTGTTGTTTAAATTGAGACAAAATACATTCAAAGTAAAATATATAATAACTCGCTTAAAACAAGATATTATACCTTAAGTGAAAGTGTTTGCGTCTTATTTACTACAAGTTAACATGCTCTTTAAGAGAGATGAATAACGATTATTGAATGAATAGAAAAATTCTTTAAAAAAACAAAATGTTATTATGACTTAGAGCCATAAACATTCACTTAAAGTGAGACATGCAATTGTAATTTGTTAGTGCAAAAAGAAAAAACTTTAAGTGAGAGATAATGTAATATATCTTGAAGTTCAAGTTTATAGCTTAAAATGACTTCTATTGATATGATCGCTTAAGTAAAACATAAATGATATTTTAAGAAAGCAAGTGATATGTCTACATAATTATGTTTTTTTAGTATTTATTAACTTATTTATATAACAATCATACAAAAAAGTTGGTTAACGAAAATTAACGACTTTTGTATACATATCTTTTATATATTTTTACTTATGTCTTCTAAATATTATGTAACACATTCAAATATATATAACATATTCACATTAACAATAAGACAATAATATGTTCTCAAATTAAATATGACACAAATTTTAATAACACTTTAATTAATATTTTTAATAAACTTATACTAACATGAACTTAAAAAAATTTAATGTTTCGTATACATTAAAATAAATTAAAATAAGAGGCTAGATTTACAAGCAATGTTTTAAATTAAGATGCACTTTAAAGATGTCATCACTGAATTGTTTACATTATTTTGTTATGAACAACATCACTTAAGTAAAACTATGAAGGCTTAAGAATACTCACTTATAACATCGTTTTGAGCAGCCATTCTTAAAGTCAAATGTTAGATGCTTATATTATTGTGGTTAAACACAAAAAGTGTTGTCACTTAAAAGAGAAAATAAATTAAATCTATTTCTATTTAAATATCATTGATTAAAAAATGTTACTAAAGTGATATCATTTGAAACAAGAATAGTGTTGCTTAAAACAATTACACTTTAAGTAAATGGACAAAAATTGCATGAGCTCTATATTTTCAATAAAAGTCCATAAGCTAAAGCAATGATAACAAGGAGGTAAAAAATTTGGATATAAGATGAAATGAGATAAATGTTGTTTCATTGTGAGATTTATTTTATTTTATTTTATTTTATTTTTGAGTGAGAATTGATAACCTAAGAGAAATTCATCCATGAGATGATAATTAGGTGGATTGACGAAAGATAAATGAGATTAGATGGTAATTAGATGGATTGATGAGCAAGAGTTTAGTTAAGTGATCTAATTCTTAAATTTTCAGGTACTATAAGAGTTTGACAACTTTAAAATAATTACTATAGAAACATACATAAACTAGCTAAAATGTAGGTATTCTCAAGCTTGTATTTTGCATTATTAAAAATTTTTAAAAAATAATCACGAGTCTTCATTAAATATTGTAATTAAGAAATTATAAGAAAACAAATTTTTTATATTTTAAATATCTTCTCTATTTGTTCGATGTAAGAGATATTAAAAAAATAAATAAAAGTTGAATGAAATTGTATGAAAGTTATATGCCTCATAAGGTATACTGTTTTTTGTATCAAGTTGAAAAAAAAAAAAACTTTTGGAAATAGTTCTACTTATTTTTTCACTCACACATATTTTTTTATCCAAAATATTTAAATTGTGCGAAACATTTAAAAAAATAGTTGGTAATGCCTCTCTTTCTTACTTTACTTAAATAACAAGTCACAGGTGAAATACATGTTTGATAGACAAAATAAATGTCTATTGATCAATAGTAAAAGTTAAGAAACGAGAATAATTAAAAAAAAACGATAAAGGAAACTGTTTTGCTCTTAATCTTAAAATATAAAAACTCCATTGGCTTAATACGCCAATGACAGCCAATGACAGCAAATTAAAAGTGAATATTTGCTAAATGTTTTTAATAATTATCTAAAAGTAAGAGAACATGCATTTAAAAAAAATTAAGTTTAAGGTAAAACATGTTAAGTTTACGATTTAACCAGATAAAAATGAAATGAAGAGAAGGCATGCAGAAAAAAGAGAAAACATGGAAGTTGAAATGAATCTGTGAAGAGTTCTGTAAAGGAGAGAAGAAAAAGAAAATGAATTTTGATTGAGATGATAACGATGATGACAAGATGTATGGTTTGGTTAAGAAGATGATGAGTGGTGGCAAGTTGCGAATGTCGGCTTAGCTTTATTACATGGAGGAGAAGTCCATTATCATTCTCATTTTTCCATTTTCCATCTCATCCAAACATGCCTTAGCTTCCATCGTCCCTGACAAACATGGGGGGGCCAAGTTTTCCACTCCATCACTCACAAAGTCCTTTGGACTTGCCAAACATCACTCACTGTCAAATGGATTCGCTTCCAACAAAAACTTTACTATGCCACTGCCAGCGACTTCTTCCACTTCAACTCACATTCTCTTCACCCCAAAAACAAAACACCCTTTTCTACTTCTTATATATTGTGCTTACCTAGCCAAGTAAAATAACATACACAACACACACACATTAGTGTTAGTGACCTAGTGTAGTGTGTTTTGGATGGGGGAACTATGGACACAAATGGGCTCATTGATGGCCACAATCATGTTTGTGTATGCCATGGCAGAGCGTTTTTTCCCAGCTGCACTTCGTGACACTCTACAAATCCACACTCAGAAAGCTGTGAACTTGTTGTACCCTTATGTGCAAATCACCTTCCCCGAGTTCTCAGGTGAGAGGCTCAAACGTAGTGAAGCATACACTGCCATCCAAACTTACCTCAGCGAGAACTCTTCCCAGCTAGCGAAGAGGCTCAAAGCTGAAGTGGTGAAAGATAGCCAGAACCCTTTGGTGCTCAGCATGGACGATGATGAAGAGGTCACTGATGAGTTCCAAGGCGTGAAGCTTTGGTGGGCTGCTAGCAAGACTGCTTCTAACCCTCATGCGTATTCTTTCTCCTATTACTCTCCCCTTGATGGCAAGAGGTATTTCAAGCTAACTTTTCACAAAAAGCATAGGGATCTCGTCACTGTGTCTTACATCAAACATGTGTTGGAAGAGGGGAAGGAGATTGCGCTGAGAAACAGGCAAAGGAAGTTGTACACCAACAATCCAAGCAGTGGTTGGTATGGTTACAAGCAGTCAAAGTGGAGCCACATAGTGTTTGAGCACCCTGCAACGTTCGAGACTCTTGCAATGGAGCATAGGAAGAAGGAAGAGATCATCAACGACCTTGTTAAGTTCAGGAATGGGAAGGATTACTATGCCAAGATAGGGAAGGCTTGGAAGCGGGGATATTTGCTGTATGGTCCTCCTGGGACTGGTAAGTCTACTATGATAGCTGCAATGGCTAATTTCATGAACTATGATGTATATGATCTTGAGCTGACAGCAGTGAAGGACAACACTGAGTTGAGGAAGCTGTTGATTGAGACTTCTAGTAAGGCTATTATTGTTGTGGAAGACATTGATTGCTCGCTTGATCTGACTGGGCAGAGGAACATGAGGAGGGAAAGGAGTGAGGAAGAGGAACCAAAAGATCCTAGTAAGAAGGAAGAAGAGGAGAGTAACAAGAGTAGTAAGGTAACTCTATCTGGGTTGTTGAATTTTATTGATGGTATTTGGTCAGCATGTGGGGGAGAGAGGATTATTATTTTCACAACCAACTTTGTGGACAAGCTTGATCCTGCTCTTATTAGGACAGGTAGGATGGACAAGCACATTGAATTGTCCTATTGCCGCTTTGAAGCATTCAAGGTGCTTGCCAAGAACTACTTGGATGTTGACTCACACCATTTGTTTCCAAGGATTGCCAATTTGTTGGAACTCACCAATGTCACTCCTGCTGATGTTGCTGAGAATCTCATGCCCAAGTGTGTGAATGAAGATGTAGAGACTTGCTTGATGAATTTGATTGAAGCTCTTGAGAAAAAGATGGAAGAAGAAGAAGAAGAAGAATCAGGGTTGAATGAAGAAAAGGACAAGGAGGAACCTACTCAGCAGGAGATAAAGAATAATGGGCACACTGTGGAAGATGTGAAGGGAAATGGATTCATCTTTTGAGTGGGAAATGAAATACTCTGACTGAGATTGTTACACTTTCTGGTTGAAACATCTATTCTGCTACATTATTATTTTGTCTACTCTATCTTTTCATCTGAATTCATACCAATCATCTGCTGTAGTTCAACTTGTGGTTGAAACATCTTTTCAGCTATATTATTATGTTCATCTTTAAGGGCTCAATTAGATCTATCATTCTCTTTCACACGTTCTTATCATTCCACTTCAATTTCAGGTATTTTCAAACAGCATAGTGCCTAGTGCATGGTACAACGCCTTCAAGAAAGAATCATGTCCGTTATGGTTCACAATCAATCATCTTAACATTCTTAAATCTAGTTTTAATCGCTCATATTTTTCATGCCAATTCTTGTACCAACACGGTTCTTACAGAATACACCCAGACCTTCAACATCTAATAGAATAAAAATAACTAATAAATCGTCAATTTGTTCCAATTTTTCTTCTAAGAGTAAGACAATTTGCTCCAATAATATATATCTACTACTTTAGTTCCAAAGTTAATATATTTGATTAACGTTTAATTTAAAGGATTTTTTTAAAATTGGAAAGACTACTTAATATGTTACTTTTTTTATATATATTTTACTTAGCATAAATCTAATTACTGTTGATGTTCCATGCTAATATAATTTGGGCCTGGGCCGCTGTATATAAGAACTCAAACGATGGCAATTGCTCACTGTACCAATCAAT
>Ga0209700_104163_pt1 | contig 26502 bp, 19 predicted proteins | sample SiratroredBW_FD_187528 | JGI IMG/M metagenome (GOLD analysis project Ga0209700, IMG submission 187528) | Root nodule microbial communities of legume samples collected from California, USA - Siratro red BW (SPAdes) (version 2) | ecosystem: Host-associated > Plants > Roots > Nodule | place: USA... | reverse complement strand
TTAATAAACATAACATAAACGAGAACTAATGTAAAATTTAGAAGATCTTACAAAATTTTATCTATAAAAAAACCTACTTCAAATGAAATTAAGAAGATATATGAATTTTAAGATAATTCAAATTTAACCTTATCAAGAATAAATTGTGACTATTAATTCTCGAACTGAATAGTGATCACCCTAATATGATTTCATCAGCATTGAACTTTGTTTTATTGGAGTAATAAAGTTTGATTTAATTTTAACAATGTTACATGTCTTTTTATTGATGTAGAAGCTACAAAAATCTGTTTGACTTGGGTCCAAAAGTCTTAAAACATTGAACTAAACATGCATAAAGACAATTTGGAGATAAACAAACGAGTTAAGGTTACATAGGCCATTCTTGAAAATCTAAGATTGTAGTGTGGTGCTATTTTATCGTTATTATTTAACTAGCATTCAAAATCACAGGTTTAAAATCCCTTACCAAGTTATCTACGACTAGACTTTATTAATAGATGTTTGTATTGCTTTTCCTTAAACTAGATTTTGCAGCATACCATTATTAACACACCTAAGTCTAGGGCATCAAGAAAATATGTCCTCTTATTGCTAGTCGAAGCATCAACAATCTCTTAAAAGGCTATAAACAAATTTTGATTACAAGTATCAACTACTTTACTGTTTGCAAAGTGCTTTCATACAAAATGAACCATACCTTTACAGTAGAAGTAGAACCATGTACCTTTTAAAGCAGAATGGGGAAGGGGACAAAGATAATCTTTTACTTAACATTTTTATCACATCTAAATAGATGAATTGTCAATAATTTTCATGTCATTTTCATTTGCACACGATTAAAACTACTTTCTTTTAACAAAACTATTCAAAAAAGGCTGAAACTAAGTTTTTGGAAAGACAAGTATTAGCATGAGCTAAGTCAAACTAAACATTTATGTTTCAAAAAAAAAAAAAAAAAAAAAAAAAAAAAAAAAAAAAAAAAAAAAAAAAAAAAAAAAAAAAAAAAAAAAAAAAAATTAAATTAAAAAAAAAAAAAAAAAAAAAAAAGCAAATGCAAGAATACATGTGGATTCAGGATACCGTGCAAGAGAGAATTGCGACCTCATATTGACCAAGAAGCTAATATAATCATAACATCATAAAAGATTGAATGGACCAATTTATACTAAAATTGCAAAAAGCTTGGAATGAAGAAAATCAAATGTGTGGCTCAATTGACCTGTGAACGGACAAATTAATCTACAACTGAATATCACTTCAAAGACAAGCCTTGAGGACATATAAATTAGTTTTAATGTATCCTACAAATTATGTATGATTTAAGCTCATACTGTATATAGAAATATAGAGGAAATTCAACTTGATCTGTTATGCTTGGGTGCTAACACCAAAATATAGACGGTATATTAACACTATACGTTGATGAATTTAACTATTATTATGTTATCGAATTAAGCAAACAAAATCATGATAATTTCATTACTTAAGAATATACCTAAAATTTAAAAAAATGCGAGAAGATGGAGACAAAAGTTTACTGCCTGTCCAAAACTGCTTGAGAGAAAATCAATCAGATTTCACTGTATTCCTGTAAAACCTGCAAGAATTTAGTTAGTTATTCTTATTGTATTATCTATGTTATACCTTTAAATGATGTTATACTTTTCTATATATTTTTGACCATTTGAATGGAATATAGTGATTATCCTGTATTCCTATTTTAGATTTCTCCCAATTATACCAAATCAACAAATCATCAAACACTAGATGATGTGTGGATGCAATATTTATGAAAGGATTGAAAAATAAAGTCATTCGTCAAAATAGGCATGAAAGCAAACATGGAATAATAAATAATGATTATCAAACAATAAGAAATGGTTATTGAATAGATTTTCTCTGAAAAAACCTATTTGGATTCCATGTGTAGAAGGAGCTAGTGGAGGCGGTGGAGTCGTTAGATCTTGTAGGTGGAGTCGGTGTTTGCAGCAATAACAGTGAAGTGTTACGTCACCTCTGTTAAGAGAATATAAACAAGAGAGTGTTAACTGTTTCCTTTAATCAGAGCTTTCGAGTCAAGAGCCATTCGAAACCTTAAAATCGAGAAAATTAAAACCAAAGAAAATGGTGCCAAAGCAGGAGAATGAGAGGAGTAAGGTTCCCTCTCTAGACTCTATTGTCTCAAATGGAGATCCGACTTCTATTGCTCACTCCTAAATCCTAATTATGCTAGGTTTAGTCTTTAAAATATAATAGAAATCACTTAAAAATTTGTTTCTAATTACATAGACTTAAATATGTGGTCTCTAAATACATAATTATTTTATGATCATTAACTATTAAAAATTTAGCATCTAATTATAGTAATAAATTTTTAAATTATAAAATGAGGTATAAATTAATTAATATAATAACTAATTATTTTTATCTCTAAATTAATTATTATTTGATGATTATTTTTTATCTCTAAATTAGTTAATATAATGATTAACTATTTTTGGTATCTAAATAAGTTACTATTTAATGACTTTTTGTCTCTTAGTTAATATAGTGATTAATTATTTTTGGTTTCTAAATGAGTTACTATTTAATAATTTTCTTGTAGTGTAAATTTTCTCTTCGTTTTAATATATATTATATCTACAATTATAATTTGGATACAATTAATGTTTGAGGAAAAATATAAATTATAAATTTGCAAGAAAAAAAAAGTTTATAACTTTTAGTAAATAAATAATTATTTATTTTTAATTTTAAAAATGATTAAGAATAAAATAAAAATATGAAATATATAAACTTAACGAAGTAAATACGTTTTTTTTGTAAGTACATTTATCCATCTTTTACAATATTAAAAAATAAAAAATAAAATTAAAAATTATATATTATTAAAATAAAAGATCATTATTAAAATTTATATGGAAACTATAAAAAAATTAATATATATTTTTATTAACTTTTATAATTACAAACTACTCAAGGATAATTATTATTTAATACAAGTAAGTTTCTATAAATTATAAAATTAATAAAATAAATTGTGTTTATCATAATAAAATTGAATAGGATGTGTAATATACAAATATTCCATAATAATTAATAGTTGTTGTTCTCACAAGAGACTAGTTGGCTCCAGCAACAACAATGTCTTCTAGAACTGCTCTTGGATCGCTCTGATGTTGACCTTTGCTAGATGTTCCAAGCACTCTCAATTCCACATCCCGGGAAGGGGGTCCTGCAGGCACTCCGACGCTCAAGTCAGTTTAGGGTTAGAGTGTGTAGAAATATAGATAAGAGTTTAGAAATACCTTGCTTAAGGTGACTGAACCTGTATTTATAGGCATTATATTGGGCCTGAAGAGCTTTGGGCCTATCCTATTCTGTTATGATTTTATAACAGACATTAGTTATGATTTCTACTTACCTGTGATATTATGTTTTCTCTCCCGATGAAACTGCCACGTGCCACGCTAGCATTTAATGCAAAATGGTTATCTGAAGTTATAGATGTGATGACTGAGTCTGACTGGAAGCACTTATCGGTCGATCTTACCTGATCGGTCGGTCGTATGGTACATAGGCCCCCCAGTCCTTGAGGGTGTAAGGTGGCCGAAAAGGATTTGTTGAATGTATCCGACCGTGTTGAGTGGTTGGTCGCTGGCCTATCTATGCCGACTGTGATGGGTTGTAAAATCTCATTTCCCGCGCTTTTGGTTTCGCGCCTCTTCGATGTCCATGCGTGAACTGACTGGTACATCAATCTCAGCGTTGATGGTAACTAGATTGTGCGCAGCAGAAGCGGCCACGTCACAACGAGAATTGGCTATAAATAGCCCTTGAATATCGTCATTCGCTGTCGTTTGGCATGAATTTTTATCAACTAGTATGCTTTATTTACTGCAAGCGCACTTCACCTTTGTTACCTTTCGTAATATATGATTAACTGAGTAACCGATAACTTAACGATTAACTGAGTAACCAATAACTTAACGATTAACTGAGTAACCGACAACTTAACGATTAACTGAGTAACCGACAACTTAACGATTAACTGAGTAACCGATAACTTTACGGGAGTCCTTACGGTTGCTCATAAGGAGCCGAATGCTAGGTAGAGAGTTGAGAGGTCTCATGGTGAGGCATGAGGACCTGAAACTGAAGCCCCATTTTGGTTCGACCGTGATGATCGTGGATCGAGAGGTCTTATGGTGAGCTATGAGGACCTGGAGCCGAGGCCTCCTTTCGGTCGGCCGTAATGATCGCGGATCGAGAGGTCTCATGATGAGCCATGAGGACCTGAAGCTAAAGTCTCCTTTCGGTCAGTCACGTATGGATTTTTGGACGAGAATTGTAACTCTTTATTACCTGTGGTGCCTCGTTAAAACCTCTTTGGCCAAAACCCTCCTTAGGAAAAAATGCCATAGGTAGTAAAGAGTACATCGTGACTCATATAAAATTTAATAGAAGCAAACAAGTTCTAAATGTTCAAAACATAAAATTTAACCGAAACATAACTTCAACTAAAATAAAACTTCAAATGGTCCACATTTCATGTTTTGGGAACTTTCTCTCCATCTAGTTGTTCTAATTTGACTGATCCTTTGCCTAGAACTTGGCTGACTCTGTACGGGGCCTCCAATTGGCCGCTAACTTGTCGTCCGTCGGGTTCTTTTGAGCGTCACCTGTCATTCGCCAAACGAGATCCCCTTTTAGAAAACTCCTCGGATTTACCTTAGCGTTATACCTGCGTGTCACCCTTTGTTTACAGACTTCTTATTTTATTCTGGCCTTCTCTTTGAGTTTTTCGAGGAGGTCTAATTCGGTTTTCATACATTCACTATTTAGCGATAGGTCTCGCAGTTGTCTCCTTATGGTTGCCTCTCCTATCTCAACCGGTAACATAACGTTCATCCCGTAAGTGAGGTTGTATGGAGATTCTCCCGTGGATGTTTGCGGTGTGCATCAGTATGTCCATAACACCTCGAGCAACTCATCGACCCATTTTCCTTTAGTTGCTCCTAGCATTTTGTTTAGCTGTGACAATACCACCTTGTTGGCTGCTTCCGCTTGACCATTCGTTTGTGGGTGCTCCACAAAACTGGTGATGTGTTTGATTCCTAACTCAGTGAAGAAAGTTTCGAGCTTTCGGTCCACAAATTGCCGCCTGTTATCGGTGATGACCATATTGAGAACACCGAACCTGCAGATAATTTTCCACATGAAGCTTTGCACATTGGCGACAGTGATCTTGGCTAGAGGTTCGGCTTCTATCCACTTCGAGAAATAATCTACTGCTACAATTAAAAATCGCCTTTATCCGGTTGTAGGTGGGAAAGGTCCCAGAATGTCCATTCCCCATCGAGTAAAAGGCCAGGGAGCACTAATGGTTTGCAAGTTAGTTAGCAGTTGGCGAATAAGCAGATCGTTTTCTTGGCAACCTCTGCACTTCTTCACATACTCAACGCAATCTTGGCGAACGGTCGGCCAGTAGTACCCAACTCGGATGACCCTGGCCGCCAAAGTTCTATGGCCGTAATGCATCCCACAAATGTCATTGTGTAACTCATTCATTACATATTGGGATTGCTCTTTTCCCAAACATTTCAAAAGCGGAGTTGAGAAACCCGTTTTATACAAGTCTTCGACTATGAACACATAACGCGTGACTTTTTTCGCCAGTGCTCTGTCTGATACGGCCTCCCCCATCGTAAAGGTTTTTAAAGCCTAGATGATGGGTGTTCGCCAATCTTCTATTACCTCGATATTCATACATTCCTCTTCCGATACGGTTGATCCGCTCAGTGTAAGCTGGATGAAAGTGTCAAATTTTCCTTTCTTTTTTTCCAATACAAGTTTTGGCAATGCATCTGTTCGCACATTTTTGCATTTAGGAACGTGCTTGACTGTAGCATTTTGAAATCCGGAGAGAAGGGCCGACACCTTTTTGTAGTATTTTGTTAACTGCGGGTCCTTTACTTGGAAAGCTCCATTTATCTAGCCGACCGTTAACTGTGAGTCGGTCAGGCATTTTAATAGCTTGACCCCCATATCTTCGACTAAATTCAATCCTGCTATGAGGGCCTCGTACTCAGCCTGATTGTTAGACGCCTTAAAATTGAAGTGTAACGATTGCTCGACCTTTATCCCTGTAGGACTTTCCATAATGACTCCTGCCCCGCACTACTTATTGTTAGATGAGTCGTCAACATACAACGTCCATAAGACTTGCTGCTTCGACATTTAAAGCTCCGATACAAAATTAGCCAGACGTTGAGCCTTGATAGGCCCTCTCGGTTCGAACTTCAACCCAAATTCTGAGAGCTCAACTGACCAAGATATCATGCGTTTGACCAGTTCATGTTTGAGAAGGATCTTTTCTATTGGGTAATCAGTTTTCACCGTGATGGGGTGACTTTGAAAATAAGGCCTGAGTCTCCCAGCGGTATAGATGACTGCTAACACGACTTTTTCTATCAACTGATACCTGGTCTCCATATCTTGCAAAACTCTCCCTACAAAATAAACTGGCTTCTGGTCCTCCTGTTGTACAAGGGCAACACTAATGGCACCCTCAGAGACTGAGATATATAAGAGGAGTCTACCACTTGGAGCTGGTTTCTGCAGGATGGGATCTGATGACACCGCCATTTTTATTGCTACAAAGACTTCCTTGCATTCGCTGCTCCATTGAAACTTGTTCGTCTTCTTCAATATTTTCACAATTGGCCTTATCTTCTCCGCCAATTTGTGTAAAAATCGAGATAGGGATGTAAGTTTGCCAACAAGGCTTGGCACCTCTTTTAAGGTGGTTGGGCTTTGCGTATCCAAAATAGCCGAACATTTATCGGGGTTAACTTCTATCCCCCTATGGGTCAGCATGAAGCCTAAGAACTTCCATCATTCAACCCCGAATACACATTTCGCCGGGTTTAATCTCATGTTGAACCTACGATCGCCCGAACACTTCGTTTAGGTTAGTAAGGTGTTGGCCGAACGTATTAAATTTTACCACCATGTCATCCACATAGACCTCCATGTTTCAGCCGATCTGATCTTTGAACACTCGGTCCATCAATCTCTAGTACGTGACACCTGCATTCTTCAACCCAAAAGGCATGACCTGATAGCAATAGTTCGAAGCTTCAGTAATGAATGTCGTCTTCCCTATATCTCGGTCATATATTGGAATTTGGTTGTACCCGAAAAATGCATCTAGAAAACTAAGCATCCTCTTGTCAGCCTCCCCGTCTACCAAGCGGTCAATACTGGGCAGTAGGTACGCGTCTTTTGGGCAAGCCTTATTTAAGTCCGTGTAGTCAACGCACATTAGCTATTGTCCGTTGCTCATTTTCACCAATACCACATTTTCCAACCACGTGGTATAATGAATTTCCTTTATGAATCCTACCTCTAGCAGCTTTTGTACTTTCAACGTAGCGACAACCCTTTTTTCCTCGCCCATTCTTCTCTTCTTTTGGGTTATCGATCGAGCTTCTTTACAAACAGACAACTTGTGAGACATCACCCGAGAGTCAATGCTCGACATGTCTTCGGCCGTCCAGACAAAGAGTTCTTTATTATTCGTCAACAATTGTGTTATCTTTTCGACTTCCTCTACTGTCATGCACCTCCAGTCGAGTATTTTGTCCGTCACCCGCTAACTGCCACTCGGTGACGTCATTACTCGGCTTCATCCTTGTATCATCGTTGACCCTATGGTCAAGGTCCGTCAAAGAAACCATTCTCTGGTTGACATTTCTCTTCACGGTCGTCTAAGTTAGCGTCAACCTCAGACTTGCTACATAACACTCTCGTGTCGTTCTTTGATCGGCGTTGACGGTCGCCACTCCTCCTCGATTGACAGGGAACTTCATGGCGAGGTGTGGCGTGGAGACAATGACACTAGGCTTGTTTAAGGATGGCCGCCCTAATAGCGCATTGTAAGACGTATTAACGTCTACTACAACATACCTAACAGAGATGGTCTTTTGTCCCTGGCCGATCTCTCCAAACCTCGTATGCAGGTCGATGTATCCTTTAGTGTCTACCCGTTCGCCTGAGAATCCTATTATCTGTTTATCTAACGGGACTATCTCACTTTCGTCTAACTCCATCTTCTTGAACGTTCTCCAGTAAAGTACATCGACCGAGTTGCCTTGATCTACAAGTGTCTTTCTTATTTCGCAATTTGCCAAGTCGATGGTGATGACCATCGGATCGTCTTGCTGGGTATCGATCGCCCTGAAATCACGGTCAGTGAAAATGATGTCTGGCATAATGCGACGCGCCCTTCTACTAATCATATGCAAACTTTTGATGGCTCTGAGGTGTCTTCTTCTTGCTGAACTGGATGCATCACCTCCACCGAATCCCCTGGAAATAGTATTCACTATTATCTCCTGGTATCTTCTCGGCGGGCAGGGCTCCTTTCTCTCGACCGATCTCTACTTGTCTTTCTTTTTCTCGTATCCCTAGGACTCTTATCCCTTTGTCGGGAAGTCCTTTCCCTCGGGTTGCGCTATTCACGTTGTCCATACTGCAGTCCTCTAACGACATACTGTTGTAGTTGTCCTGTTTGGATTAACTCTTCAATCTTGTCTCTCAGGGCCGCACACGCCCCTTTTCGGTTCTTTGATGAGATCGGTATTCAAAGCTTCCTCCAGAATATGCACCCGACCGGTATTAAGCTATGTGTACCTTATAAACCTCTGGGTACCAAACGCGTCCTTGAACCTTGGGACATTGGCCTGCTGGTAGGCCCTCCTTCCATGACTCTGCTCTCCCCTTGAGAACTGCCGCAACTCTTTTACTTACATAAACTAAATGGCCCTTTGGCGAAGATCGTCCATGCTAGCCGGGGGCTGCATAGCCAGGCTGTCCACAAGCGGTCCAGGCCTAAGCCCAGTGATCAAGTAGGCCATAGCCACCTCCGGTAGGAGTCCACAGATGCTCAGGGTGACCTGACCGAACCTTGCCATGAATGGCTTCAAAGATTTTCCCTTCTCCTGTCGGATGTTAACCAACGTGACAGACGTCATCTGATGTGGTTTACTAGTCGCGAATTGGGCTACGAACTTGGCCTTTAAGGTCGTAAACGAGTTTATTGATCCGGGAGGTAGAGGAGTAAACCAACTAAATGTCGCTCCCCGAAGGGAGGTTGGGAAAACCTTGCAGTATATGTAGCTATCTGTTGTGAACAAAGTCAACTGAGAGATGTATGCATCGATATGCTCATCAGGATCTGTAGAGCCATCATGCTTGTCCAATGTGGGGTTGTTCCAGTTGGACGGTAATTTGGTTGCCAGTATCTCTTCAGTAAAGGAGAACTGATGACCGCTCGGGTCTTCAATGAGATGTGACGTCTCATCCCTCTCTTCTTGGCGAGGAACTTCCATCCGGCACTCCTACCGGGGTTCCTCTGTGGTTGCCAGGTTGCGGTCGCTCTTTCGGCCAAGAGTTGTCTCCTTCTGCATGAACGTTTTTTCGCATGAACGTTTTTGCTATTATGCTCTTTTTCCATTCTTTCGAGCCTTTATCGCAACCTTTCATTCTCTTTGCGGAGGGCATCATGGGCGCCTGATTGGTGTAGCCGTTCTTCCTCTTGCTGCAGCCTATCCTCCTCTCGCAATTTCCGCATAATCTCTAATTGCCTTTGCATCTCGGCCAGCACAACCGAGGATTTCCCTTCCTGAATAACTTGCTGGTTGTCATGGTTGTTCCTAGTCGTCACCATTGTCGCTAGGTCAATCTCGGCCCGACGGTGGGCTCCAAAATATTCTCGCAAGAGACCGGTTGGCTCCAGCAACAACAATGTCTTCTAGAACTGCTCCTGGATCGCTCCTGATGTTGACCTTTGCTAGATTGTTCCAAGCACTCTGAATTCCACGTCCCGGGAAGAGAGTCCTGCAACACTCCGACGCTCAAGTCAATTTAGGGTTAGAGTGTGCAAAGATATAGATAAGAGTTTAGAAGTATCTTGCTTAAGGTGACTGAGCCTGTATTTATAGGCATTATATTGGGCCTGAAGAGCTTTGGGCCCATCCTGTTCTGTTATGATTTTATAACAGACATTAGTATGATTTCTACTTACCTATGATATTATGTTTTCTCTTCTGATGAAACTGCCACGTGCCATGCTAGCATGAATGCAAAATGGTTATATGAAGATATAGATGTGATGACCGAGTCCGACCGGAAGCACTTATCGGTCGGTCTTACCCGATCGTTCGGTCGAATAAAACAATAATTAATAATAAAATATATTTATGAGATAAAAATATAATAATATTGCTAATAGGATGTGTGATCTACAAATATTCCATAATAATTAATAGTAACTAATAATAAATCATATTTATGAGATAAAAATATAATAAAAAATAGTTTTAAGAAAATTGTATTATTAATGGTGATGGATATAATTATTCTTGACTTTTCAAAGTGATATACTGTTGATTTAATTTGAGTTCGAGTTGAGTTTATGGTATTTGAAGGGTAATACTTGAGTTTGAAGATACAAGAATGAAGATGAAGTCCACTTATAGAAAACACTCTAACGCTCAAGTTAGTGAATAAATGATTAAGGGATAAATAAACATACAATGCAAAGATTTAAATTAGATACTTCCTAGATAATGAAATAGTAGTATTTATAGGGCATTGGGCCCAAGCTGGATGACTCATTACGTTGCCTATCAAAAGTAAATAACTAACTTGGTTATTAACCTAACTTAGTTGGACCCTCAATTCATCCATGTTATTTGGGATCTCGATGAATAAGGCATTTAGGATCAACCTTGATCTCAACCTAACTGTAAGGGCATGCATTGCCACTACTGGGTGCATGTTTAGTATGTTGAGGCAGATTTTCGTAAAGGGAGCCATGTATTGTCTTAAAGACTCGTCCTTACCCTAGGTGACGTGCTGAGGGAAGCCGAGGAGGTGGCCATTGGTTTGCTATCAACAAACCGAGCTATGAACTTGACGCAAAATGTGTTAAATGAGTCTATTGAATTTTGATATAAAGAATAATATAACTAAAGGGTTATTCCCTTGAGTGTGCCGGGGAACAACCTGAAATGAACCCTTAAGTCTTTAGAGAATAGATTGACCTGTGTCATGTAGGCTTTCACATGTGCATCTAGATCCAAGGTCTCGTCATATAAGTTCTCTTTGGGCCATTTCCATTTGTCTAAAAGCTGAGCTTGAATGACCTCGATAATAAGGGGAGGAAAGTCTTTCATGTAAGCTTTAGCTTGGCATTCAGGCGAGGTGTAGGGGTAGCTTAAAAGGACAATTGCTGATTATACTCTCTTGACACTTTCAAAAAAGTTGTACATTGGTCTATTACTGGTGCGACATTGGAAACAACTTGGGATTGACCTCCAACTTAGACCCTTTGTATTTGGTGGGGGTTTTCCAACAATGTTGCGTGAGATTCTTGCTCTTGGTGACTTGCGGGCTTAAAGGTCGTTCGTTCTGTTGTGACCGATGAGTATTTCAATCTTGTTATAGAGTGATGATTTGTCATTGTAGAGCCTCTAATTCATTGTTATGGGCTTCTTGATGTGTCAACAACTTTTGTTACTAAGCTTGCACCTCATCACGCGGGCTGGCGATGACACCTTGAATGCTAGTTTGGAGGATAATCTCCGTGTGAGTCTTGATGGCTTTAAGCAAGGCTGAGTCCATTTCACATTATGTAAAGGTAGAGGTGTTCGCTTGACTTTTAATGGATACCATATATTTTGGTTTGGGAAAAATTTTACTCAGTTTCCACTGTAGACACCAAATGTTCTTACCACGATCTGAGCTCTTGACTTTTTGAGGTGATATAGTGTCAACTTAACCTAAGTCTAAGTTGTGTTGAGCTTATGATTTTTAGAGTGTAAGGTCCATGCTTGAAGATCTGAATAGGAAGAGGAAGTCTAGTTGAAGAGAACACTTCAAGACTAAATTAATGGCTGGATAATAAATACATCAATAAACTTGGAGTGCAAGGATTTATATTACATACATCTAGAAAAATAAAATAATATTCTTTTTTAAGTGATTATAAAAAGTAAACAATTAGATGATGTTGTATTATTGTTGGATAATCTGAGGGGACAAAATCAGAAAAATCTTATATCATGAGAACTGAACCAACCCATATAAGAGAATGATATCACCTTTAACCCAATACCTTAAAACATTAGATTTACAAGTCTTCTTTTTTCTATATATTACTCAACTTTTTTATTTTTATCTAATATAAGACTTAAACTCACATTTAAATAACTCACAATTATACAAGTCATATAGAGTTACAGTAGTAAATGTACTAATTGATTGTTAGAATATACTGAATATAGATATAATGAGCTTCGAAATTATCGGGTGATACAATAATTAGTTTTTTCCTATTGTTATTTTTTATTTTCTTTTTTCTATATTAATTAAACACATTTTTAGAAAGAAAAACCTAAAAATAGGCTCCTTTCTTCTCTCTCTTTTTCCACCTGAGAGAGTGACTAACCTTGCTGTGTGTGACCTTCCATCAGCTCCCCTGTTCTCATCCTCCGGTCCGCTTCAGAATGCACAACGCAACACGCGCCGAAGCGGAGCGTCTCCTCGGAATCGCCGAGAAGCTTCTCCAGTCTCGTGATTTGTTGGGTTCGCGCGAGTTCGCCGTCCTCGCGCAGGAAACTGAGCCCCTTCTCGAAGGTTCCGACCAGATCCTCGCCATCGTCGACGTGCTCCTCGCCGCCGACAAGCGAGTCAACAACCACCCGGACTGGTACGCCGTCCTCCAGGTCGACAGGCGCTCCGACGACCTTGACCTCATAAAGAAGCAGTACCGCCGCCTTGCGCTCCTCCTCCACCCCGACAAGTCTCGCTTCCCCTTCGCCGACCACGCCTTCAAGCTCGTCGCCGACGCCTGGTCCCTATTCGCCGATCCCGTGAAGAAGTCCGTCTACGACAAAGAGCTCTCGTTCTTCACCCGCGTCGATTTGTCCCGTCCCGCACGGGTCCAGCAGGAAAAGCTCTCAGTCCGCAGGCCTGGGCCTGGGCCTGAACCCGGCCCAAGCACCCGCAACAGTGCCTCGGCGGCCCGCGACCAGATTCACGCTAATGAAAGTGCCCGCAGGAGGAACTCAACTTTCTGGACCGCGTGCCCCTACTGCTACTGTTTGTATGAATACCCTAGGGTTTACGAGGGCATTTGTCTACGCTGCCAGAATTGCGATAGGTCCTTCCACGGCGTGGCGGTTCTGTCGCTGCCGCCGCTGGTTCCCGGCCAGGACGCCTATTATTGCTGCTGGGGTTTCTTCTCCATGGGGTTTGTAATGGGTGACTTCGGTTCACCGGAGAAAGAGGCGGCGGAGGCAGTGCCTGCTCCGCAGCCCCCTGCTCCTCCTCCGCCTCCGTCTCAACCGGCTTCTTCTCTGCCGAATTGGATGCCCGTACCGGCGGAGAACGGTGCGCAGGCGACGCCGGTGACGGCGAGGGTGACTCGGTCGGCGACAATGGGGGTCTCGAGAGCGGCGAACGGCAGTGGGCCGAGGAAGAGGGGTAGGCCGAGGAAGTATCCGTTGCAGTAGTGAGAAGTGGATGTGAATGAAGAATTGTAGGTACTGCTGTGTTATTTAGATGTTTTTTGTTTTGTAGATATGGTTAACTGGTTTTTTTCTCTTGAATTGGGATATGTAGTTTTTGCTATGGGTTTATTATTGTATGCCTTGTTGAGGAGTTGAACAATGTGGCTGGTTATCTTTAGTTGAAATTAGATTCAGAAGGCCTTAAGGCTCTGAACTTTTTGTAGTTCTTCTGAAAAGAATTGAAAATATCTGGGTTCTCCTAACCATGGGAAAGCTCACACCTTAAATGCCATCAATGTGGTTTGAATTGGGGTTGTTGTTGGTGTTATTTTGCAAATTCTTATAAATGCACTGATGTGATTGTAGTTGAGGTTTTTTGTTAACAGAGTTTTGTACTAGTGTTGCTTTACTGTTAGAGGGTGTTCAATGTAGTATTAAGGAAGGATTAGTTGCACTGGTAATCAAAACATGCACATTCTTGTTGCTGTTACCGGAGGAGGGTGAACCCTCAATGAAAAAGTTGTGACTTGGTGAATGGTTAATCATGGGTTCAAATCCAGAAACAACTTATTTGCTTAGTGAGGAATTTAGGTACCCTGGTTTTTCTTAACCTGAGATGAGTGGAAAACTCTACTGTCACACACTGATGCTTAAATACTGGTTTGATAGAGTTAATTTTTGATTGATGAATGTGGGATGCATGTGTTTGAAGTAGTCTCAGTGGGTTAACCACCAAATATAGACAGTGGTAAGAATAGGGAAAAATGGTCAGAAGAGCATGAATGGTGACTACCCTAGAGCAAGTCTTTAGTCCAAGTTTTTGGTTGTGATTTTGTTCCTAAAAGACTTACTTTTACCATTGTAAAATCATATAACTGCACCGCAATGGGTAATTGGATGAACTCAAATTTTCAATCTATGTCTTAAGTCCAATTGGCTGAAATAAATAGAGTTTGAGCTATTTTTTTTTTATTATCGGGTAACTATTTTTTATTTGATGTTGATTAAAGTTTCTTTATTGATTTTAATCAGAGTATAAAGTATAAAAATGAGTAAGGTACTATTATTTATAAAAAGTGCTATTATTATGTACTTATTTGTTATTTTAAGTTCTTAACACGTCTTCAACAATTTTTTTTTAAAATAATGTTGATCTATATATATTTTCCATCTGCGGTCTCAACTATGGACAGTACAACTACCAACATGGTTATGAAAGTGGTAGGAAGAGTTTAGGTCATTTTAAAGTGAAGACTAACAAAAATAATTTGAAAAGAAAAACAAAAATGAAATAATGAGAGACTATGAAATGTAGAATGATACAAAGTGTCATGCGTTGGTTGTTATTATAATCAATTATATATATATATATATATATATATATATATATATATATATATATATATATAAAATAATCTGTCATGGATAATCAAGAATAATTATCCTAAAATAGAAGAGTATGTCTAAATAGTAGCATATTAAAAAAGTTATTGCGTGAAATATTTACCAATTCTTTTGAAGGTTAATTTTTTTAGGAAATCTGATGAACAACCTTTAATGGGATTTCCCTTCTAATCATATATATTTTTTCTCATTTACAGACTCGAGCTCTAGATATTGTTTAAGAGGATTTGATTAATGTAGTTTTATCCATACCAATACCGATAAATACGTAAAAAGTAAAGATTGAGATATTGAAACTATTTTAATAAATTTGAAAAACTAAGGTAATTAAAAAGTAAAAGAAAAAAAAATATATTGTAATGGTAAAAGAGAGAGTTGGCATGGCGACAATGGGGAGGCATGCAGCTTTTTTGGGACAAAAATGAGACCATCCGTAAGCTTTGATACTGTGAGAAATTCTTTGCCCTAACAGTCAAACCCATTTTGCTACATCAGTCACTTTTTGTCTCACTTTTTTCCCCTTTTTTTACTTTATGAATTTTTGAAACCTTAATATTGGAATTTGGAAGCAAAACCTTTGATGCAGGTCACACTTTCTTTCTGTGGTCATTGCATCATTAATTGCGTGGCCATGGCAGAATGTTACAAAGAATAAAACAAACTCTACTTTCGTCTACAAATTATTTTGTCTCTTCTCACTCATTCTTTTATCATTAAACCAATCCCAGAACTAAAATTCTTGCTTTTTCACTGCTCAATGTTTTAGATGTTTGAAGAATATACGATTGTTAACTATAATTAAAATTCTGTGTTTGTGTGTACTTAAACAATGTCATCAAAATTATGCATCGAAACACCTCTTTAAAACCTGAAGTTAAGTTCTCATTTAGTGAATTTTTAGGATGTAAACCATATACACTCAGAAAGAAGAGAGAGAGAGAAAGAAAATAGTAAACGTATTATTCATGCATATATGAAAAAAAGATTACAAAATGATATATAGACACTAGATGAACTACTAGCTATATTAGGAAAATAGTTATACCCAATTAAGTATTCATTATTTCAGTTATGTCATCACACTGAAATGATGATTTAGAGATAGGTGTAATAAGGATGTATAACTTGAAAGTGACCTTAAGATGGATTAATGAGATAGTTATTGTTGGACATCATCAGGAACGAAGTGAAGATAAAATTCAAATTTTTTTTGGATGTGAATGGATAATAGGATTAACAACAGGAAAACCAACACCCTTGTTATTTGAGTAAATGGTTGGAACGTCCATGTGAGTGCGAAAAATATTTTAAGAAGAGAGACAATCCATGAATAATTATGTTTTGATATTCAATTTATGTGATGTTACGAGAAATAAATATGTGATTCTCGTGAAATAATGTTCTTTTTAATATAGATGTAAAAACCTGTGTTTGATTTATAATAATTTCCAACCTCTAATCAGAATCAACAAAACCAACAATAGAGGAACGAGAAAAAGATTGAAAGAGGAGACAATGATGCACAATTTTAACAAATGTGTTTGAAAGCTTTCTACTGATGTTCTTGCGACTGATGCATATATTGACAAACTTTATTAACATAATAGGTGAGTTTTGGATATTGTAGGGCACTAACAATAAATTTGTAAAAAGTGGGATCATAAAAAGTAGAGGAGCCATTTTGGGTGACCCACAAACGTTATCATTGGAGTAGGTTGAGCCTTGGCTGCATGAATGTTAGCTTTGTGTAGAAGTTGTTTGATATATTTAGATTGATGTAGATGAATTGTAGCATCCTTATTCCAAACAAACTCTATGCCAAGAAAATAATGTAAATGTCCAAGATCTTTTAAAGCAAAACGTGTGTACATTGAAGAGATAATAGATGAGACTTAAAAAAAAAAAAAAAAGAACTACCAGATACAATAATTTTATCAATGTAAATGAGAATAAAAAGAGTTTAAAAATTACTAAACTTTGTGAAGAGAAATGTATCACTTTATGTTAATGAAAAATCCATATTAATAAGAGTTTTACTAAGTTTGTGAAACCATGATCATGATGCTTGTTTAAGACCATAAATAGTTTTATTTAGCTTACAAACCTGTTTTGAATTTGAGGAAGAAAAACTTAGAGGTTGATACATGTACACAATTTCTTTTAAGTCACCATCTAAAAGAATATAGTTGATATCTACTTGTTGACTTGATCATCTCGAACGGAGAGCATGGGCAAGAATAATGTGAATGGTTGTAGGCTTAATCATGGAATTGAATGTGTTAGTGTAGTTGAGACCAGGTGTTTGATGAAAGCCTTTTGCAACTAAATAGGTTTTACAACGTTGAAACGTGCCATGAACATTTACTTGTTTTTGTACACCCATTTATAATTAATAACATTGGAACCAAAGGAGAGATCAACAAGAGTCCATCTAATATTATTGACAAAATCATTATACTCAAGTTGCATGACATTTCAAGTTGGGTAACTATAGCTTGTTTGAAAGTAGTAGGTTTAGTGTAATTAGAAAAGGCATAAACAATGTAAATTTTTGGTTTGAATATACCTGCCTTGGCACATGTAACCATAGGATGATGATTATTAGTTAGTGAGAATGAAACAACAACGTTCTCTGCAGATGAAGAGGTTGTATGGAACAATAGAATCATATACAAATTGAGATAAAGGCTGATTATTAATAGGTATAATAGATTCACTATTGTTAGGAATAAAAATAGGTTGAATAACTTTTAAAGTAAAAGTAGATTGAGAAAGTAACGATGTGTTAGAAGTATCGTGTAAGAAAAAGATTAACATGGGTAGGCATAAGAGGAAAAAGATATTCATTAAAAACAATGTGTTGAGATATATAGGTTCTACTCGATGGGGACAAATAAATATAGCTTTTATTTTGATTATTATAATCCAGAAACAAATAGAAGATTGAAAATAAAACTTTTGCCTAATATATCTAATATATGGACCTAACAAAGGATAACATGCACAATCAAAAACCTTGAGGAGATTATAGTCAAGTTGTTTGTGAATATGATATTGTAAAGAGAACTTCTACGAAGAACAACAATAAGTGAAGTATATAATATTTATAGTAGCAACAAAAATCTCATCCCAAAAATCACGTGACAAGTGTATGAGGGAAAGTAAGACGATGTCGTATGCAATGAAGAAAGAAGCAAGATTGAGAGACTCCTGTAGATTGAAGTGATTTTAGTTTATGATTAGTTTGATTTTTAGCATAACTTTTGAATTAAACGAAAGTAAAAGAAATTACAATTTTGAATGCAGAAGATATAGCCATGTAAATCTAGAATAAATGGCAACATAGTGTTTTTCACCATTCATAGCATTAACCGGTACAAGTCCCCAAATACCTATAAACACTAATTCTAAAGGAGAAAACTAGACAATAATATTTAGAAAATGGTATCTAATGTGATCTGACTTTTACACAAGTATCACAAAACATAGGAGTAATATTCTTGTAAGGTATTTTACATAATTGTAAAACTTTCTTAATTGATTTATATACCTTTTTATAATTGTTGAAGTAATGCAAAGTGATCATGAGATTGTTAATTAATATGGAGAGTGATGCTGATATAATTTATTTTTGGGGCATTAAACTCGTAGTTTGAATATATGAAGTATAAATTTATATGATTTTGTTTTTGAAAATATACTTTCAATTAAGCAGTATTCTACTGCTTAAGCGATGACCGAACAATATGTCTTGATCACATACCACTCACCATCACTCTAGTGGTAGCATAGATGTTTGATAGGATGTATAACTCAAGTGAAGGCTTAGCTTGAGAGAGAATGAAACTTATGTAACTCTCATTCCTCTAGAGTACATGATGCTTAAGTATTAGTATGCTCGCTCAATAATTATTCTTGGTGGTGTTTGAGTTTCTAGATCTTGTGAAATCATGCAACTAAACTTCAATAGTGACACAATTACCCAAGCGTTGGTAAAATGATGTATCTTATACTTCTAAAAGTTGTTGTATGTGATGCATCACTCAAGTGTTGTGAGAAAGCTCAAGTAATGAATGCTGAAGATAGTGATAATGCTTGAGTAAGAGAAACACATAAACAACTTTACTATCTAGAGTCATCATATTACTTAAGTGTTGTAATATCGCTCAAGCGAGTCCTCCTTACTTGTAAGAAATAAGATTGCTCAAGTGATAATTAGCTAATAATGAAGTTGTTGATGAATAATATGTTATATTAATAATGCATTTTATATATAAAATTAATGTATAAGATATAAATATCATAGATTATTTGACAAGAGAAAGTAAGTGCATAAACTATTTTGATATAATAAGTTAAAAATAACTTTCTAATTGACTTTTGAATTATATGTTAGTCTTTAGCGAAACATATTTATTATTATCTTAAATACATTTAGCCAAACAAATTAGATTGATTCATTTAAATTTAATTTAAGACTTTTGTAGTTTTGATTAAAAGTGATTTAATTCTAATTTGTTGTGGTATATTATTTTATATTATTGATTTAAAGATATTAATTTCCTATATTTAAGTTAATGATATAAGATAAGATAAGTGATTTTAATTTGTGACAGCAATTGGATGAAGAGGACTTTCTCTTTCATAAACAATATGCATATGCAATCATTCAAGTCTATGTATTATTGTTTTATCTACAAACTCATTGTGGGCATCCATTGACATGGGGTGAAAAGGGTGAAAAAGATTTAACTATGGAGATAGATAAATTTTACCCTGAAATCTACTACAAAACATGGACATGTGCATTATTGTGTTATGTAAATCAGCTAACCACACATGTGTATTTTAAATTAAATTCATTCTTCTATTATGAAATAAAATAATAAAGAAAAACAGCTTCTTACACACACCTACACAATTTTTATTTTTAGGTTTGTCCTAACTGATAGCTCTTCCCAACTAAATCCAAAACTGAGTCTGATTAAAATTAATTTGACCTAAAACCCTCTTTTGTTTTACTATTGGAAAGGGCATGTGGGATAGGTGGGGGCTGACCATACGAAAGTTAAATGAGCAGTGCATGGAAGGAGAGGTGGGGTCGAACTAATAAGCTTTAGCCATTGGAGAGACAGATCGAATCGAATAGTGAGCCTGGGAGACATGCTCATTGCTTCATGGACATGTCAAAATCATACTATATATCAATCCAAACTACTACTGTTAGGGTAAGAGAATAACAAATCTTGCACTTCAATATAAATATATATCTATATTTATTGTATTTTTGTACTGGTTTTCACTCACCTTTCCTGGTGATAACCATGAGTTTCTAATGTCTTTTCTGTACATAAGAATTGAATGCAAATTCATGGGATGAGATCCCAACCCTAAAAAATCATGAATATGTCTGATTGTTTAAAAATAAATAGTGATAATAAATTGAATACAATATAAAAATGATATTTTTACACTGTTTTGAAGCTATTTTTATTTGACATTATGATGTAAAAAATATTTTAATAAGTTAGGAAATCCAGATGATTAAGATAATAAAAAATTTAAAATATTAGATTTTTATTTCCCAGCTTATCTTTTTCTTTTTAATTAACTAAGGAATAAGTTTTTATCTTTCCTAACCTTAAATTTGTTTTTGGTTCGTATACTTTTAAATTGATAATTTCACTCTTCTAAGTTTTAAAAAAGAGATTTTAATAATTATTTACACTTAAATTTCATATCTACTAATAGTTTTTTATGATCACAAAATGAATATAACATGTGATATTATATATTAGTCAATTTTTATATTTAATTTAACATTTGGTAATAACATTTAGTTGTTATAAAATCAATAAAAAGTTTAAATTTTATTGTAATCTTTTAAAATTTAAACAGTAATTAATTATATTTTAAATAGGAAGAAGAAAACATGTTTAACTCATTAATAAATTAGGTGAACATAAGGTGCATGATGTGGCTTGTGCAGGCTGCTGGTTGGGGGATGCCATCTAAAGTCTCATCTGCTCCATGCAGCCGGAGCACTGACATGGGATGTTGATCTTTCCTTCTTCCTTGCTACCCTTGGTGGGGCCCACCCGACATATTCACATGCATAATGTTACAGATAGATACATGCATAGGTAATTCATATTCATATTTTTCTTATATTTTTACTGTCACAAAAGTAACCTAAACTGCCACACTAGCTACAAGGAAGGAATGTAGTAAGGTAAACCAATAGGTGGAGGAAGAAGGAATATGCATGTCAGTGAATAATGGAGTGTCTCAATAATTAATGTGTCCATCCAACTTTATCTCTTGTCTACTCTGACCTAAATAGGGTATTAGGGAAGTATACATTATGACAACATTTTTAGAACCTTATATAATATATTCCTTATCGACCTCTTATAGAATAGAAGAAAAGTTTGTGTTATTTACGATAGTTCAATATCAGAACAATGATGTGTCATCTGTTTTTTCCAAAATATTTGACAAAGTGAACCTAAGTAACAGTATGAACTCTTAAACTGTCGTAGTATTCTTAGGAGGATATCACAAGTGCCACAGATAAACTTCAAAACCTGGTCAAAGTTGGACAAAATAAAACTACATGAAACCAAAAGTTTAATTGATGCAGTTGGAGTTTATGGATGTAAGCTTTCCATAGTATGTTAAGTGAGGTTTAATTCAGAATAGTTATATTAATTTTCTGTTATTTATTTAAGATGTGATGAGTTACATAATTAAAAAAAGGCAAATAGAAAAACTACATAGATTATGGTTATAATTATTCCCTTTTAAAAGATATAGCAGTACACTTGTGTAAAAAAATATTATTACATGGAGCTAGGTCATATGAGATTGATAGCATGCACATGAAATGAAACTGTTGCCACAAATATACTAACCCAGAGCAAAAACAAGAAGCTACAAACTTGTATCTGCAACCCCAAATGTGTCCCATGGAAAAAACATACATGCATGCGTGCATATGAAACAAATTTAGCAGAAGAATCAGATAAGGATGCTATGGATATATAGGATGCAATATTGTTAGAGAAAGAAAACCTATATATTGAGTTTTACACTGCTATTCAATGATAAATGATGATGCTTACTAGGTTTTCAAAGTAATTATTGTAATGATTATGTTAATAAGTATTTAATGTGAAGTCTAAAAAGTTGAGAGACAAAAAGGTGTGTGTGAAAGGGATAAGTTGAGTATATCAACAATGGTGCACATACAGTATACAGAATACAGAAGTGATCAAATCCAAGAAGTAAAAGAGGTTGTTGTCGGGTAAGCACATCAGTGTCTGGTTTTGATTCCCTTCAGAAATTGGTGTCGGCGCCGGCCGCAGGAGTAGTATACGTATGAAACTATTAAGTAACAGTTGTTTTCCCTTTGAAAATGATTGCATACCCTTCCTTTCCTTTTTCCACCAAACACAACCATTATTTCCACCCTCCAATCCTCACCAACATATTACCACATATCTCCTCTATTCCTTTCTTCCAACATTAGTAGTAATCAACTCTTCTACTTCTTCTTATTCCTTAACCCTTTTATTTCCCTTTCCATTAACTCCTCCCACCACATGCATCATTAAATTATGTCCCCACATTACATACATAAGCATCTATCAAATTTTAATTAAAGGGTAAAATTATTTATATATAATAAACAAAATAGTATTTAACTTTCCAGGTGTGAATAACTTCATACATAAAATATTAGAATGCAGAAGGTGTGAAAGCACAGGCTGGGACCAAAACTACAGTGAAGTTGATTTGAAAGGGATAATAACACACAGAAAAGGCCAGGAGTTTTGATAATTCATTGTCTGCAAACAGAAAAAAAAAAAAAAAAAAAAAAAAAAAAGAAAAATAGAAAGAGTATAAGTAATTTAATTTCTGAAGAAAGTGTCTCCCATTGTAGACAAATGTACAGGCACTAATTTATTCCCTGGTCTCAAAGGTCACAATCTTTCTCACTTCTCATTCCCATTCCTTCTTCTACCTCGGGCAACCCACTCTGTTTTATTATTTATTTGTTTGTTTTCTACAACAAATAAAAATGTACCATTGTGTTCCTTTGTTAGGATCCCATTGTTCCACAACAGTTCAAACTTTGCTCCCTCATTCCTCCCCCAACTGCCTCACGTACACAATACGTACAAACTATTTTCTACCGAAAAAGCTGCCCAACAATACACCGTATACCTAAACCACCACAACGACATCGTTACATCACACTCTCCCCACTCCTTAAACCTTCTTCATTCTCCAGACGCCAACATTTGTTACAACAAAACACACACAAAAAGAAAAAAACATGCTTCCCTTTCGGAGATTCTATGGGTTCCAGAGTTGGCTAGACCACGACTCTAGCCACGTCCCCAACTCCTTGATTAAAAGGGTAGCGGAGTTCGACGGCGCCAGATCAAAAACGGAGCGCAAATCAACGGAAGCATGCAAGAGTCACAGGGAAGCCGAGAGGAGACGCAGGCAGAGAATCAACTCCCATCTCTCCACCTTACGTTCTCTCCTTCCCAACGCTGCCAAGGTTTATTCATTGTTATACAACAACCTCAGTCACTCACATGTTTCATGTTTCTTTATAGGAATTTTCAAAATAAAATTTTTTAAAAATAAGCTTAATTAATATATATCTTATCATTCTTTGTGTATAATTTTTATTTTAAGTTGTGGAAAAATTTCTATTTTTTTTATGGTAGATGCACTTCTGGAGAATTTTTCAGTTGGTGTGAATTTAGTTTCTGCATGGTTGGAGGGCAATATAGTAAATTTTGACTTTTGTTTTAGTCGGATAAAGCGTCGTTGCTGGCGGAAGTTGTTGAGCACGTGAAGCGGTTAAGGAAGCAGGCCGATGACGTGGCGTGCGGGGACGGCGGCGAACCGGGTGCGGTTCGGTCTGAGGCGTGGCCGCTTCCCGGGGAGTGCGACGAAGCGACGGTGAGCTGGTGCGAAGGAGAGGCGCGGCGGGTGAAGGCGACGGTTTGCTGTGAGGACCGGGCCGGTCTGAACCGGGACGTCACACGTGCAATCCGGTCGGTTCGGGCAAAGCCGGTTCGAGCGGAAATGATGACGGTTGGGGGAAGGATGAAGAGTGTGGTGGTGGTGGAGTGGGGTGAAGAGGAGGTGGAGGGAAAGGAGGTTGGGGCTCTTGAACGGGCTTTGAAGGCCGTGGTAGAGAATCGGGCGTTGGTGGGCTTTGGAATGGGCCCGGTTGTTTTGGGCCAGAAACGGGGTAGGGATTCTTCGCCTAGTTCTTGTTGAGGATTGGGAAACTCTGCTAATGGGTGATTAGTTTTGTTTTATATTTTTTATTTGGTATAAGAAATATTTAGATTTTAGTTACTTTTTTCTGATTGGAGATGCCATTTTTATTTTATATAGGTTGATGATGCTTTAGTCTGTATTAGAATCTATAATTTATATTTATAATAATATATAATACTAATAGAATAGCATGGTAGTGTAAAGAAAATACCAATAGCATCAATGATTAATCTTGTTAATGTCTGGGATTAAATTTTACCCTTTATGTGCCAACCCATGACTATAGTTTTAACATAGAAAGTGTCTTTGTTACCATTTTATATTTCATATGTGAGTTTCCTATACAATTTAACTACACTTCCCTCTCTCTTGACACTATTTTTAATAGCAAATGGACCAATTAATGAAGATTGTTTAATTATATCTTTGAATAAATTATAATAATTACACTTCTTGTTGAGTTTTGGAATGCGCTTTGGTTAGAATCTCATAATTCATAGTGACAGTGATAATTTTAAAAAGATAGCTTTTAGAGGAAAAAAAAAAGGAAAATCTTCTTATTTAAGGTATAAATATAATGTTTTTAAAATTTAGAGGGAAGTGTGTGTAATGAAAAAGAAAGTAAAAGAATATGACAATGTAATGTTTTAAGTTCTAACAAAACATATATTTCTGTAGAATTTTAGAAATTGAAATCTTTAATATAATATGAAAAAGCATTATAATGTAATCAACTTTATATCTTTAGATACTAAAATCTTGGGTGGATCAATTTTGGTCTTGTGAATTAAATAAAAAGTTTATTTTAGTTTCTTATATTTAAAATGTTAAATTTGAGAAACTAAAATAATTTGATGGATTATTATTATTTTTATTTTCAAAACTAAAAACATGGTTTACTCTAAATTTTATATTTCAGATAATCCAAGCATAATTAAACCAGCAAGAATGATTGGATTGCTTCTATGTGCTTTTACATTGTTTGACGATTCTAGTTTAAAATAAAAAACATTTTACCTTTAAGTTTCTAATTTTTTATAATAATATTTTATCTTTAAAGTAATTCATAAACTATTCATCGTTTTATATTTTAACTATTGTCTAAACTACTTACACAATATTCTTTTGCAGATTGGGTATCAATACTGAATTAAATGGTTTGAAATTAAATAGACTATAGTATACTTTTAGATATGTTCAATATTTCATCCGCTATTATAATCAGATATCTTATTTTAGTTTATATTTTTTTTGCCAAATATTTTTATCTTATGATTTTTATTTAGTGATTAGAATAATAATTTAGTTCTAAAAGATACTTAAATATAACTTTTACAACTATAATATATATATATATATATATATATATATATATATATTTCTTGAGAGAGAGTTTGATGTTATTATCTATTAGTTTGAACTTTTTTTTTTGAAATATTTTTAAAAATAGTGTAAAGATATAAAAGCACAATATAAATATATAATAAAAAATAATAAAAACTTGTTTTTTTATACAAGTCCGGTAAATATAATTACCTTTAATTTTTTTATCTTTAAGTAACTTATTATAGTTTCATTAATCAAACAAATTATATAAATATTTTTATTATCGTTTCTATTGTAGAAGTGAATGATTTATAAAGAAAGTTCACTTTATATTTTTATCTATAAGATAACCTACCATTGACAGATTTTATAACACTTTGAAATATAAGTAGCAATGCTATATATAAAGATTATATAAAGATTGATAGGTACATATTTTCATTCAATCATTAATTATTTTACATAGAAAGACAGTTTTATTTATAAGTCTTGTAAAATAATAGTATTTGGTTGACATGTTAATTTTGTGTTGACTATATTGAAAATTTATTAAAAGTTGAGAATTTTTTATCTTATATCATTTTTTTTTGTTATACTCAAAAATAACTTTTATTCTTATTATTCATTTCTTGTATTGAGAACATCTACGGTACAAATTCAAAAAACTTTGTTGTTATGTTAGAATCATTTTAAAAAATGGAGTCAAATTTATATTGTAGATGGTATAAAAAATTCAAATAAACGTGTCTTATATTTTGTGGTACATCTTTATACATAGCGATCATCTTTGTCAATATTTATTTATTGTGTATGTTTGTTTCATATGTTCTAACTGTTGTATCGACTAGATGTTTTCATACTTGATAATCTAATCACTATT